>ERZ772960.451-NODE-451-length-37365-cov-11.844948_pt1 | contig 37365 bp, 37 predicted proteins | sample MGYA00580678_ERZ772960 | MGnify/ENA primary metagenome ERZ772960 (study PRJEB29015, sample SAMEA2737930) | human oral metagenome | biome: human oral; feature: human-associated habitat; material: dental | place: China | collected 2059 ... | reverse complement strand
CTCTATTCTTAGGCACGGTTACGACTGTACTTCTGTTAGAGATGCTTGATGCGTTGACAATAGATTGGTTATCTGATTACTTAGGGAGAATATATTATAACAGGCTCATCGGGGGATTAATTGATGCCATATTTATTGGCGCAGCGCTCAGAAAAACAAAAAAACAGCTGCCCCCTAAAGAACGATTATTGAATAAGCTAAGATTAGTATATTGCTTAGTGTTTTTTTCCTGGTATTTTATGTATTACCTTTGTAAATAATAAATAACAACAGAAGGCCCTTTCATTGAAATGTTCGGTACGAAAAGGGAAATCACCTTCGAAGCAGAGTTCGTGAAGAAAAATCTATATAAATAAGAAGCTTTTTACAGAGATTTTTCTTCACGCATAGATAAGGATAGTGAGCCCACTTGATAACACACAAACTCCCATCCACGCTCCTGTTCACATTCCTCCTCTCCCTCTCTGCTGTCACAGCAGCCGCCGCTCCGGCGCAGCAGGAGCAGCTTGACCAGTCGCGGGCGCAGGAGGAAGCACGGCAGGAACGGCTGCATCAAGGACGAACGGAGATCGATATGCCGTCTCTTCCTTCCTCAATACTGCCTGCCGATGGGGAAAGCGTTCGTTTCCTCATCGCCAAAGTCGTTCTTGAAAATGAATCCGGGAAGTTCTATTTTCTGCGGCATATCGCCCGTGACTACGAAGGATGCGCGCTTTCTCTCAAGGATATCAATGAAGCTGTCGGCAAGATGAATCACGAGCTTATGCAGCGCGGCTTTTCGACAAGCCGTGTCGTGATCCCCGAGCAGAATCTCTCTAAGGGAACGCTCCGCCTTTGTTCTCCAGATCGGACGCATTCATGCCGTGCGCTTTGCCGAAGGCAGTGATACACTCTATACATACAACCTCTTCCCGTTTCGTGCGGGCGATGTCTTAAATGTGCGCGATATCGAGCAGGGGCTTGAGCAGGCAAAGCGTCTGCCCTCGCAGGATATTACCGTAAAACTCCTGCCGGCACAGGAACCGCAGATGACCGACCTTGTGCTCACGGTGACGCGCAGCAAGAATGTCTACGGCACGATCTCCTTGGATGATTCGGGACTCAAGGATACGGGGAAAATCCAGCTTTACGGCAGTGTCGGTGTCGACCAGATATTTCAAAGGAACGATATGCTCCGCATTGGTATGAATCTTGACGGCGCACGGGACGGCTATGCGAAAGGCACGCGGGGGCATCATGTCAGCTACACGATTCCGTATGGGGCGCATACGTTCACGCTCTCTTACCAGCGCTCAAAATACCATCAGACGGTGGAGAGCCGTCCCTACGATTTCATCAGCGCGGGGGATACGAATATCTCGACGTTTTCCTGGGATTATGTATTGCATCGTTCTTCGAGCATGAAGACGAGCATGGATATTCGCCTGAAGAAGCGCAATTCCCATAGCTTTGTCAACGATGTGGAGATTCCCATCCAGGCGACACACCAGACATCGTTGGAGGTCGGCTATGCGGAGCGGCTTTACATCGACCGGGACACGCTCTATTTCCGCATCGCGCATCGCTTCGGACTCGGTTGGCTGGGCGCACAGGAGGAGAAAACGTATCCCGATGCACCAAAGACGCGCTATCGCCTATGGCTCTTTGATATGGATTACATCCATCCGTTTACGTTCGGTCATCGCCCTGCAACATTCACCACGTCTCTTCACGGGCAATGGACGATGAACGAGCAAAGGCTCTATGGCGTGGATATGATCAGCATGGGCGGACGCTATACGGTGCGCGGCTTCGACGGCGAGGTCACGCTGATGGGAACGAACGGCTGGTATCTCCGAAATGAGTTTGCGACGAAGTTTCCGAAGCAAAAAGCGGAACTTTATCTCGGTATCGACGTGGGCGCCGTCTACGGCTACGGTGCCGATCTCTACAACGGACATGTGCTTGCAGGCGCAGCGCTCGGCTTGCGAGGAACAGTCAACGATATTTCCTACGATGTTTTCGTTGCTGCGCCCATAGAAAAACCCGAAGGATTTCACACGCCGGACGCGACCTTCGGTTTCGCCCTCGGAGTAAAATTTTAGGAGCCGTTATCTTTTTATTGGCTAAGCGACGAGAGGAGCGTCAATAAAATTTCGGTTTTCCCCGATGCAAAAGAGCCGCTTCACGTTTTGGCGTGAAGCGGCTCTTTTGCATGTATGAGGCTTCTCAGTAGAGCGTCTTATCTGATTTTTCCCGGTAGGCGTCGAAGGTTTTGATGGTCATGGCGTGATCCGTCTGTAGGAGACGGAGGACGGAGGCGTCTTTTTGACGGCCTTCGATGAAGCGGTAAATGAAGTCATCCCGAAAGCCGATGGCCTCGGCGTCTGATGCCGTATTCCCGTAATAGACGGTCTTGATGTTGGCCCAGATGGCGGCGCTGAGGCACATGGGGCAGGGGTAGCAGGAGGTGTAGAGAACGCAGCCGGAGAGGTCATGGGTGCCGAGGGCTTGGCAGGCGGCTCGGATCGCCTCGACTTCAGCGTGGCAGGTGGGATCATGCCGGGCGAGAACGCGGTTTCGCCCCCGCCCGATGATTTTGTCGTCCCTGACGACCACGGCGCCGAAGGGGCCGCCCTCATTTTTTGTGAGGTTGGCGGCAGCCTCGGCGTCTGCTTCTTTCATGTAATCCGTGTGGGTTGACAACATTTCGGTACGCATTCTTTCAGCCTTTCGCGGCTTTTTGTCGGCGGAGCTGGACGAAGAGGCTGCCCCCTAAGATGCAGAGCCCGGCGATGTCGGTGGCGCCTTCCGGATAGATCATCATCAGGCCGCCGAGAAAGAGAAGGATCCGCTCCGGGAGCGTCATGTCTGCCGCCAGATGGCCGATCAGCGATGAGGACAGGGCGATCATGCCGCAGAGGGCCGTGAAGAGAGCCAGGGCCATGGAGAGAGGCGTGGCGTTCATCATGAGGATGACCGGGGAGAGGACGAAAATGTAGGGAATGATAAAGGCGGCGATGGCCAATTTCGAGGCGTTGATACCCGTCTGCAGGGGATTGCCGCCGCTGATGGCCGATCCGGCGTAGGCGGCCAGCGCTACCGGCGGGGTGACGTCAGCGATGATGCCGAAGTAGAAGACAAACATGTGGGCCGCCAGCATGGGAACCCCCAGCTGTAAGAGAGCCGGGGCCGCGATGGTGGAGGTAATGACGTAGTTTGCTGTCGTGGGAACTCCCATGCCCAAGAGGAGGGCAGTGATCATGGTGAAGAAGAGGGTGGGCAGCATGAGGCCCCCCGCAAAATCAAGGAGAGCCGAGGCCAATTTCAGCCCCACGCCGGTCTTGGTGACGACGCCGATGATGATGCCCGCCGACGCGCAGGCTACTAAGACGCCTAAGACGTTTTTCGCCCCTGCTTCCAAGCCCTTGACGATTTCAATGGGCTTCATCCGCGTTGATTTTCTAAGGAAGGAGGCACAGATGGAGAGGACGATGGCAAAAAGGGCCGCCCGCATGGGGGTGTAGCCCGTCACCAAGAGATAGATGATGACGATGAGAGGGATGGCTAAATGGCCGCGTTCTCTCAGAATTTTCCCGGCTTTCGGCAGTTCGCTTCGGGGGATGCCTTTGAGGTTTTTCCGCTTCGCTTCAAAGTGAACGCCCAGCCACACGCCGGCGAAGTAGAGGACGGCGGGGATGATGGCTGCTTTCACCACGTCCAGATAGGGGATGCCGACAAATTCCGCCATCAAAAAGGCTGCTGCCCCCATCACCGGAGGCATGAGCTGGCCGCCGGTGGAGGCCGCTGCTTCCACGGCACCGGCAAATTCTTTGTCGTAGCCCAATTTTTTCATCATGGGGATGGTGAAGCTGCCGGTGCCGGCGACGTTGGCCACCGAGCTGCCGGATACCGTACCCATGAGGCCGCTGGAGATGACGGCCACTTTCGCCGGGCCGCCTGCCGCCCAGCCGGCCACGGCGTTGGCTAAGTCGATGAAAAAGCGCCCCAGGCCGGTGGATTCCAAGTAAGCGCCGAAGAGGATGAAGAGAAAGATGAAAGTGGAGGAGACCCCTAGGGGAATGCCGAAGATGCCTTCCGTGGTGTAGAAGAGGTGGCCGACGAGCTGCTGAGGCGTCAGACCGCGGTGGGCCAAAACCCCCGGCATGTAAGGCCCGGCAAAGGCGTAGCCCAAAAAGAGGAGCACTACGATGACCATGGGAAGTCCCACCACCCGGCGGGTGGCTTCAATGACCAGGAGGAGCCCCACGAGGCCTACGACAAAATCAAGTTCTGTCACCGTACCGGAGCGCAGCACCAATTTTTGATATTCTATGAGGATATAGCCCGGCGCGGCGGCCCCTAAAAAAGCGAAGACATAGTCTTCCGCCCGGGTTTTTAATTCTCCGGCGTGGTGTCCTCGGGTGGGATAGAGGAGGAAGACCAGCGCCAAGCCGAAGCCTAAATGGACCGCCCGCTGAAGCTGGGCGTCCAAAACCCCGAAGACGGCGGTGTAGAGCTGGAACACGGAAAAGGCAATGGCCAGCGCCGTGACAAAATGCGCCAAAAAGCCGGTATGCTCCGCGGTGTTCGACTCCTTATCGTATTTTTTCAGGGCCTCCTTCGCCAATTTTTGATGCTTTTCGTCCATCGTAGTTCTCCTGTCTGTGTCTGTCTGTCGCCGGCCTTACAGCCAGCGACGATAATACGGTGCAATGTAAATTTGAATCAATGTACCCGGCGGCGTTAATTCGTATAGCCGGTAGAATTTATCGCCTACGGTGAGGGTGAGGGCCGTATCCACACCGGGACGCAGCTCCAGCCGGGGGAAGGGGCGGTTCATGTCGTCCATAAGGAAAAAGCCGTCCTCGCCGCTGAACGTCCCATCCGCCGCCGAAAAGGGAAGGCCTACCCCGAAGGACTGATAGCGGGTCCGGCGGAGAATAAATCCCTGCCGGGCGTCATCCACGGTGAAAAATTCCTCGACGGGGGTCTTTTGCACCGAGTGGAGGAAGCGGGTGGAAAACTCCAGCCCGGCTTCGGCCGGGACCACCGTTAAGAGACGATCCGGGGCGGCGACAAAAAGACAGGGGCGCGAGAGGAACCAAGCGGCGAAGAGACAGAGGGCCAGTCCCACAGCCGCCCATTCGCGTTTTCCCACCGATCACCGCGCTCCTTCCGAAAAGGAAAGCGGGCGCGCAAGGGTTCGGCGCCCGCTTTCCTTCTGCCTACGAGGATTATTCTTTAAAGAACTTCTCCGCTCCACCGTTCATCTTGATGGACATGCCCTTCATCGCGCCTTCCTTCGTGATCATTTTGCCCACCGAGTGCGCCGCCTGCAGGCGATCCAGTCCGGTGAAGAGAGCCTTGGTCACGTCGTAGCCTAAGGCATCGTCCAATTTATCCGTGGCGACCAGCATGGCCATGACCGATACCGCCGGGACTTCTTCGCTAAAGCCCGCGTAAGTGCCGGCGGGAATGTTCGTCTTGGTATAGAAGGGATACTTGGCGATCAGGGCGTCCGCCTTGTCCGGGTCTACCGGGAGGAGGCGGATGGCATGCTGGGAAGCGATATCCTGAATGGCCGCTGTGGGATACCCCGCCGTGACGAAAGCTACGTCCACATTGCCGTCTTTCAGGGCGCTGGCCGCTTCGCCGAAGGAGAGGTACTGCACTTCAATATCGTTGTAGGTGATTCCGTAGGCTTCCATGATCTGTCGGGCGTTGGCTTCCGTTCCCGAACCCGCCGCGCCGACGGCGATCCGTTTGCCCTTGAAATCCGCCACCGATCGGATGCCGCTCTTTTCCAGCGTCAAAAATTGGCAGGTCTCCGGATAGAGGGCCGCGATGCCTTGCAGGTTGGATACCTTTTTATCCTTGAACATTTCTGTGCCGTTGGCTGCATAGTAGGTGATGTCGTTCTGCACGATGGCCAAGTCCACCGAGCCGTCCTTGAGCATGTTGATGTTGGCCACCGAAGCGCCGGTGCTCTGGGCGCTGGCGTTCATGCCCGGGATTGATTTGTTGAGAATTTCGGCCATCGCGCCGCCCAGCGGGTAGTAGGTTCCGGCCGTGCCACCGGTGGCGATGTTCAGGAATTTTTTGCCCCCCGCTTTTTCTCCGCCGCCGCAGCCGGCGAGGAGCGCGGTCATAAAAGCCATCAGCGCGCAGAGGAGCGCCAGCCGGCTCAGATTGCCCATCTTCATACGGAATTCCCCCTTGTCAAAAACGTGATCACTTATATATGAAATTATAGCATATCTTCTATGCAAAAGTCTACTATTAAATCCATGATCAGGGCTTTTTAATGGAGGGATAAGAAAGGGAGGGGCCTTTTGCGGCGCTCTTATCAGAAGATATTGCGATGGGCGGGGGCGATGCAGCGGGCGTAGGACGCATAGGCGGCGAGACAGCCGGTGAGCATGAGAAGCGCCATGGGGAGGGCATTTTCTTCCCCTGCAATGCCCACCAGGGGCGCGGCCAGGCCCCCCGCCACCATGGAAAAGAAGCCCAAAAGGGCCGAGGCGCTGCCGGCCTGCTTTCCCTGGGCTTTCATGGCCAAGGAAAAGCTCACCGCGCCCAGGACGGAGACGAGGGGGATCACCATGAGCAGGGACAGGATGAGGAGGGGCAGCGGGGCTTTCGTGCAACAGGCGATGAGGAAGAGCAGGCTGCCGACGATGCTCTGGCGGAGCGTCCAAGAGAGAACCTTATGATCCGGCACCCGGCCCGCCAGCCGGATGGGAAGAACCCCGGCGAGGCTCACCGCGGCGCCGATGCCGCCAAAAATGAAGCCGTAGGCCTGGGGGGAGATGCCGTAAATATTCTGAAAGAGAAAGGGGGAGCCGGCGATGTAGGCGAAAAAGGCGGCGAAGAAGAAAAACTGCACGAGGCATTGTCCGCGAAAATAGGCGTCCTTCATGAGATGGCCGAACTTTTGAAAGCTCTCGGTCAGATCATCAATGCGGCCCGGTTCCGGCAGGGTTTCCGGCGCAAACACGGAGGCGATGGTCAGGAGGACGCCTATCACTGCCAGCAGGATGAAGATACCCCGCCACGAAGCAAAGAGAAGAATTTCTCCGCCGATCACCGGGGCCAGAATGGGCGCCAGCCCGTTTACCAGCATCAAAAGGGAGAAAAAGCGGGTCAGTTCCGCCCCCTCGTAAAGGTCACGGGCCACCGCCCGGGCGGTGACGAGGCCGAAAGCGCCGGTGAAGCCTTGGAGAAAGCGAAAGGTGAGAAAGGGAACGATGTCGTCGCTCATGACGCAGCCGACAGTAGCGAGAGAGAAGAAAAACATGCCGATGCAGAGCGGCCGCTTTCGCCCCCAATGGTCGCTGATGGGGCCCGCGAAGAGCGGGCCAACAGCCATGCCGATCATGGTCATGGTCAAAGAGAGCTGGACGGTGGAAGCTCTCACGCCGAAGGCCGCCGTCATCACCGGCAGCGCCGGAAGATACATGTCGGTGGCGAGAGGGGCGAGGGCGGCCAGCATTCCTAAGAATACCATCCATAAAAGCCTGATTTTGTCCAAAAAAATTCCTCCCCGGGCAAAGGAAGCACGGATTCATTTGATCCGTGCTTCCTCAAAAGCCGCCGCACTGGCGCCCTCTAAATGTTATCTTTCCGCTTCGCGGATCATGATGCGCTCGATGGCCGTCGTTCGGTTGGTGGCGTCGTCGATGGTAAGGAGAATCCCCGAGTACACGGAGGGGCCTTCTGCCACTTCAAAGCGCACCGGCAGGCCGGTGATGAGTTTTTGCAGGATGCACTCGGTCTTTACCCCTAAAACGGAATTCCACGGCCCGGTCATGCCCAAATCGCTGATGTAGGCCGTTCCCTTAGGCAAAATCCGCTCGTCGGCGGTCTGGATGTGGGTGTGGGTGCCTACCACCGCGTTCACCCGGCCGTCTAAATACCAGGCGAGGGCCATTTTCTCCGACGTCGTTTCGGCGTGGAAATCCAGGAGAATGATGTCGCAGACGTCCTTCATCTCGCTCAGGAGGGTTTCTGCCTTTTGGAAAGGGCAGTCCATGGGGGGCATGAAGGCCCGCCCGGAGAGATTCATGACCCCCACCGTCTTGGTGCGCAGAGGATAGGCGCACCAGCCCCGCCCCGGCGCCCCTTCGGGATAGTTGCCCGGCCGGATGAGATAGGGCTCGGCGTCGATGATCTCCCGCACTTCTTTTTTGTCCCAGATGTGGTTGCCGCTGGTGACGACGTCCGCGCCGCCCCGGAGCAGTTCGTCAAAGGCGGCGCGGGTCAGTCCTTTCCCGCCGGCGGCGTTCTCGCCGTTCACCACGACGAGGTCCACGCCTTTTTCCTGCCGCAGCCGCGGCGTATATTTAGCAAAGGCCGCCCTGCCCGGGCGGCCGATAACATCACCGATCATTAAAATACGCAAGCATATCCCTCACTTGTTGAATACCAAGACCCGGCCTTCTTCCCGAATGCCGATCATCCGATTCTGCACCCGGGCGATCTTTAAGGTGCCGATCATGTGATCGATGGCTTCCTCGTGGGCCGCGATGTCCAGCTCCACTTCTTCCGGCTCGCTGTCGGGGTCGCGGATGAGAATGTCGCCGAAATGTTCCCGCATGATGGTGGAGATCATGCTGATCTCCCCTTGCGAAATAGAGCGCATGTCCCGGATAATGTGGAAGAAAGCCGTGTGGCCCTGCCCCTCCAGGAAGATTTCGATGCGGGATTCGTCGTAGCCTTCGAGGCTGTGGTACGTCAGGATGCTCTCCTTGATGAGGCTGCCCACGGCCTCATAGGCCGACCGCTGGGGTACCTCCCGCAGGGCGAAGGAAAAGTGCAGGGCGTCGTCTCCCGGCTCGTAGCTTACCGTACCGATCTCCGGGTAGCAGACCAAAATGGAAACCAACAGATTGATCCCGTCCATATTCGGTTTTTTCCCTCTGCGAAAGCCCACCGGCCCCACCTCCGTTCCTGCGGCTGCGAGGGAATGCCCCCGCGGAAAAAAGGAGGATGTTGCAAATGATCTTTACAACATCCTCCGAAAATCCTTGCCGTACCTATACTATATACCTTTTATTTCGCATAGTCAACCACACGCGTCTCCCGAATGATCGTCGTTTTGATCTGGCCGGGATACTCCAGCTCTGCCTCGATTTTCTTGGCGATATCGTGGGCCAAGGCGATGGACGCCACATCGTCCACCTTGTCCGGCTTCACCATGACGCGGATCTCGCGCCCGGCCTGGATGGCGTAGCAACTGTCGACGCCGTCAAAGCCCTTGGCGATTTCCTCCAGACGGGTGAGACGCTTCAGATAGGATTCTAAACTTTCACGGCGCGCGCCGGGGCGGGCGGCAGAAATGGCGTCCGCGGCCGCGACCAGGACCGCTTCCACGGTCGTCGCCTCTTCGTCGCCGTGATGGGCGGCGATGGCGTTGATGACTTCCGGCGATTCGTGATACTTCTTGGCGATATCGACGCCGATGGTTACATGGGTGCCTTCCCCTTCGCGGTCCACCGATTTCCCAATGTCGTGGAGGAGACCGCCGCGCTTCGCGAGCATCACATCGACGCCCAATTCGGCGGCCATGACGCCCGCCAGATGGGAAACCTCGATGGAATGGTTCAGTACGTTCTGCCCGTAGCTGGTGCGGTATTTCAGCCGCCCTAAGAGCCGGATGATCTCTGGATGAAGTCCGTGTACCCCGGTATCAAAAGTGGCCTGTTCGCCGGCTTCCTTGATGCGCTGCTCCACTTCCCGCTTCGCCTTGTCCACCATCTCCTCGATGCGGGCCGGATGAATGCGCCCGTCGGTGATGAGCTTTTCCAAAGCGATGCGGGCTACTTCCCGCCGCACCGGGTCAAAGCCGGACAGAATGACCGCTTCCGGCGTGTCGTCGATGATGAGATCCACCCCGGTCAGAGTTTCCAAGGCGCGAATGTTGCGGCCTTCGCGGCCGATGATGCGCCCCTTCATCTCGTCGCTGGGGAGCGCCACCACCGACACCGTCGTTTCGGCCACATGATCCGCCGCGCAGCGCTGAATGGCTTGAGAGACGATGTCTCGGGCCTTTTTTTCGGCCTCGTCCTTCGCCTGCTGCTCGTATTCCTTGATCATCTTGGCTTTTTCGTGGCGCAGCTCATTCTCTGTTTCCGACATCAGCATGGCCTTGGCCTCTTCCACCGTCAGATTCGAGATGCGCTCCAACTCCGCCTTCTGCTTTTCGTGGAGAGCCGCGATGGTTTCCCGTTCCTTGATGAGTTCCTCGTCGCGTTGAATCAAGGTCTCTTCTTTCTTTTCGAGGGCCTCCAATTTGCGATCCAGGTTCTCTTCCTTCTGGCTCAAACGGCGTTCCTGCCGGGATATTTCGCCGCGTCGTTCCTTTGTATCTCGATCCAGTTCCTGACGCTGGCGCTGGATCTCTTCTCGCGCTTCCAAGAGGGCCTCTTTCTTTTTGGCCTCGCCTTTACTCTCCGCGTCGGCTACGATGCGCTTCGCTTCTTCTTCCGCCGAGCCGATTTTTCCTTCGGCCTGCTGCTTGCGCGCCATGTAGCCGCCGCCCGCGCCAACGATTACCGCTAATATTACCGCCAATGATAATTCAACGATAATACGCACCTCCTTTTTCGTAATTTTTCCATTGTTTCATTTCTGAGCATAACAAAAAATGATAGTATGTGGCATAACTATACATAGGTATTGTAATGATTTTTCCCACTACTGTCAAGGCGCGGCCGACGGCGCGGCAGGGGAGAAAACCGCCGGATGGCGCCCTTTCCGGGGCAAAAAGAGGGCTGCTCCGGATGAATCGAAAACGTCGAAATCCAATAAAAGATTGAATTTATTTTGCCGGCGTTTTATAATTAGAGACAGATAAGAATGAACGTGAAGAAAGAAGGGCTATTATGGATGTGCTTACTCTGTCTCGATGGCAGTTCGCCATCACCACGACGTATCATTTCCTCTTCGTGCCGATCACGCTGGGGCTGTCGCTCTTTCTGGCGCTGCTCCAGACCTACTCCTTGAAGGCCAAGGATGAGGAAACCCGGCGGGAATGTCGCGGGCTGGTGCAGTTTTTCGGCGTCGTGTTCCTCATCAATTTCGGCCTCGGTGTCGTCACCGGCATCGTGCAGGAATTTCACTTCGGCATGAACTGGTCGGAATACGCCCGGTTCATGGGGGACATCTTCGGCGCACCGCTGGCCTTGGAAGCGCTGTCGGCCTTCTTCTTGGAATCGACGTTTTTAGGCCTCTGGGTCTTCGGGCGAAAGAAGCTCTCGCCGAAGCTCCACTGTCTCTGCATTTGGATGGTGGCGCTGGCCAGCAACCTCTCGGCCTTTTGGATCTTGGTGGCCAATTCCTTCATGCAGCACCCGGTGGGCTACGCCCTTCGGAACGGGCGCGTGGAGATGACGGACTTTTTCGCCCTCATCACGAATCCCTACGCCATTTTGCAATTTGGCCACACCCTCTTCGCCTGCATGACTACCGGCGGCTGTGTCATCCTGGCCATCTGCGCCTATAAGATGCTGCAAAACGGCCCGGCGGCGCCGGCGTTTCGGAAATGTTTCGGGGCGGCGGCGGTCTACACCATCGTCGGCCTCATGGCGGCCATGGGCAGCGGCCACATGCAGGCCCAGCAGATCGGGCGGGTGCAGCCCATGAAGTTAGCCGCCATGGAAGCGCTTTGGGAGAGCGCTGATCCCGCGCCCTTTGCCATCTTCGCCCTCATCGACGAGGCGAAGCAGGAAAATCCCGTGGAAATCAAAGTGCCCTACGCCCTCTCCTTCATGCTCTACAATCGCCCGGAGGGCGAAGTCAAGGGACTGCGGGAGCTTCAGGACGTCTACATGAAGCAGTACGGCCCCGATGACTATCAGCCCCCGGTGCCCCTCGTCTTTTGGAGCTTTCGCATCATGCTGGCCACCGGCGGGATGATTTTGGCCATCGCGGCGGGGGCGGCCTTCATGCGCTGGCGCAAATTGGAATGGAAGTGGCTCCTGCGCCTCTCCATTTTAGGCTTGCCGCTGCCCTTCCTCAGCAACTCCTTCGGCTGGATCATCGCCGAAGTGGGGCGTCAGCCGTGGCTCGTCTACGGGCTGCAAAAGACTGCCGAAGGCTTTTCCCCCATGGTCAGCGCTCGTGACGTCCTGATCACCGTCGTGGGCTACACCCTCATCTATTTCGTGCTGGCCATCGCCGGCCTCTACGCGGCGCTTCGCTACATCCGCCGGACTCCCGTTGACGCGCAGGAATGGAGGAATATCTGATGGATCTCAATATCGTTTGGTTCAGCCTCATCACCGTCCTCTTTTCGGGCTTTTTCCTCTTGGAGGGCTTTGACTACGGCGTCGGGCATCTCGCCCCCTTCATCACCGACGATTCCAAGGAGCGGCGGCTGCTCCTCCATACCATTGCCCCTGTCTGGGACGGCAACGAAGTGTGGATGATCACGGCGGGCGGGGCGCTCTTCGCCGCCTTTCCCCACGTGTACGCTACCCTTTTCAGCGCCTTTTATCTGCCCCTCTTCCTTCTTCTCATGGCGCTCATCCTGCGCGGTGCGGGGATCGAGCTCCGAAATCGCAGCGCCTTTCCCGAGTGGCACAATTTTTGGGACTGGGCCGTCTCTTTCGGGAGCGCCCTCCCGGCCTTCCTCTGGGGCGTCACGGTGGCGAACCTTTGCGCGGGCCTGGAGATCAACGCCAACATGATCTACATCGGGAAAATGCTGGATCTTCTGTCCGGCTACACCATTGTCGGCGGCTTGGCGTTTCTCTTCGTTTTCTCCTTTCACGGGGCGGCGTTCCTGCTCCTTCGCTTATCGCACAGCCCGCTGGAAGAGCGGGTATCGCGGATGGGGCGGCGCGTAGGAATCGTGGCCATCGCCGCTTTTGCCATCTACCTCGGCCTCACGGCGGTACACACGGACATCTTCTCCATGACCGTGGCGCCGCTCCTCTTAGTCGCGGCCGCCGTCGTCTTCATCGTTGGCTACGTCTGCTTCTTCAGGGGGCGGCCGGTTCCCGCCTTCGCCCTCACTTCCGCCGCCATCGTCTTGACGACGGTGGGGGTCTTTGCGGCGCTCTTCCCCAATCTCATGATCTCCAACATGAACCCGGCGTACAACCTCACTATCTACAACGCCGCTTCATCCCCCTACACCCTGACCGTCATGACCATCGCCGCCGCCTGCCTCGTCCCGGTGGTTCTTATCTATCAGGGCTGGACGTACTGGGTCTTTAGAAAGCGCGTCACCCTCCACGACATGGAGCATTGAGGGGCGCGTCCTTACACAACAAAAACCGCCATGCCTGGCACAGAACTGTGTGGGGCATGGCGGTTTTTCTTTGGCTGCGGTATCGATCAGTATGTTCTTTCCCGGGAAAATTTTCTCCGAAAAATGTTTCACGTGGAACATTTGCTTGAAAAAGAAAATATCGTATTTCCTATATGGAAAAACGGGCGATGCAGCTTTATCCGCGGAGCGTCAGCGATTACTCTTTCATTTAGAGTTACTTTATCCCCCGCTTTTAATTACCTTTTTTTAGTTGCCGATGACTTTTTTAGACGATCCCTCCACGATAATGGCTTGCGCGTTATTGATCGGGCACAAATCCAAATGGGAAAATTCTTCTGCAATCTGAGCCGTCACTTTCTTAAACGGCGCGGTAAGATAATGGGGCAGGACATAGAAATCGATCAGATGCAGGCCGACATCATCCTTTTGCGAATAATTCCTCGGTTTTTCATCCATCCGTTCAATATATGAAATCGTTGGTGCGCATACAATCGCTCCGGCCGACTCGCCAATCAGCAGTTTTCCCTTGGACAACTGCTTCTTCAGCAATTCATCGATGCCATTCTTTCGTAATTGGTCGATGAGGAAAAAGGAATTGCCGCCGGTAAAATAAATCACATCCGCAGTTTCAAAAACGGATTTGACCGCGGCATACTTCTCGCTGGCAATATCCATTTCTGTCACGGCGGCGCCCAGTTTTTTGAATAATTTCCGCGCGGAACCGACATAGCCCGTATACCCTTCATGAATGGACGCCGTGGGGATGAAAGCGACTTTTTTCCCTTCGATGGCTTCTTTCATCAAATTTCCTACATTGGAAAAATGTGAGCATAAAAATAATTTCATAATCCTGTCTCCTTTGCCGCTTCGATTTCGTGGAATTTATGTTCCTCGGAGTGGGTGATTCCCCTGACGAGGATATATGATCAACACAAGGGAACTTTGCCGACCATGTTGGCAAAGTTGACAGCGTGACTTAAGGGGTTGTTCTTTGTTTCCAGCAGTCTATGATAAAAGCCGCTGATAAATCAAAAAATCCTCGTCTTTAAAAACGTTGAAAATCACTTTCATCTGACTGCCGGTTTCTTCGTAGTATTGCCGGACCGTTTTTACGGCGATTTCGGCTGCCGGTTGGTTGGGGAACAGGAACACGCCGGTGGAAATGCAGCAGAAGGCCACGGTGCGGCATCCGTATTCAGCGGCCAACGACAGGCAGGCACGGTAGCAGGAGGCGAGGAGATGGCGATGGCTCTTGGTCAAAGGGCCATGGACGATGGGGCCGACGGTGTGCAGGACGTATTTTGCGGGCAGGTTGTAGCCGGGGGTGATTTTCGCCCGCCCGGCGGGTTCTTCGGCTCCTTGGGCCTGCATGATGGCAAAGCATTTTTCCCGCAGCTCCACGCCCGCCATGGTGTGGATTTCGTTGTCGATGCAGAAATGATGGGGGACGAAGCAGCCTAACATTTGACTGTTGGCGGCATTGACGATGGCATCCGCCCGCAGTGCCGTGATGTCTCCCTGCCACAGGATCAGCCGGGGGTCGGCTTTTACCGAGGGGAGATTCTCGCTGTCCGTGACGCCCTTCGCCTCGGTGATGGAGCGCAGCACGTCCCGTTCCGTGGCGTAAAACGCTTCCGGCAGTTTCGGCGCGCCGGGCCTTCGTAGATTGCAGAGGGTACGAAAGAGATCGAAGGCTGCCGCTTCGTCTTTCGGCATCTCATGCGCCGCGTACTCCGGCATTTCTTTTTGCAGCGCCGTGATGAGAAAATGCAGTTGTTCCCGTCTCGTCATGGTGCGGTTCCTTTCTGCGCTTGCGCTCTGGGGCATGGGCTTACATGTCCCGCGCCGGGGCGATCCGATGGCCGATCTTCGCCGCGAGGTGTTCTAATTTTTCCCGGGCGGCGGTTTGGCAAGGGAAGAGGACATAGCTGTCGCTGTCGATATCTATGCAGGCCATGCCGGCTCCCGCTTCTTTCCAATGGGCATCGATGACGGCGCACCACGCCGGGATATCTCCCTCTTCCTCCAGCCACGCCGCGTCGAGGGAAAGCCCGCTCTGGGCTATGCCGGACAGCTGGCCGACAAAGTAAAGGAAATCGACCTTTTCCTCCTTCCAATCCCGCTCGCAGACGTGGCCGCGTTCTTCCAAGATATCCACTAAGCCCAGCCAGCGGATCTTGTCTCGGTCCGAGGCATCGTCGATGCCGCGCTCGTCAAAGGTTATACAGTGGGCCGCAAAGAACGCTTCCGGATCGTTGGCGCAGGCGCGAACGGCCTGCCAGGCTTCTTCGTCGCCGGGGGCGATGATTCGAGCGATTTCTTCGAGGCACTGGCCTATCTTCGCCCCTTCGCTTTCCGATAAAGCCGGGGCGGGGTGTTTCGTTTCCGCGAGCTCCGTCTCGCGTCCCGCGGCTCCGTGGGTGGTTGGCTTTTCTGCTTTTTTTCGCAGCCACTCCCATACTCCCATGGTTTCACCTCACGATATCATCAAACACTTCATCCATTGGCCGTTTTTCGGCACGGTGTCCCCCCTTTGACCAAATTGTACGGCAAAGTACGGCGATTGACAATACAAAACAGAAAAATCTCACATGCCATGGATGCCTCAGGATGACAGGCGATCCAATGTTTCTCCGATGTCGCCGTTGAGGCACAGAGCTTTGGCTCGAATTTCCGGGGGCGCGTAAGCTTCGCCGTAATTCAGGCAGACGTAAGCGGCGTTTGGCCACTCGGCGGTCATCCGCCAGAAGGGGAGCTTGATGATGCCCGGGGTGTTGGCGCCGACGCCCAACTCCCAAAAGATCGTGGATTGGGCGCGGTGCTGGCGCAGGTAGGCGGCGTAGTAAGCCGCGTGGCGGTGCCAGCCTTCGTCTTCGACGAAGGTATCATCGGCGTGAAGATTCATGGCCATGGGTTTACCGCACCGGGGACAATGGGGAATCAGTTCTGCCGGTACGGTCATCTTGGGCGGCGCATCCGCCGGTAAACGCAGCGTGCCGTCTTTGACTGTGCAGCCCTGCGCCTCCACCATTTGCCGGATGATTTCCTCGTTATCGTAGGTGGCCGCATGGCAAGGTTCGCTGCATTGGAAGAGGCCGTAATCCCCTTGGGTATAGAAGAGACGCCGCTTGTCAAAGCCTGCCTTTTGAAAACAATGATCGACGTTTGTGGTGAGGACGAAATAATCCTTGTCCTTCATCAGCCGGAAAAGCTGGTCATAGACGGGGTGGGGCGGATCCGTGTAACGATTGAGAAAGACGTGCCGGCTCCAATAGGCCCAAAATTCTTCTCTTGTCGCATAGGGATAAAAGCCCCCCGTGTACATGTCGGAGAAACCGTAGCGGTGGGCGAAATCACCGAAATAGGTTTCAAACCGTTTGCCGCTGTACGCGTATCCGGCGGAAGTGGAGAGACCGGAGCCGGCACCGATCACTACCGCCTCCGCTGACGCTAAGATTTTCCGCAGCTGCTGGATATCTTCCTCGGTGATGGTGTTTTCTTGTCCATGATTTTTCATCGTTAAGGCTCCTCGCCGCACAGCACTTGGCCGTAGGTGGACGGTTAGCATCCATCAGCGCGCATTTTCGTTCCCGGTCTGCGGCTTATAGGGAAATTGTACGATACTTTGGGGTGGGTGGCAACAGAGATTTTAGGCGGGCGAAAGATTGGCCGCTTCTTGCATAGGCCCATGGGCGATGGCAAAGACGGTAAGTTGTCCGCAGCGGCGCAAATAGGGCGGCAAGACCTGCGTTTACAGGCATTATGGATACTTGGCGGCGCGTTTGCCGCCTTTTGTGCTATACTTTTAGGGAGCGCTGATAAAATGAGGGCGTCAGAGAGAAAGGGCATCAGATATGGGGGCAGAACAATGAAAGACAAGGAAGGACATATCGGTAAAGCTCCGGTGGCGATTGAAGTTCGGGGGGCACGCGTGCACAATCTGAAAAACATCTCCGTCGATATTCCGCTGCATAAAATTGTAGGAATTGCGGGGGTATCGGGGTCGGGGAAGTCTTCGCTGGCCCTCGGCGTGCTTTATGCTGAAGGCTCGCGGCGGTATCTGGAGGCGCTTTCGACGTATACGCGGCGGCGCATGACCCAGGCGGAGAAGGCGCGCGTGGATGAAGTGCGCTACATCCCGGCGGCGCTGGCGCTGCACCAGCGCCCCGGTGTGCCCGGGATACGCAGCACCTTTGGAACTTCGACGGAGCTGCTGAACGTCGTGCGGCTGATGTTTTCCCGCTTGGCGAGCCATCGTTGCCCCAACGGACACTATGTGCCGCCGACGCGCCAGGTCGCAGCGGAGCAGGAGATCGTCTGCCCGGACTGCGGCGCGCATTTTTACGCGCCGGGGGCGGAGGATTTGGCATTCAACAGCGGAGGTGCCTGCGCCGCGTGTGGCGGTACAGGCATCGTGCGCGTCGTGGACGAGTCGACGCTGGTGCCCGACGACACCCTGTCCATTGACGAGGGGGCGGTCCTTCCCTGGCAGACGCTCATGTGGTCGCTGATGAAAGAGATCGCGCGCAAATTGGGGGTGCGGACGGACGTGCCGTTTCGCGACCTGACTGACAAAGAAAAGGACATCGTCTTTCACGGCCCGCCGGATAAGGTGCACATGGTCTATCAGATCCAGAAGACCGGCGCGGCGGGGGAGATGGATTTCACCTATTTCAATGCCATTTATACCGTAGAAAATGCATTGGCCAAGGTCAAGGACGAAAAAGGCATGAAGCGCGTGGAAAAATTTCTGCGTCAGGATATCTGCCCAGACTGTCATGGTACGCGGCTCTCAGAGGCTGCCCGCGCCCCGCGTCTCATGGAGTGCTCTCTGGCGGATGTCTGCCGCATGACGCTGACGGATCTTTTGCTTTGGGTGGCGGAGGTTCCGAAGGCGATGCCGAAGGATATGGTTTCGATGGCCGAAAGTATCTGTGAGACGTTTCGGCATACGGCGGCGCGCCTCATGGAGCTTGGCCTTGGGTATCTCGCCCTTGACCGCGCGGCGTCCACCCTCTCCACGGGGGAACGGCAGCGCATGCAGTTAGCGCGGGCCGTGCGCAATCGGACGACCGGTGTGCTTTACGTCCTCGACGAGCCGTCTATCGGCCTGCATCCTTCCAATATCGACGGGCTGCTTCACGTCATGGGGGCGCTCGTCGCCGACGGGAATTCCGTGATCCTTGTCGATCATGATGTACAGATCCTGCGCTGCGCCGATCATTTCATTGAATTAGGGCCTGGGGCGGGCGCAGGCGGAGGCACCGTCATCGCTCAAGGGCCGTTGGACGCGATAGAGAAGAATAAGGCTTCGCGCATCGGCGCATTCCTGTCGGGCCGGGGCCAGGTGCGGGTCCATACCCCGGCGGCGTCTGCCGAACTGTTCAAGTATGGAAGGATCGAACTCAAAACAGAGCAAATCCACACAGTGAAGCCTCTGCGGGCGGTGTTTCCTCAGCGGCGGCTGAGCGTCGTGACCGGGGTGTCAGGGTCGGGGAAGACGACGCTGATTCTGGAAAGTCTGGTTCCGGCGCTGGAAGCGCAGATCAGCGGGACGGCGCTTCCAGCGCATGTCAGGACGATTGCCGCTGACGGCGTGCAGCAGGTGCGCCTCATTGATGCGGTGCCTATTGGCGCCAATGTGCGCTCCACCGTCGCTACCTATGCGAACGTGCATGACGAGCTGCGCAAGATCTATGCGCGAACCCCAGCGGCTAAAGCGCATGGCTACAAGGCAGGGGATTTTTCCTATAACACGGGAAAACTCCGCTGCCCCACCTGCGACGGGACGGGCGCCATCGACCTTGACGTGCAGTTTCTCCCCGACGTCACCATTGACTGTCCCGACTGCGGCGGATCCCGCTATCAGAAGGCGGCGTCGGAGATCCTGCGGGAGGATCGAAAGAAGATGCACGCCTGCTCTCTTCCCACGCTGATGTCGTTGAGCGTCGATGAGGCCCTGGCTTTCTGTGGCGATTTAAAGACGGTGCAGCGGCGGCTTCAGATTCTTCACGATTTAGGGCTCGGCTATCTGACGCTGGGCGAGGCGACGCCCGGCCTTTCGGGCGGCGAGGCGCAGCGGCTGAAGCTGGCGAGCGACATGGGACGGGGGCAGGAAGGCTCCGTCTTCGTTTTTGACGAGCCTACCATCGGGCTGCATCCCTTGGACGTACAGACGTTGCTCGGCGTTTTTCAGACGCTCATGGAGAGCGGGGCGACGGTTATCGTTATCGAACATGATCTCGATGTCATTCGAAACGCCGACTATATTCTTGATATGGGCCCCGGCGGCGGGACGGAGGGCGGGGAGATCGTCGTCTGCGGCACCCAGGGAGAGATTCGGAAAAACCCGCATAGTGTCACGGGGCGTTATCTTTAACGTGCCGGCTTTCCCACCTTTTTTTCATGCGCCCGCCCCGCTGGGCGCTTATAATAGAAAATAGAAAACGGCGCGAGGAGGGTATGGTATGAACAGCAAAGGGCTACGGCGGCGCTTGACGGCGGTTTTGACGGCGGGGCTGATGGCGGCGTCGGCCGTCTTTTTCCCGGGCCGGGCAGCGGCAGATGGCGGCGACGTCCTGACGGCGCTGGTGGGGCTTTTCGGGGCGGCGGGCATGTACGGCGGCTACCTTTCAGCGATGTTGGACGCCGGGAACAACGCCCTTTATCAGGAGCAGACACTGGCCTATGATCGGCGGGAGAACGGTTCTTCGGCGAATCCGGTGGATCGGGCGCTGGTGGATGATATCATGGGGCGGCTGGTGAGCCGCGGCGCCTATGCCATGGACATCCGCTCTTTGCCCTTTCGCTGGCACGTCAACAGCAGCAAGGATTTCAACGCGGCGTGCTTTCCCACGGATCACGTCACGGTGAACGAGGGGCTGATCCGGGGACTGAACCGCAATGTGGATGAATTGGCGGCGGTGTTAGGGCATGAGATGACCCACGGGCTGAAGCTGCACGCGGCTTATACTTACGCCCGGGCGGCGGCGCAGTCCTTTGGGATTAATTTCATCAGCATGGCCACGGGGGCGGTACGGCCCGAGGTTGCCGGGGTGTTAGCGGATTATTCCGTGGCGAAGAATATCATTCTGCCGGTGGAGTACGAGGCGGACGAGGGCGGATTTTACCTTTCCTCCAGCGCCGGGTTCAATCCTGGCGGCGCGGCGGCAGCGATGGCGCGGATGCGGTATCTGGCGGAACATCCGGAGCATTTTGACCGCAGTTACGGGGCGGACGCCTACGATCACCCGGATACGGATAAACGCGAGGCCCGGCTGGCGCAGATGCTGACGGATTACAGCGCCGGTCATGTGACGGTGCGGGATCGGCGGGAAGTGCTGATCGACGGCCAGCCGCTGATTTCGGCGGCATATTCTACGGAACTTTACGATGATACGCCGGAGCAGGCGTATCTCATCGCCGGGGGATTGGCCCGGGCGTTTCATGATTTCGATACGGCGGCAGCGTGGAATTTCCGTCCCGGTGAGAACGGCCGCGTGGATTATCTGACGGAGGACAGGGTATATGAGCCGCTGAAAAAAGCCGTGTCGGCGAATCACGCGGCGGCGCTTTTGGAGTCGCTGGTGACGGCGGCTTACGCGCAGGAATCGGCCAGCGGGGCGCGAAATACCCTTCGGGCGGCGGAGGAAAAACGTGAGGCCGAGCGGGCAGCGCGTCGGGCGAAAGCGCAGGACGCCAGTGAAAAGTTAGTGGAGCGGCTCTATCAGAACGCGGACTGGTACAATGACGTCAATCGTCCCGAGATGGCCCTGAAGGAAGTGGAGCGGGCGCTTTCCTGCGACCGCCGCGAGGGAAAACTGGCCGGACTTTACGCGGTGCGGGGGCGGGCGAAGGCGCTTTTAGGCGATTTCACGGCGGCGATGGCGGACTGCGACCAGGCGGTGGAAATGGACGGCCGCGATCCGTACACATATCTAAACCGGGCCGAAGTCTGGCGGGCGCAGGGGAAGCCCGACGCGGCACTGGCGGACATCCGCCGGGCGACGGCGGCGAAGGAAGATACGCTGGCGGCGTGGAAGATGGCCGGAGACATCGAGGACGAATTGGGCGATAAAGCTGCGGCGATGGAAGATTACCGCCGCTATGTGAAGCTGGCCCCCGAGGCGACGGACATCGGGGACGAATATCTGCGGGCGCTTTCCCCGAAAGTTTGGGAAAAAGTGGAAAAGGAGCGGGCGAAGGCGCAGGAAGAGACGATCAAGGCAGTGCAGGAGAAAAAGGCGGCGCGGGAAAAAGCGAAAGGCACAGCGGCGCCAGCAGAGGAAGCGAAAGACACAAAGGATCATAACGCCGCGTAAGACGTACGATCAGAGCGGCGCGTTTGACAAGACGAAGAAAAGCCGACGGCGTCCTATGGCCGTTCCCTCAGCGGATGGCCATGGGACGCTGTTTTTTGTGGGCAGCGGCCAGAAACGAACTTTACAGGTTTCGTTTTCGGAATCATCATCAAAAGTATACAGTATTTTTATCGGTGGAATATTGTGTTTCGTAGATAAGTTGCGGTATACTAAGCACGCTGTAAAACACATCGGGGCGTGCCCCGCAGAAGGTAAAGGAGAGAGCAAAAGTGGCAGACATGAAAGCGTATGTGCAGGAAGTGCTGGAAAAGATCGCTGTCAAAGACCCGCAGGAAAAGGAATTTCAGGATACAGCGAAGGAGATTTTGACTTCCATCACCCCGGTTTTGGAAGCCCATCCGGAATATAAGGAAGAGCGGATTTTGGAGCGCTTTGTGGAGCCGGAGCGGGTCATCCTGTTCCGCGTGCCCTGGGCGGATGACAAGGGACACATTCAGGTCAACCGCGGCTTTCGCGTCCAGATGAGCAGCGCCATCGGCCCCTATAAGGGCGGGCTGCGCTTTCATCCCAGCGTGAACCTCAGCATTCTGAAATTTCTGGCCACGGAGCAGGTGCTGAAGAATGCCCTCTCCACGCTGCCTATCGGCGGCGGAAAGGGCGGCGCCGACTTTGACCCGAAGGGAAAATCCGACGGCGAGGTCATGCGCTTTTGCCAGAGCTTCATGACGGAGCTGTACCGCCACATCGGCCCCGATGTGGACGTTCCGGCGGGGGATATCGGCGTCGGGGGACGGGAAGTCGGCTACCTCTACGGGCAGTATAAGCGCCTCACGGGTCACCACGAAGGCGTCCTCACCGGCAAGGGGCTGACTTTCGGCGGCAGCTTGGCGCGCACCGAGGCTACGGGCTACGGCCTGCTCTATTTTGTGAAGGATATGCTGGATGATAACGGCATCGCCATCAAGGGCGCGACGGTTGCCGTCTCCGGGGCGGGGAATGTCGCCATCTATGCCATCGAAAAGGCGCAGGCCATGGGGGCGAAGGTCGTTACCTGCTCCGATTCCAACGGCTACATCTACGATCCGGCGGGCATCGATTTGGCGCTCCTGAAGGACATCAAGGAAGTCCGTCGGGGACGGGTCAAGGAGTACGCGGCGGCCCGATCCGGCGCGGAATACCACGAGGGCTGCACCGGTGTCTGGTCGGTGAAGTGCGATATCGCTCTCCCCTGCGCCACCCAGAACGAGCTGGATTTGGACAGTGCCAAGGCCTTGGTGGCGAACGGCGTCAAGGCGGTGGGCGAAGGGGCGAACATGCCCTCCACCCTCGACGCGGTGGAATACCTCCAGAAGAACGGCGTCCTCTTCGCTCCGGCGAAGGCGGCCAATGCCGGCGGCGTTTCTGTCTCGGCGCTGGAAATGAGCCAGAACTCCGAGCGGCTTTCCTGGACGTTTGAGGAAGTGGATCAGCGTCTCAGGGGGATCATGGACAACATCTACGCCCAGTCGAAGAGCGCCGCGGAGAAATACGGCGCGAAGGGCAATCTCTTGGCCGGGGCCAATATGGCCGGTTTCGTCCGGGTCGCCCAAGCGATGCACGCCCAGGGCTGGGTATAAAGGACAGCCATTCATAAACGCCTCGCCTTCTTCCGGAGCCGTATCCGGTGAAAGGCGAGGCGTTTTTGTCTCGTTTTATGGGAGAATGAAACTGCGGGAACCGGCCTTTTTCGGGATTTGTTTATTTTTGGCAAGGGGTTATGGGGTCGTTTCCGATTCCGTGAAGGCCTCGGGATAGACGTTTCGGGCGATTTGCAAAATGGCGTCTCCCATGTGCTGGGTGTTGGAGGCGCGGTAGCGGTCCTTCAGGAAAAAGAACCGCCGATTTTTGACGGCTTTGGCCGTTTGGAGCGCCGGATCTCCCAACACGCGGTCGCGGATTTGACCGCCGTAATCGTTGGCGGCTCCGTCGTCGACGAACATCATGATGTCGGGATCGATCTGGAGGATTTGCTCGTCGGAGAGGTGGCTGCCGTAGGCCATGTGGATGCGGGCAGCGCCGTTGATGACGCCGCTCTGGCGGCATATATCGTGAAAGAGCCCGTCGGGATGGCCGAAGGCGCCCATGGAGGAAAAGCCTAAGAGAACCCGGCGCTTTTCCGGCGGAATGTCGGCGGTGTGAGACTTTACATAGGCGACTTTTTCGTCTAATTCGGCTAAAAGTGCCTGCCCACGCTCCGGCTCACCCACTGCCTCGCTCATCTGCCGCAGGCGTTTTCGCACCATATCGAGGTTCGTCGGCACTTCCATGCAGAAGACCTTGAAGCCCATTTCCTCTAAGGTGGCGATGGTTTCCGGCCGCGCCCGGAGCTGGGCGAAGATGAGATCGGGCTGCAGGGCGGCGATGGGCTCCGGCCCGGGATAGGCCGGGACGCGCCCCGCGACCCGGGCGGCTTTGTCAGCGGCCAGGGAATATTCGGGGTCGAGGGTGGGGGGCGATACGGCGGCAATGCGTTCCGGCGGCAGAAGATCCAGAAGGACTTCCTCAAGGCTCAGGGTGTTGCCGTAGACGTGCTGGGGCTTGGCGTCGAAATGGATGGTACGCCCCCGATCGTCCACCACATCATAGCCGCCCGGCGCCTCGGCTGCCGGTTTTTCTCCGCAGCCGGAGAGGAAAAACAGTATCCCAAAGAGGAGCAAGAGATATCCCCGCCGCCCGAGGCTGTGCTTATCCGTCATAGGGCGTCCCTCCCTCGGCCGTTGCGGTTTCTTTTACGGTGAGTACATCAAATTGGCGCTCAACATCTCTCATCCCCACGAATCCTCCTCCTTTATCTTCCTTTTTCCTCGCGTCTTCTATGGAGCCCTTCCCGCATAGACATCTTTTACGATAAACCATATAGTGTTCATACGGTCAAGAGGAGTTTCATAACGATTGTGTCCAGCCTGACTCAGGAGGAGAGCCGGAGCATCGCAGAAACGATTCCCTTGCTATGGGGGACAAATTTGCCGCATAAAGTGTTCGGTACATCGGTGGTAGTTTCCTGTGTCGATGGTTTTTCTTGCCTTGCACGGAGAAACATCGTACAATGAAAACGGAAATTGGGTATATGATATGAGGTAGGAGGGAGATCTATGGAGGTCAATGCGAATCTGGCGCAGGATGTGTTCAAGGATGCGGGAGAGAGCGTCATCTTCGTCATGCTCTCGCTGAAGCGTGAAGATATCGAGGCGGAGCGGGAAGTCATCGCCGACATGGCGGATCGGATAGAGGCGATTCAGCGCTCTATGAACATCCGCGTTGCACCTGAGACAGTGAAGCTCTCCTTCGGGTTCAGTAACCGCGCGTGGGAATATCTCTTTCCCAAGGCGGAGAAACCAAAGGAACTCGAGGACTTCAAGGGGGTAAACGGCGTGCACCATACAGCCCCCACAACGCCTGCCGATCTCTTCCTCCATGTGCGTGCAGGTCAGGCGGCAACGAGTTATATCGTTGTCGATCAGATCATGGGTTTCCTACGTCCCATCGTGGATGTGGTGGATGAGACGCACGGTTTTCACTATCTCGAGGGACGTGCAATCATCGATTTCATCGACGGTACGGAAAATCCCGTCGGTGCAGAGGCAGAGGAGTGGGCGATTATCGGGGCGGAGGATCCTGCGTTCATCAACGGCTCCTACGCCTTTGCCCAGAAGTATGTCCACGATCTCGACGCGTGGCGTGCGTTGCCGACGGAGGTGCAGGAGAAGTATATCGGACGCAGGAAATACAGCGACCTCGAGCTCGACGATGAGGAGAAGGATCCGCGGGCGCACAACATCATCTCGCAGGACAACCGCGACGGTGAGGAGCACAAGATCGTTCGCATGAACGTCGTCTTTGCGAACCCCGGCGAAGGGGTGCGCGGCACCTATTTCATCGGGTACGCACGCCATTGGGATGTGACGCGGCAGATGGTCATCAATATGTTCACGCAGGATGACCGGCTGCTCGAGTATTCGACCGCAGTAAAGGGGCAGCTTTTCTTCATTCCATCGAAGGAACTCCTCGGACGTATCGCCGCGGGGGAATTGTTCTAAGGGCGCATGGCGGGTATCAGTATTTCCATAAGTGTACAACTGGGGAATAGGGTATAAGCCAAGAAATTTTGCTGCGATATCCGCTGTTGGTGTATCATTGATCTTTTTTGGCGGGAGGGGCCATAGAGAGCGTCGCGAATGGCCGCTGGTTCTCGCCAATTTCCCTGGCATCATCCTCGGCCTGACGGCTGCGATTACCGCCCGTCTCCAAATGCGCAAACGCAGCAACCGACACAGAGAGTGTGAATCTCCAGGAATGAGCAGCCCATCCGTATGGATGGGCTGTTTTCTATGCAGGTCGATTCTTTATTCGTGTTTTTAGAGTTTCGTGTCCAGTTTTGCGGGCCGGGGTGTGTAAAATTCCGACCGAGGGGTGCCTCGTTAGAACGTATCAAAATTAGGGGGTAAGACGGATTCGTGCACCAGAATAAAACGTCTGTCGGGACAGGGAAAATATAAGAAAAACGGCTTTCCCTGTCTGCGTTGCCGGATTTTCCGGGCGAAAACAGGGAGAGCCGTTTTCGTTGGACAAATATCAAACGTGATGGAGTTTCCTCTGCGTTATAACCGGGCGGTGATGGCTGCGGTCAGACCAAAGACAATTCCTGGGAGGTTGGCAAAAATAATGGGCCAATCGCGGTCCTTTTTAAAAAAACCGTATCCAACCCATGTGGTGCAGTTGATGAAGGCGACAAGCGGTTGAATCCAGTCGCCTTGATGGCCGGAAAGATTTCCGACGATTTGCGGAATATAGGAGACATACATGCAGATAGATAAACCGGAGGCAATCGTCCCCACGATGGTTATCTTCTCTTTCATGGCCTTTTTGCCAATATCCGTTACCTTCTTTTCTAAACTTGATACTTCAGCGCTTAACTTTTCTTCCATCGTGATTCCTCCTTGGGGAATTGAGATAAAAACATGGCAGTATGGGATAGGAAAGCCGCGTTGTTTTGTATTCTGCTTGCCAGTAGGAATGAGCGGCGTCTCGATTATACAACGGCAGAATACGAGAGTCAACGGCGTCTATGATTTATTGCACAGGAGTGGGTTTGGGATGTAAAATAGAATAGAGAGAAAACAATCGCGGGCGTTGGGGGGAGAGCGGTTATGGATATGCTGCATGGGGCCATCGGCGGCAAGCTGCTTCGCTTTTCGCTGCCCATCGCCTTCACCGGCGTGGCCGTATTTCCCCGGGCGAGCAACATAGAGGGCCGTTTCCTGCCGCCGGTGGAGAAAATATATTTCTTGCGTATACCCTATTGAATAGGGTATAATATAACTACTTAGTAAGAGCAACCGACAGAAAGCGAGAACATAGGGAGAAGATGTACCGAACCACTACATAAAGGCAAGCGAAGCGCAGCCTGCGGATAGTGGTTATGGTATAATATGAACACTTAGCAAGCGCGACCGCAGGGAGCGAAAGCTTAGTGTGAATATATACCTAAGCACTTGATGAAGGCGAGCGTAAACGAAGGCTGAGTTTAGTGCTTATGGTATAATAAGGATGAATCCTAACAACGAGAGGACAATTATGGAAATCTCGCGTGAGTTTATCCATGGTAAAAAATTCGACGTACAATGGAGATCTCTTGGCCTTGATGATAACGACCTAAAAGATTTACAGAGTCTTCTTTTGGAAAATCCTAAAGTCGGTGTGGTCATGCAGGGAACAGGACGCTTACGTAAAATGCGTTATGCGTATAGAAACCGCGGAAAATCTCATTCGGTTAGAGTTTGTTATGTTGATTTTGAAAAATATAGTAAAATTGTTTTCATTATGGTGTTTGCCAAGAATTCTATGGAAAATCTTTCACAAGCAGAATGTAACCACATTAAGATTTTGATTGATCGATTAGAGAAACAAATTGGAGGAGAGGGTCAATGAGCAAAACCTATGATTTGATTGCGGATTCCTTCGATGAAATCATTTCGGATTATGAAGGAAACAGCGGAAAAAATCTACATCACGACATTCTTACGATTGATATTGCACCCGTTAAGAAATATACTGGCGCAGAAGTGCGTTCGATTCGATTAAAAAACAATCTCACACAATCTTTTTTGGCTAAATATCTTTGTGTTAGTAAAAAAACGATTGAAGCTTGGGAGTCAGGGCGTAATACACCAAACGGCCCATCAAGTCGGTTGTTGGAGCTATTAGATATGCAGTCTGTGTCTTTGGCAAAAGTGTAATTTTTTCCAATGGGGAAATACCTGTAAATTACTTTTTGACGTAATTTACAGGTATTTTTTGTCATCCTTCTTGGCGCATATTTCTTGTAACCTTACGACTGAAAAATGTTGTCTACGATTGGCATTGTGCATGATTTGCCGTTGGATGTACAATAAGTTGGAGAGAGAAAACAATCGTGGGCGTTGGGGGGAGAGCGATTATGGATATGCTGCATGGGGCCATCGGCGGCAAGCTGCTTCGCTTTTCGCTGCCCATCGCCTTCACCGGCGTGGCCGAGCAGCTGTTTAATTCAGCGGATGTCCTGATCTTAGGGCAGTTCGTTGGCAAGGACGCTATGGCGGCGGTGGGGAACGACATCCCCGCCATCAGCCTCATGGTACTGCTCCTTTTAGGGCTGTCCATGGGTGTCAACGTGGTCATGGCGCAGCATATCGGGGGGCGGCACGAAAAACGGGCGGAGGAAGCGGCCCACACGGCGATTTTAGTGGCGATTTTCATGGGGCTGCTGCTCATGCTGGCCGGGGAAGCGCTGACGACGGTGACACTGGATATTCTTGAAGTTCCGGCGGAGGTTTACGAGGACGCGGCTGTCTACTGGCGCATCTTCCTTGTGGCGCTGCCCTTTTTGGCCCTGTATAATTTTGAAGCAGCGATCTTTCGCAGTTCCGGCGACAGCCGGACGCCCCTCTACAGCCTCATCGCGGCCAGCCTGCTGAATGCGGTTCTCGATGTGGCGGCGGTTCATCTGGGGCTTGGCCTCTCGGGGGTAGTTTGGGCGACGGTCATCGCGTATGTGGTGAATGCGCTCATCCTCTGGGTGCTGTTGACTCAGGGACGGGCGAAAATCTGCCTGGCGGCCGCTAAGCTCCGCTTGTCTGCCGTTGAGCTGCTCCGTATCGTGCGCGTCGGGCTTCCGGCCGGGGCGCAGGGAATGGTCTTTGCCCTGTCAAACATCCTCATTCAGGCCGCCCTCAACGGCCTCGGATCCGACGCGATGGCCGCCTCCACGGCGGCGCTCACCATTGAGTTCAACGTGTACTGCTTCATGAACGCCTTCGGACAGGCGGTGACGACGTTTGTCGGGATCAACTACGGCGCGGGGAACATGGAGCGCTGCTTTGCCGTCGCTCGATCGGCCTTTAAGGTGGGGGGCAGCTTCATGGCGGCGCTGTCGCTTGCAGCCGCGCTCTTTGCGGAGCCGCTGCTGCGCTTTTTCAGCGACGATCCCGCCGTCATCGCCCTCGGCGTCGTTCGCGTCCATTATGTGACGGGGCTGGAATTTATCAACGGCTTTTTAGATATTTTAACGGGGATGATGCGTGGCTACGGCTTCTCGCTGCCTCCAGCGGTGGTGACGCTGCTCGGGGTCTGCGGCATTCGCATCGCCTGGCTGCATACCTATTTCCCGGCGCATCCGGATTTTGTGGGGCTCATGCTCAATTATCCGGTGAGCTGGGCCGTGACGGCGGCTCTGTTGGGGATTGTCTATTGGTATTATCGCCGGGAGGTACTGACGCCGTGCCGTGAGAGAGCGCGCCAACGCCCGGTGTGAAATTCGGCGTGTCAGCGGTTGGGCGAAACGTTGGCGGCGGAAGCGGGCAAGGGCCCATGGCCAATGGTTGGTAGCATAAAACAGTTGAGATAGGAGGACATCATCATGAAGAAATTGGTAACGTATTTTTCGGCCAGCGGCGTGACTGCGGAAAAGGCACAGGCGCTGGCGAAAATCATCGGGGCGGATATCCATGAGATCGCTCCCGCTGAGCGGTACACGGCGGAGGATCTCAACTGGACGAACAAGAAGAGCCGCAGCTCCGTGGAGATGAAGGACGCGGCGAGCCGCCCGGCGCTCTTGGAGAAGCCCGTCGATCTGTCGGGATACGATACCGTCTACATCGGCTTTCCCATCTGGTGGTATACCGCGCCTCACATCATCAACAGCTTTATCGAGAGCAGCGATTTGACTGGGAAACGGATCGTCCTCTTCGCCACTTCAGGGGGCAGCAACATCAAGAAAGCGATGGAGGATCTGCGGCAGGCATATCCTCAGCTGAACATCGTCGGCGGGAAAATGCTGAACGGCGCGGTATCAGGGGATATTGACGACGGACGGTAACAGCGTGCTGCGAGACAAAATCGCGGCAAAGGCATAGAAGGGACGCGGGCAGTAAAAATGCGCCGCGTCAGGATCTACAGGAAGAGGAGGAAGGTTGATGACGATGAAAAAACTGACGGTTCTCTTAATGACACTGGCCATGGCGGTGCTTTTGACGGCTTGCGGCAGCGATCCGGCGCCTCAGAAAACGACCTCGTCCGGCAGCGGTATGGTCGGAGCAGCGGAGAAAGCGCCGGAAATGCCGACGGCGAAAGTCGGCGGCAAGACATTGGTGGTCTACTATTCGGCCACCGGACGGACGAGGACGGCAGCCGAAGCCATCGCCGCGGCCACGCAGGGGACCCTTTTCGAACTGGTACCGCAGCAGCCGTACACGGAAGCGGATCTTGACTACAATAATAAGGACAGCCGCGTGTCGAGGGAGCATGAAGACGCCGCCGGCCGTCATGTGGCGCTGGTGAAAGATACGCCGGACAACTTCGCTGCCTATGATACGGTCTTTATCGGCTATCCTATCTGGTGGGGCAGCGCCGCCTGGCCGGTGGATGATTTCGTGAAGCATAACGATTTTTCCGGTAAGACGGTCATTCCCTTTGCGACCTCCCATTCGTCTCCCTTGGGCGCGAGCGGGCGCAACCTTGCCGCCATGGCCGGAACCGGGACCTGGCAGGAAGGCGAATGCTTTGACCGCAGCATGACGAAGGAAAAGGTCACGGACTGGGTGAAAAGCTTAAAGTAAAGGGAGCGCAGCATTTATCAGCGCCCTGAAGAAAAGTTAAGAAAAGAGACGCCCGCTTCGTATGGACCATTTCACGGGTGTCGTTTTGCGAAGGGCGTACGGCGGAAAGAGAAACCGGCCCCACGGTCAGGATGTGCCTGACGGTGGGGGCCGGTTTTTTATGCCGCGGGATTCTTTCGTTTTTTTAGGGATGGTCATGAGGCGCGGGGTTGTGCGCCCTGGCATGGCGGCCAAGAGTTTGGCGAAAAAGGGGAGGGGCCGACGGTGAGAGAGAATGGTGATTTCGCCTCGCGGGCTGCCGCCTCCCTATGCTTGTCGGTACCCGCCTCTTAGGACAAGGTTTTGAGAAGCCCTTGGCAGCCTTTCCGCACATCCCGGTAGGTGGTATCAAAATCCCCTGTGTACCACGGGTCGGCTACATCCCGATCCTCTCCGGCAAATTCCAGCAGCCGGTGAAATTTTCCCGCTGGGTCGCCCGGGGACAGCCGGTTTAGATCGCGCATATTCTCCGCGTCCATGCCGACGATGAGATCGTAGCGGTCGTAATCGTCTCGCGTGATCTGCACCGCCTGCCGCCTTTCGTAGGGGATGCCCATCTCGTCGAGTTTTTCCCTCGTGCCGAGGTACGTGTCCGCTCCTATCTCGTCCCGACGGCAGGCCGCCGACGCCACAAAAATCTCCTTTTCCCGTCCGGCGCGCCGCACTAAATCCTTCATGACAAACTCGGCCATCGGCGAGCGGCAGATATTGCCATGGCAGACAAAAAGTATGTTAGTCATGGTTTTTCCTTTTTGATTGGCTTCGGCACGCCCATCGATGTCCCTCTTTCGGTCAGTTTTTTGGGGATCGTCTTACCATTATTCATTCGCATCAAACCTTTTTTTATGGCGCTCAATTCCCGCTGCAGCTTCGGCATATCGTCGGAAATAATCTCCCAAATCAGACGAAGATTTACGCCCTCATAATCATGGACAATACGATTTCGCAGGCCGTAGATTTGCGCTCATGCCACTTGAGGATTTGCCGCTTTGCATTCGTCCCTTAATTTTATAGTCAGTTCACCAATTTGACTGAGATTGAATACGCACGCTTCGATGAGCATTTCACTGCCACAGAATTCATCATAAGAAAGATCCTGACAATATTTGCACACCTTAGCGGTGCAACGGAGCATTTTGTCAATAATCATCTTATCCGGCATAAATTTCTATCCCCGTCTGTTTGATCTCCTGGGCAATTCGTGACTGCGGTTCGATGTGGGTGATGTCAAATACATCCATGTTTTTGTCGTTTAGCGCCTCCCGCAGTTTTTCCACAAAACCCACGAATTTCAATCCACGAAGGTTACTATCCACCAGTAAATCGATATCGCTGTTCTTTGTAGCCGTACCTTTGCTGTAAGAGCCGAAAAGAATCGCCTGCCGGATTTTGTAGCTGGTGAAAATCGGCCGTAGTCTCTGCTTAATTTCATTGGATGTAAAAATTATCTGCGGCATTTTAAGTTCACTCCCTGTTACTCTATCTCCAGCCTTTTAGGCATCGCGGTTCCTGTATGTCTATTTTTATTTTAGAAGGTTTAGCTGCGAATGGCAAGGGGGGCGTGTCAGAAAGCGTTTGTTTTTATATTCCGCCCGCCATCTTGGCGCATCTTTTCTGCCCTCTCGGCGTTGACAAATCCTCCGCATAAGCTCTGCTATGCGTCCGGTTTATCTCCTTGATAGGCTGAAAGATCTGCACCAATCTGAGGGGCTATTTTATCAGTGCTACCTTAGAACTCCCAATACAGACTAAATCCGCAGGCCGTCTTGTCGGCCTTGAACCCTTTCGGCTTATCAAGCGGCGTTCCAATAAAAGCATCAAAGGACAGCCCCGAAATCTTGCCTCGGATCCCCAAATATGCTCCAGCCAGTGTTTTACCAAGGTTAAAGGCATCAGAGGCGCCCCAGGTTCTGCCATAATCCACCCCGATATACGGCTCAATATGGCTTTTCCTTAGCGGAAAGCCGACTTCATTCTTTATGACATAACCGTTTTCCGCCGCCAGGGTATTCGCTCCGCTGAAGCCTTTTACCGTATATCGCCCGCCGATAGAAAAATGATCTGCCGAATACAGCATGTTCGGCGTATATTGCCCCCGCATCACAAATTTATACCGCGCCTCGGCGCCAAAACACCTAAACGGCGTCCCATAGTACAAATTCCAGCCCCACATTTCATAACGCGTCGTCATGTACGCCGGATTGTGATCATCAAGCCCCGGCATGGCGCCCAAGATGGGGATCCCCTTTTGATAATAAACCAGGGCATCGATCATGCCGGTTCCGATATAATGCCTGTGATTGACGCCGATCTGATACGCGGTTGTCTGTAATTCCTGTACCTTGATCTCTTCATGATTCAAATAATTCCGCTTGTGCCGGTGCAGGATTTTCCCGATAAACTGTGTCCTGCTCTTACGGTCTCGATAGAGCAGCCGCTGCACACCGAACTCCCAACTGCTGTTTTTGCTCTGCTGCGTGTAGGGAAGCAGGGCAGGGACCTCCTGCTCATACTCGCTGTAATAATGACTGACGCTAAAAGAATATTTCCTCCACGGAATGCTGTAATAGAAGCTGTAATTCTTCGTGCCAAACGTATCCCGGCGTTCTGTATCATGGGCGCCTGACACACTGAGGACATCGTTCAGCCCGGTAGGATTATACACCGAAAAATGAACGGCACCCTGATGTTTTCCTGTAGCCGCCAATCCGCTGTCATCCCAGGAAATCCCGAGGCTCCAAGGCTTTACCCGCGTCACCTCTAAAATCACGATGCTTTTCCCTGGCTCCGTTCCCGGCTCCAAGTTCATTTTCACGTTCTGATAGGGGACCTGCTTCATCTGCTCTAAGCCCTGATCCAGATCATACACATTCAAAATATCTCCGGGCGCACACGGAAAAACATTGCGCCATGTACCGTATTTCTCATTGTCTGCGAATCGGATTTCCTCAATATAGCCGGGAAGCACCTGGAAAACGACATATTTCCCGGCGATATTCTGCTCGGGAAGAACCACCTGCGACGTGATAAAGCCCCGCTGTTTTAACCTCGTATTGAGCTTTTCCGCTAACAGCGACAAGCCTTTTGACCCTATTTGCTGATGCTCGTATGGTTTCAATTCTCTTTTCAACCACTGAAAGCCTTTGCCGCCGTCGTCAATCACAAACGTATCCACCTGCATACGGTCTTTTTCTGCCGGCAATTCCCGTGGATTGTCAGCCTCATCCGGCTTTTCCGTGCCTGTCATGACGGATGGGGCCTCAACTCTATTCTGCTGCTCCGTCTCCTGCTGCCTTGCCCTTTGCTGCTGCTCCGTAACGTCAGGAGCAGGCGCCGCTATTGCAATGTTAACGCATAACAGAAAATTCGCTGTAATTAAAGCACTTGCTTTCCCCAATAGTTCAATCTTCAATGTAAGGACCTTCTTTGATTCGTATATTTATTTACAGCCGTCACTTATTTTGTGTAAACATTTTTCCAATAATGCACAGAAAAAATAGTCATCCCATTATCGTTACTATTCTCACATATATACATTTTCCCTTTTTTCCATATCATTGTATTTTGGTCGCTTTGACTGTTTTTATACCCACTTTGCATTAAATATTGTTCAACTTTTTTTACGTTATTCTTTTCTTGTACTCTTATTTCAGAGCAGAAGGATATTAACCGCCTTTCATTTCGATAAACAATCTCACAATTATTATCAACTATATTTTTTATTATTTCCGATTCAATGAGTACTTCCCTTTTGGTAGTTTCATCAATATACGTATCATAGAAAATATATCCTATGGCCAGAGGCATTAATAAGCCGAGAACACCAGCTATTTTGTGTTTCAGAATGATGTTTTTAATATCTTTGAAGATTTCAATGATCAATAGAGACATCTCTACCTCGCCTAAATAAATGTATCTTCTACGCTCCATTTCCTTACGTTCTTATACGGTTTCTCTGCCCAAGATGTTCTTTACGTATCTTCTATTTTGCAATACTTTCGATCATCATTGTCCTTTTTTAGGTCAATAGCAAATATTATTCTTGTTCCACCACCCTCTACAAACTTATCCATTTGTAAACAGAAATTCATACAATACTCTCCCTCTTTTTCAAAGCAATAATACCTTTCGTCTATATTTCTTTCCGGATGAATATCTTTCCAATAATACCTGCCGATGTACTTCCATCCGTATTTTTGAAATTCACTTTTGTAATGCTTGACGATGTCTTTTTCGCTGGCCTTTTCATTAATATGACACCTTCCGTAATAAAACCCTCTGGTTCTGGATACCATTTTTATTTTTTCAGGAAGGGATTCGGTGCCATCCATGGAGACGACTGCCGGAATGGCCGCCTGCATTTTGGCCATTCCTTCTGCATTCGCTTCATCATCAAAGTATACCTGTAATTCAATGAAGCCGTATACTAAGAGTATTTCTCCTATTACGATAAGACAGTCTTTTAAAGTAATCTCTCTTTCTTTCCCAAATATTTTAATCTTCAATGTAAGGGCCCTCCTGTCTGTGGGTGATGATAGGGCTTCCGTTACATCTCTTCGTCCTCTATTTGGCACTTCTTACGACCATCCCAATCTTCTTTTAAGTCAATATTAAATGTTAGCTTTGTGCCCTCAAATTCAATGTCTCTTCTTTTTATGAGTTTACTGGGACTCGTTTTTACGCCTAAAGAAAAAGACATACAATAGGGGCCCTCTTTTTCAAAACAATAATAATACCATCCGTCAAAATCTAAGGACGGAGAAAGGGCTTCCGAATAATATCTGCCGATATATTTCCAGCCGTGTTTTTGAAATTCCCTTTTATAATGCGTAACGATTTCTTTTTCACCGGCCGTTTCTTCAATATCACAACGCCCATAATAAAATCCTTGGGATTTTGATATCATTTCCATTTTTTCGGGAAGGGATTCGGCACCATCCATGGATACGATGGCCGGAATAGCTGACTGCATTTTTGCAATTCCTTCCGCATTCACCTGATCTTTATAGCACGAATACAATTCAACAAAGCCGATTAACACGAGTATTTGCCCTATTGCGCTCAAGCAGTCTTTGAGCGTGATCTCGCGTTCTTTCCCAAACATTTCAATCTTCAATGTAAGGCCCCTCTTTGATTTATATATTTATTTACAAAGGTAATACATAAAATACCAGGAAAAAAACACTAAGCAATATACCAAACTTAGATTATTCACTAATCGTTCTTTAGGGGTAAACTTTTTTTCTGTTTTTCTAAGCGCTGCTCCAATAAATATGGAGTCAATTAATATTCCAATAAGCCAGTTATAATAGATTCTCCCTAAATAGCCATATAGCCAATCTATCGTAAGCATATCAATTGCTTCTACTAAAAGCACAAGGGCAACAGTTTCTAAGAATAGATCATTCTTTGAGATGTTCTCTCTTTTTTTACGTGCTTTCCCAAATTGATATAGAGCATTAAACACAGTCACTAAACCCATTACTGTCCAGAATTCCATGGTTAATCTCCCACACTATTTTATGTTTGGCATTTATATATTTTTCAACTCCACTGGGAAAATGTAAGATCCCTCCTTCCGGCGGGTGATGATTTGTCATTGAGGCTTATCTTTTATATAATCTACACTAATAATCATGTATTCCTCGTCATATTCTTCACTAATTTGGTATTTATTTTTTATCCATAGGGGACCCTTTTTTTTCGTATAGCCGTTATCTAATAAATATTCTCTGTATTTTTTAATACTATCTGTATCCTTTTTATCAATGTATATTTTTGCACGAAATGATACGATGTAATCCCAATTCCTATATACAATAATTGGACTGTCTCCAATATAATTTCTAAGGTGTTCTGTTTCCACAATAACCGCGTCTTTAGTAGTTTCATCATAATATGTATAATAGATACTATACATAATCCAAAAGGGCAGGATCAGGATAAGGACATATTGAAATTTATATTGAGCTAAAGAATTCCGTATATATGATATTATATTTTTAAGTAAATATAATAATATATTTTTTAATTTCAATTTTAATGCTGCTTTGTCCATGTTATAACGCCTCTAATTTGCCTAACCGCCGGGTAACCCCCCATGAAAGACTCCCAGATATATTTGTTTGTACAAATTTAATAACGAACCGATAACCGGTTGGGCTCCAAAATTTAGCGACTCCGCCAAGCACAGCTCCTGAACCTCCAAGACTAAAACCTTCTACTCGTTCATTTATTATATTTGGATCCTTTACTACGTTTCCGTTCCAATCTTCTAAATGTCCAACCCCAACAATTCCATCCATTGGATAAAGACTTCCACTAAGACCTACGGATTCGCTGCTAAAGACATCTACGTTACTATTATTAAAAACGATGGCCATTTCGGAATAAGCAGCTATTACTCCAACGTTAAATCCAACAACTTGGCATTCCCACGGCTCTAAGTTAGATAAATCCTGTTCTTTCAGTGAGTTCCTAAATTCAGCAATTTGTTCCCAAAACAGATTATTCTTAATCGCATTCATTGCAATAAAAGCGCCTAATTGCGGGTTGCCGCCGGTGGCTTTGCTCATCGCAGCGCCTACGATCATGGCGATCCATTGGGCCTGCGCTT
>ERZ772960.445-NODE-445-length-37691-cov-3.831279_pt1 | contig 37691 bp, 30 predicted proteins | sample MGYA00580678_ERZ772960 | MGnify/ENA primary metagenome ERZ772960 (study PRJEB29015, sample SAMEA2737930) | human oral metagenome | biome: human oral; feature: human-associated habitat; material: dental | place: China | collected 2059 ... | reverse complement strand
TCAGCTAATCCCGCAACCTTTCCTACGCGGAGTACGACCGTAAGTTCTTCGTTGGTAGCGTTTTGCAAAGCGATGCCGGCGGAGTCATACCCACGGTATTCGAGACGTTTAAGGCCTTCAATAAGGATATCTTTTGCGCTTTGGTGTCCAGTAAAACCAACGATGCCGCACATATATAAACTCCAATCGTGTGCTTCTGGGAGTGTCACAGAAACGATTAGTTTTAATCAACCCACTCTATTTTAGCGAGTTATATAGGCAAACTTGTATGGTATTAAAAAGGCAGTTGGCAAATACTTATCAGAAAGCGAATAGTAGCCATGTGATTCAAACGGGACATAATGATACAAATGGGCTATTGACTGAGTTTCTGTGTGTCTATCCTTTATAAGTTAGATAGAGCTAACCGAAAGGAGACGCATTATGTCTGAAACACCCTCAGTCAAGAAAAAAGGGCTGCAACCGAAGGACCTTATAAACATCGGTATCTTCACCGCTCTCTACTTCATAATCATCATGGCTGTGGCAATGCTGGGCTACGTTCCTATATTCATTCCATTGCTCTCCGTCATCTGCCCGCTTATCGGAGGCATTCCGTACATGCTCTACATCACAAAAGTAAGGCATTTCGGAATGATTTTCATCATGGGAACCATCCTCGGCCTCCTTATGGGTCTCGGTGGCATGGGTGTATATGCCTTTATTACAGGGCCAGTATGTGGTCTTCTCGCCGACCTTGTCCTCAGAAGCGGCAACTATAACAGTACAGGTCGCGCCATAATTTCACATGGAGTACTGAGCGTTTGGTTGATAGGCAACTATATTCCCATCGTCATGAATCGCGCGAGCTACTTCGCAGGTATCGCCTCTGGCTACGGACAAGAATATGCCGACGCGCTCTCCAGCTACATTCCTGACTGGAGTCTCCTACCTCTTGCTCTTGCTGCATTTATCGCAGGGTGTATCGGAGCCGTCATCGGCAAAAAACTCCTCCACAAGCACTTTGAGCGAGCCGGCATCGCATAATGAAAAAGGGGCTGTTCCTCTCAACTGCCAATAACCGAGGGCTCGTGCTTGATTCCCGCACTAAAGTGCTTGCCACACTTGTCGTCTCAACAATTATGCTTGGGTCTTATAATGTGGGTCCTCTCCTTGTGGTTAAGCCGCTGCTTATTGCAACACCTTTTATCATGCTAGCCCTCTCTCACCGTTTCCGCTCAGCAATCACATACCTCACGTTATACGGGGCTGCAAGCGCTGTAGCAGCAATCGCGGAATCATGCCTCACTGGAGTTGCTCTCTTTGCCACGCTGGGCATCTCAGGAATCGTAAGGCAGTTTGCTCCAGGTATTGCCATGGGAACCTGGCTAGTCACAACCACGTCAGTGAGTGAGTTCATGGCAGCATGCGACCGTATGCACATGCCTCAGGCCCTAGAAATTCCCTTTGTCGTAATGCTTCGATACTTCCCAGCGATAGCCGACGACTACCGACAGATAGCTGCTGCTATACGCATGCGCAGCAGCAAGACGTTCAGAAACCCTATCTCCGTCATCGAAAGTTGCCTGGTACCTTTACTTGTCTCGGCAGTGCGAGGCGGTGAAGACCTCTCTGCTTCGGCGCTTGTGCGAGGGCTCGGTGGACCAACGGCTCGCACAAACATAAACGAAGCGCGCATGCGTGTACGAGACTGGATAGTAATCGCCTTTCTCGCCATAGCCACTATCTGCGCGGTGATTACGCCATTGCTCTACTACTAGGATTGAAATGATCGAGATAAAAAATGCATGCTACTGCTATCAGGCAAGCGAGAAAAACAGCCTCTCCGAGGTCAACCTTAACGTAGCCCCTGGTGAAGTAGTCTGCCTGACGGGTGCCTCAGGATCTGGAAAGACAACCCTAACAAGGCTCGTCAATGGCCTCATCCCCCATTATTATGAGGGGAAACTCTCGGGGAAGATTGAGGTCTGTGGTCTTACACCTTCCAACCACGAGCTTTGGGAACTAGCGCCAAAGGTCGGATCAGTCTTCCAGAATCCTAAGACCCAATTTTTCTGTTTGGATACAACCGGTGAACTTGCATTTGCATGTGAGAACCAAGGAATAACACCTGACAAGATACGCACACGCTTAAAGAACGTTGCCAACGCGCTTGAACTCTCAGATCTTATCGACCGCAGTTGCCTCTCACTTTCTGGTGGAGAAAAACAACGCGTTGCCTGTGGCTCGGCCACTATGCTTGACCCGGATGTTCTCGTCCTTGACGAACCATCCTCCAACCTTGACTTCGCTTCTATAGGGCTTCTCCGAAAGATTGTTGCAAAATGGAAAGCTGAGGGTCGCACTGTGCTCATCTCCGAGCATCGACTCCATTGGTTGGAGGGCATCGCCGATCGCATTATTGTGATGCGCTCAGGCAGCGTGGAACGCGAAATCTCCTCCAAACAATTCTACGCAGCAACAGCTGCTGAGGCACATGCATTTGGTCTGCGCGCACCAACCTTCGCAGCTATTGCAGCTGAACAGTGCTGCACACGGGGCGAGAAAAACGAGTTTGTAGAAATACGGGATATGAACTATCACTATCCACAATCGAACCGTGGCATCAGCGTTTCTCGTATCTCTTTTAGAAAAGGCGGCGTCACCGCTATCATCGGAAGCAATGGTGCCGGAAAGTCCACCTTCGCGCGCTGTCTCTGCGGTCTTGTTCGCAATTGCAAGGGAACCATAGACTTCGGAGAAAGCCCTAACCCACTCTCAAGCAGATCAAGAAACGGCTACTTGGTTATGCAGGATGTGAGCCATCAACTCTTCCGAGAGAGCGTATTTGATGAGGTGCTTGCCTCCACGAGACGTGCTAACGAACGCCTTACCCGTACTATACTTGCATCGTTAGACTTAACTGAACTGGCGCAACGCCATCCACTCTCGCTTTCAGGTGGACAGATGCAACGCGTTGCGCTTGCTGCAGCGCTTGCATCAGGGCGCAACCTACTTGTACTTGACGAGCCCACAAGTGGACTCGACCTTGCTCATATGGAGCAGGTTGCCGCAAGCGTTACCGCCGCAGCGGCAGAAGGCCGAGCTGTTGTGGTCGTAACACACGATCCTGAGTTCATCAGAACATGTTGCACCGACTTTGCCCGCATGGAAGACGGATTGTTTGTAGACCAAGGCGTGCTTGACAATGCTGGCTGGTCAAAGGTACTGTCATTTTTTGAGAACGCTCTTCAGAGAAGCGAAGAGAATTGGAGACGCGATGGACATTGCTAACTATGCTGACATGGGTAGCAACGTCCGTCGCGTGACGCACGACGCGAGAAGTTCCGTCTGGCGGGCAGAGGGAACTGATGGTCAGGGCATCATGACAATGCACGACGTCATGCCTGGAATCACTCTCATGTTCAACGACTTCACAAACGTGTGGAACTTGGAATCGGGCTTTACACTCATCCCAGGATCACGCATGCTCTGTCTGAACTACTGTCACGAAGGAAGAATTGAGTGGGAGTCTGGGACCAGTTCGTGCCCATACCTGGACACAGGTGATTTAGGTATCGATGACCACTCAAGACATGAAAGCCTCTTCCGATTCCCCTTTGGGCACTACCGAGGTGTCACCGTCTGCCTTGACCTGGACACGGCAGACAAATCGCTGCAATCTGTTTTTCCCGAGGGATTTCCTGTAAAAGTTGAACTACTTTACGAGAAGTTCTGTTTAGGTGACAAGCCAAGTGTGCTTCGCGGTGGAGCATCCATCGAGCATATCTTCTGCGAAATGTACAGCGCTCAGGATTGCTTTAGGGACGCCTACCTAAAACTCAAAGTTATGGAGCTCCTGTTATTTCTTGGGAGTAACATTCCTGAAGGCGGACGCATTGGACAGCATGGTCTCACGCGCGCCAAGGTTGACAAGATAAAGGATATAGAACGGGCCTTAACCTCCGATCTCTCTTCTCGCAAGACACTCAAAGAGCTTTCTCAAGAGTTTGAATTCCCCTATGTCAGCATGCAGCGATGCTTTAAGGAAGTCTATGGCACCAGTGTGCACGCATACCTCACGCGCTACCGTATGGCACAAGCTGCAACCCTCCTCCGAACAACCTCTAAGCCAATCGGTGAGGTGGCATTTGAAGTCGGATATATCAATGCTTCAAAATTTGCTTCCACGTTCCGTAGCGTTGTTGGTATGTCACCCGCAGATTACCGCGAAAACGCTGGTCTAGAGCGATAGGCGCGCTTCGATAAGCTTCGATACGCTTGGAGCTTACCGCGACAATCGGGCTTTTCTCATTCTACGAGCCGTGAATACAATTTGCTCATACTCGTCGTTTGGGAGGACCCATGGACTCTAGCAAAAAGAAAAAGAGCAGTTGGATACGGCAGCTTGCTTTATTTACACGCGGACAGCGTCTAAAACTTGGAGCCTCGCTGTTATTTGCTATGGCAGGTGTTGCCGGAGGCATTGTTCCCTTTTTTGCCGCCTACAAGTTGATTGCGCTCTCAATATCAGGCACCATTGCCATCAGTGAAGTTGGACACTGGGCACTCATTGCCCTTCTCGGAGTGACAGTTCAGGCAATAGGCTATCTAGCCTCAACATCGACATCACACAGCGTTGCCTACCATACGCTTGAAAACTTGCGAAACGCCGCTTGCAAACATCTTGCTGCATGCTCCCTAGGCGATGTTCAATCAGCGCCCTCTGGAGCACTTAAGAAAATAATCATTGACGATATTGAGCAAATGGAGCTGCCCATTGCCCACGTTATCCCAGAATTTACCAGCAATGTGCTTCTTCTCATCTTGTGTTTTGCAATCGTGTGCTCAATTGATATCCGGCTCGCTCTGTCTATGCTCATCGCACCAGCCTTGTCAATTGTGCCTCTTTCGCTACTTTTTAAAAACTTTGAACGAGACTATGCAGCGTACTGGACAGCAAGTGAGCGCGTTAACTCAACACTCGTCGAATACATCGATGGAATCGAAGTCATCAAGACTTTCAACCAAGCCGACTCCTCGTATGCTCGCTTTCGTAACGACATCTCTGAATTTGAGAAACTAACACTTGCCTGGTATAGGTCTGCTCGTGTCCCCATGAACGCCATGTTTGCAATACTGCCAACGCTTCTTCTGGGTGTTGTACCAGTTGGATGCATTCTTGTAGCTTCGGGCAGTATCGACGTAGCTCAGATGGCTCTTGCATGTATGTTGTCAATCGGCGTCATTGGTCCTCTCACTAAAATTACGCAGTACACCAATATGTTCAAGGAAATCGAGAAGGTAATGGACAGCGTTAGTAAGCTGTTAGAGATGAAACCCTTGCCCGAAGTCTCCTCTCCCGCAATCATCACGTCCCACGATGTCTCATTCAAGAACGTCCGATTCTCATATTCCAACGAAGAAGTACTCCACGATATCTCTCTTGAAGTGCCTGAAGGTACCTCGTGTGCTCTGGTGGGACCAAGTGGTTCTGGAAAGTCAACAATGGCCAAGCTTATTGCTCGATTCTGGGACGCAGGATCAGGAACAATTTGTATTGGAAAAACTGACGTGCGCGATATACCACTTGATCAGCTAGCTGGTCTTGTAAGCTTTGTGACTCAAGACAATTTCCTCTTTGATCGAACAATCTTTGAGAACGTAAGGCTCGGACGTGAGGGCGCAACTGACGCCGAGGTAGAGCGCGCGCTTGCCGCTGCGCACTGTGAAGAATTGGCAGATAAGCTTGCAAATGGATTTGAGACCCTTTCCGGAGAAGCTGGAGGAGCTCTTTCGGGTGGAGAACGCCAGCGCATCTCTATCGCACGCGCCTATCTGAAAGATGCACCGATTCTTGTGCTCGATGAGGCAACTGCGTTCATAGACCCCGAGAGTGAGGAGCTCATCCAACAGGCACTCTCAGAACTTGCACGTGGAAAGACGCTGATTGTAATCGCGCACAGAATCTCAACGGTGCGTAATTTTGACAAGATAGTAGTCATGGATTCCGGAAATATTGTCGCCGAGGGAACACATACGGACCTCCTTGGTTCAAGTGATCTCTATCACCGCATGTGGGAAGCACATATCTCCAATGGAACTCATGAAGTGAGAAAGGGGTAGCGTAATGTTTAGTGCGCTTATAAAAGTGGTCCGTTGGACGGGCAACAAGAAAACGCGAATTCTCTTTGGCTTTGCATACTCTTTTCTTATCTCACTTGTTTCTGCAGCACCCATCGCTATTGCCGCCTGGGCCATGTGCGGGTTTCTCGGCTTATCAAATGGCGAGAAATCCGATCTTAAAATTGCACTTACGGCTGGACTGGCCATTATTGCTTCGATTGCGCTACGCGCAGCACTTATGTGGTTGAGAGCACGAGCCGAGGAAACCGTAGCTGCAGAACGTTCCAACGAGGTGCGTGTACGTATCGGAGAAGCGCTGAAACGCGTCCCTCTTGGTTACTTTGACAATCACCCATCAGGAGAAATTCTCTCGGCACTCACAACCGAGCTGTCATTTGTGGAAATCCACGGTATGCGCATGGTAGACATGCTTGGCAACGGATACATAACCGCAGCTGCAATGGTGGCGTTTCTCGCCTTCATGGATCTGCGAGCCTGCATCCTTGCATTGGCTGCAATTGCGGTAGCAACGGTGGTACTGGAGCTGATGTTCAAAAATTCCGCACGTTTGTCACCCGCGCAAAATGACGCACGCGAGGATATGGCTCAAGCAACGTTGGAATACATCCACGGTATGCCTGTTGTTAAGAGTTACCGGCAGGTAGATGCTGCTGTTTCAGCAGTACGCTCCGCATACGCACGTTCTAGAAATGTAAATCTCAAAACCGAGCTTGCTTTCCAACCCTTTAACGCCTTGCTTCTCTTTGTGACACGCAGTGCTTCGATTGGCGTCATTGTTATCGTGTGTATCTCTTTCCTGAACGGCACGATATCTCTTCTTAACTTCTGCACGCTAGTAATGTTCTCCTTTATGCTGTTCCAATCAATCGAGGCTTGTGGAGATGCTGCCTACGTAATTGGCCACATCGGAGAAGTTATCGACCGTCTTGACGCTATCGAATCTGCACCTGCAATCGACGATAATTGCACGGCTGTAAAACTTGAGCATCACAACCTTGAGATGCATGACGTCTCATTCGCTTACGGAGATGGACCTCTTGTACTTAACGGAATGTCTCTGACTATTCCCGAAGGAACTACCGCAGCGCTTGTTGGGGCAAGCGGTTCAGGTAAAACGACGGTAGCCAAATTGTTCGCACGTTTTTACGATGCAACAGGTGGCTCCATATGCATAGGAGGCCACGATGTACGCGAGCTTTCGTGTGACAGTATTCTTGCGGACTTCTCCATGGTTTTCCAAGACGTCTATCTTATGGATGACACGATTAAGCGTAACATCGCTCTGAGCAGGCCAGAGGCAAAGCTCGAAGAGATTGTTGCGGCAGCTAAAGCAGCACGCTGTGATGAGTTCATAAGTGCCCTACCTAAGGGCTATAAAACAAAGGTTGGAGAAGGTGGAGCGCGACTCTCTGGAGGCGAAAGACAGCGGATCTCTATTGCCCGTGCAATTTTGAAAGATACGCCTATTGTTGTTCTTGATGAGGCAACGGCAAGTGTTGACCCAGAAAACGAAGCAGAGATTCAAGCTGCCCTTGCCCAACTCTGTAAGGGAAAAACTGTGCTTGAGATTGCGCATCGTCTCTCAACAATTGAGGAAGCTGACCAAATTTTCTTCCTTAGGGATGGACGCGTTGCAGAGCATGGTACCCATGAGGAACTTATCTCGCACAATGGTCCCTACCATGACTTTGTTGAAGCTCGTTCGCGTATTGAAGGCTGGCAGATTTCTAAGTAATAACGAGATAAATGCAAAGTATTGGTAAATAAGCACAGATGAACCAATAAAGCCACCTGCTCTGCAGGTGGCTTTATGTTTTGCTTGAGGATGCACTCAACAAGCTGATGTCTATTGATTTACAACAGCAATATGACGTCAAAGTGAGAAAAGATCAGTTAAACCTACGTATCACCGTACGGAATTCGGAAGTAATCCAGTGTGGCTTTGAATCTATCCTGAGCTGTAAGGAACGTATCAAGAAGATGGCCTCTCTCCTTATCCCACTTAGAGAGCCCTCGATAGTAGAAAGACTTCATATCATCAGTAATTACGAACGGGACAACGTCATGGGTAAGGCATTCTTTAAGCATAATCAACCTGCCGACACGTCCATTGCCGTCTTGGAATGGATGAATACGTTCAAAACGAACGTGATAATCAACAATATCTTCAAAGGTATGAGAGCTGTTTGAGTTATATGCCCTTAACAACGATTTCATCTCTTTAGCAACATTTTCTGGAAGAGTGGTTTCTCGCCCACCGACCTCATTTGGAAAGCGTTTGTAATCTCCAACAGCAAACCAATCTTTTACAGAGTCTGTAGTTCCCGTTTTTAGAATACGGTGAAGTTCTTTGATAATGCCCTCTGTAAGGGGGTCTTTTGCATGGTCAATCACGTAATCGATAGCGCGAAAGTGGTTCTGTGTTTCTACGATGTCATCAATGTAAACAGGATTTTCTTCAACACCGATAGTCGCCGTCTCAAAAATCATGCGCGTCTGATCAAGGGAGAGTTTGCTTCCCTCAATGTGATTAGAATTGTAGGTAAGCTCAACTTGAATTTTATGGTAAATGCCGCCTTTAATTTTTGAAGACTTTTCTTCAATCAAGCGTGAAAGCAGCAAACTTGTTGATGATGTTTTAGCATTTTTACGAGAAGGTTTTGCCGCATCGGCTGGAATGTTCCAAGTTTTTCCCACGAGAAAAGCACCCGGCACGCGACCATTAGCACAGTAATTTCGAACACTTCTCTCAGATATGCCCCAGAGCTCAGCAACCTCTGCTACAGAAAGAAATCCCATCGAGCTTCACCTCCCTATCGGCAAAAACTAATGAGATTATTATAGCAAAAGAGGATATTTATTGCCGATATCGGCAATATTTATAAATAACATAATTCGCTCAAACAATAGAAATATAAAACAACTTCGTGAGTTGAAGTCTATCTTTCTCTTTTAGCTTTCACGGGTTTCTTTTCCGGCAGCTCAGCATACATACCATCCAGAAGTTCCAGAACAAGCGCCATCTCTTCAAATCTATCAAATACATGCATTAATGTTTTTGAGCCTTCATACGGATAACGCAATTCTGAAACAGCAAGTAATCTGTATCGTTTTTTCGGACACGGGCATCCCAGATTCAAAACCCAGGAATCGTATATGCTCAGACAACCGAGAAAGCGAGGCAAGGCATGGGCAACAATAAGTACACCGACGAGTTCAGGCGCGAGACCGCCGACTACGTGATCTCCACCGGCAGGCCGATCACCGAGGTGGCCAAGGAGCTCGAGCTCAACGATAAGACGGTCAACGACTGGGTGCTGAAGCGCAAGAGGTCGCAGGGCTCCGCGCTGGGCCCAAAGGTCGAGGACCGCAAGCTGCGCGAGGCCAAGAAGCGTATACGTAAGCTCGAGATGGAGAACGAGTTCCTGAAAAAAGCTGCGGTCTTCTTCGCCAAAGAGCAAAGGTTGTAGACAGGTACCGCCTGATGCTGGCGGAGAAGGCCGAATACCCGGTTAAGATGATGGCAAGGCTGCTCGAGGTGTCCAGGTCGGGCTTCTACTCGTAGCTGGCCAACGGCGCGCCCACGGACGAGTGGGGCCACGTGCGCGACGCCGCGGAGCGCGTGTGGCTTGAGAGCGACCGCCGCTTCGGGGGCGCGCATGGTGCACGCGTTCCTGCCGCCCGAGCTCGGGCCCATGATGCTCTATCGCGTGCGCAAGTGCATGCGCGAGCTGGGCATACGCGGCGTGACGCCCAATGCCAAGAAGCGCACCACGATACCCGATGAGGGCGCACCCCCGAAGCCGGACCTGGTGGTGCGCGACTTCACCAGGTCCGTGTCCACCTACAAGCTCGTGGGCGACATCACCTACCTGCGCACGGGACAAGGCTGGCTGTCCCTGGCCACCGTGATCGACCTCAACACCCGCATGGTGGTCGGGTGGGTGTGTGTCCAAGCACATGACCGCCAACATAGTCGTCTCGGCCCTCGAACTGACCCGCAGGCGCAGCTACGTGGCCGAGGGGGCCATCTTCCACAGCGACCGCGGCAGCCAGTACACCTCGAGGCTGCTGGCGTCGTGGGCCAGGAAAGACGACGTGGGGTTCTCGTGCGGCCGCACCGTCAGCTGCTACGACAACGCGGTGGCAGAATCCTTCTTCGCGACCCTCAAGAGCGAGATGTACTACCGCCGCTCGTTTGCCACGCGCGAGGAGGCGAGGTTCGCCGTGATCGACTTCATAGAGTCCTACTACAACCGCAGGCGCTCCCACTCGACAATCGGCTACAGGGTGCCGACCGACGTGATGGACGAATTCTTCGAGCGCTTCGAGAGCGCGTTGTCGGAGCCGAGGGAGGTGTTGTGAGCGGCATAAACCCCGGATTTTTCGTGTCCGAAATCTTGACACAGGTCATTCTATATAAAGGCAGAGGCCACATCGGAGATGGGGAGCAGGCCCTCCATCAGCAGGGCGGCCATACGGGGGATCAAAACCATGACGGCGTCCATGGAAACCGCGATTGCCAAAACCTGGGAGTAGTCGTCCCGTCGTCTCCTGTATACGCATAGTTGGTCAGATCCTGCAAGTTGCTGACAGTTCCGTAGATTCCCACGGTATACAGCTTGTAACCCGCATCGACAATGTCCTTCGCCCAGGGGCGCGCAGCTGCATAAAACTCAGCTTCCCCCGGCCAACCGTCAGGCTCTGCTGCAATGGTCTGAGTCGGGTTGCCATCAGTGACGAAGATGACATAGACGGGCCTACCTGTCTGGGCACTTCTCTCGTTAGCTATCTCCAGGGCATCGCGCAGTGCCATCTCCCAGTTTGTGCCGACATGGTGCTTGAGCTTTTTGACGGCACGCTTACAGGTGCTTAGATCGTTCGTCCAGCCGAGCGAATGATAGTACGTGGTTTTATCGAAGGCCAACAGGGCAATGTTGACAGCATCGGGATTGTCGCTGGTATTCTGACCGAGCAGCGTCTCCGCAAGTTTGTTGACCGACCGCTTCGTAGCCTCGAGGCGTGTCTCGCCATCCGGCGTCTTCTTTGTCATACTTGACGAGGTGTCGACTACCGCCAATACATCGGCATACTGTTCCATGACAGACGAGTCTGTCCTTCCGCGAACAGTAAGGGTCAGATCATAGGTACCGTCCGGATTGACGGTGAGTATTTTTTGTGTGCTGGAGGAGTGAGAGATCTGCTAGCTTCCGCAGCTAAGGCTGGGGAAGCGCCCCCGAGGATATTTGCAAGTGCCAGCAGTACCGTTAGAACAAACGATAGTAGGCGCTTATGCAATCTTTTGTGTAGCATCTCACTCCTGTAGAAATTAGGTGGAAGTTTGGATGGACTTCCAAATGGCATTAACCAAACCACCTTGAATCAATCTTAACAAGAATCATTGTCTCCATAAAAATATATATTCACTGATTAAAGCATGCAGTTAGATTCGGGACAAACACATCGATAGTTATAACCTATGGGCTCTTACTGCTAGTAAACAATGGTATGCATGTTCTTTTTACTATGAGCTTTCCGAGACAAGAAGACCCTGACGGCCAAGCTGCCAGGGTCTTCGGGTATCTCAGAGGGTGGAGGGGCTACTCCCTGTCGCCCTTCCTACGACGGTACACCGCATAGGCGGCACCGACGGATGTCAGACCCACCGCAAGCGTTGTCGCTGCCAGGAGGATTCCGGCATCTCCCGTGTAGGGGACCTTCTTCTTGGACTTCTTGGGCTTATCCGGGGTCTCGGGGTTGTCCGGGGTCACCGGGGCCTCGGTGTTGGTCACGATGAAGCCCGTGGCCGCGTCGCCCGTCACCTCAGAGGTGTAGCCCTCGACGGCGTCCTCCTTGACGGTATAGGCGATCTCGGTGCCGTCCTTGTACTTGGGGAGGTCAACGAAGGCGCCCGTCCAACTCCCCGCCTCATCGAGCGTCAGAGTCTTTCCGGTGTCCACGCCGTCGGCCAGGAGATGCACCGTGACGGAGGAGCCCTTCTTGCCCACCCAGGTCTTGGTGACCTTCACCTCGGTGGTGGCGGGGGTATGCGTGTTGGTCACGGTGAGACCCGTGGCCGCGTCGCCCGCGATGGCGAAGGTGTAGCCATCGACCGCGTCCTCGGACACCGTGTAGGTGATCTCAGCTCCCAGAGGCGTGTACTTGGGAAGGTTCGCAAAGGTGTCCTTCCAGCTGTTCGTCACATCGAGCGTAAGCATCTGGCCGGTGTCCACGCCGTCGGCGAGCAGGTGCACCGTCACCGACACCGGACGCTTGCCGTCCTGGTTGTCAGCGTCGTCCCACTTCTTCTCGACGGGCACCGTCACCTTCTCGGTATTGACGTTGGTGATGGTGAAGACACCTGCGGCGTCACCCGTGATCTGGGAGTTGTAGTTAGGTACGTCGTCCTCCTTCACGGTATAGGCGATTTCCGTGCCGTCCGCATTGTACTTGGCAAGGTCGGTGAAGTTTCCCTTCCAGTTGCCTGCGGCGTCAAGCGTGAGGGTCTTGCCCGTGTCGGCGCCGTCGGCGAGCAGGTGCACCGTCACGGATGCGGCCTTGGGACCGACCCACTTCTTCTCGACGGGCACCGTCACCTTCTCAGAGTTGGTGTTGGTGATGGTGAACCCACCGGCGGCGTCCCCGGTGGTCGCACTGTCATAGTTGGGCAGCGCGTCCTCCTTGACCGTGTAGGTGATCTCATGGGCGTCGGTCTGGTCGTACTTAAACAGGTTCGTGAAGGTGCCCGTCCAGTGGTTGGCCTCGTTCAAGGTGAGCGTCTTGCCGGTGTCCACGCCATCGGCGAGCAGATGCACCGTCACGGATGCGGTCTTGGGGCCGACCCATGCCTTGGTGACCTTGACCTCGGTGGTCTCCTTCGATGCACCGTTCTTGGCGATGAGGATATGGCCTTCGGTGTCGTCGGCTTTCACCTCGAACTCGCCGGAGACGAGGGCGTTGCCGTCCTTGTCGGTGAAGGTGAGGTCGTCCTTGTCATAACCGGCAGGCGCCTCAGTCTCCACGAAGCGGTATTGTCCGGCGGGAAGTTTGGTGAACCTCACCTGTCCCGTCTCGGAGGTCGTACCGCTACGGAAGTCCGTCCAAGAGCCACCATCCTGCTTCTGGAGGGTGATCTCGGCACCTTGGAGTGCCTCGCCCTTGGGGCCGACCTTGATGAGCTCTGCCTCGAAGGCGGCCAGTTTCACGTCACCGATGAGGCCGTTGAGCGTGGTCTTGCCAGTCCTGGTCTCGGTCTTGCCATCGTGGGTCATAGTCGCGTCGTTGGTGACAGGCGTGTCCTTGAGGGCAACCGGATAATTCACCGAGATGTAGAGCAACCACGAAGGGATGGAACCCTGGATGGCGTTGGCCTCACCAAAGGTCTTCTTGAAAAGGGCGATGAGCTTGTCGCGGTCGGATTCCTGGTAGAACCCTTGGGAGATGGCCGCATTGGCGGCATCCTCCGCATAGGTAGGCCAGACGGTGGAGTATTTGGTGCCCGTGGAATCGAGGTTGCCCAGGTTGGCGACGAAACGGTTGTTCGAGCCGTCCTTGTAGACACCCCACTGCATGGGCTGCAGGCTCGCCTTGAACGAATCGTAAGTCGGGTAGGCAGTGTAGTCGGGGGTGACCTTGGTGAAGGCGTTGGGGAAAGCCTTGATCAGACCGGACCGCGAGGCATGCGGATCCTCAAGCGAAGTCGGGAAGGGGATATTGAGGCGCGGGCTGAGACGCGTGACCGTCTTGTCGCCGAGGTTGTCCTCGACGTAGACGTTCTTCTCAAGCTCGCTCCCGGTGTAGGTGCCGCTATAGAGTTTGTTGAGCGCGTCCGCGTTGATACCCATGCCCCACTCGACCATCTTGTTCGTCTTTGCGGATGCCCACTTGCTAAACTCATAACCCTTGTCGATGTCGAGCGTGTTGCCCTTGAAATAGACATCCTTCTGAACATCGCCCATCGTCGCCTTGCCCGACTTGACCTGATTCTGCGTATAGTTGACGACATTCGCCTTGAAGACGACGCCCGTGTTGAAGTTGAGGGCGCTGATAACGGAAAAGCCGTCAGCATTGGCGTTGAACTTGATCTCGACCTTGCGGTTGGCGGTCACGCGCCACTGGCCGACGACCTTCTCGACACCGCCGGCGGTACCCCTGAGTTCAGACCAGCTGGTGGCACTGTTGATGTTGTAGGTGGTGAACTCACTCGGGAGTTTCGGGAGGTCGAGGGTGACCGTATCGCCGTTGTGGATCTGCACGGTGGCACCGGTGTCGATACCGATGGTCAGCCTCATACCGAACTGCGAGAAGGTCTTGATGGGGTTGGACTCGGAGTTGTCACCCTGCTCGTTGTAGATCTGGAAGTCGGTGGCCCCGGCATACGAGGTCAGGTCTGCCGCAAGCACCGTCTTCGGAGAAAACACAAGCGCGGCCACCACCATAAGCAGCATAGCAAACACATACGCAAGCACAGGGTGAAGCTTGTGCGCGCATACCCGCATCCCGGCGGAATCGTGGGGGCTAGCGAAAGCTAGAGAATACCGCCCCTCCCCCGAGGGTTTTTCCGTCATCGCAAAGTCCTTTCATCGTCGCCGTGGGAACTGGCCCGGATTTTCATTAATTCTTTCATGGTATTCGAATATCGAATGTGTTGCTGCCTTCCTTGCAATTTCCTTAATTCTCCACAAATTCTCTAAAATTCTGCAAAATATAGGGACTAACTATCAACTGCATAGGATTGGAGGATTGGTGAATCCTGAAAGCCTTGGGTCGTATCCGATGTGCATGCAACCTTTGGCAGATAGCCTTTATTGAACTATATGCCAGTCTTGGGTTGTTACGATGTAGTCGTAGGATGCTGCGGCATCTTGCAGATAGGCTGCGATGCCGCGTGCGACGGTAAGGCCGTCCTCCACCGCCAATGTCCTTGTGCAAAAGTCATTCTGCACATCGACGACTACCAATGCCTTTGCCATGACGCCCCCTTATGCTTTGTCTTGCGGTACCCCGCTCGACAACACCTGACAATACCTTGCGTAATAACGTCTTGCAGCGCGGCGGCTGGCGCGTGAAAGCCACCATATAGCGGTCGCCTCGTCTAACGCCTTGCCTTATTATCCTACCGGAGCAAAAGCCTCGACGCAAAGTCGGTTCTTCTTCACATCCTCATGATAGACGACCTTCTCGAATCCCGCTGTCTCCAGCATCCCAACAATCTGATGAGGCTCGTAGACATTCATCCCATCGATTGTCTCTGCCCATTTATGGGCTAGGGCGGTATCGATAGCCGCCTCATTGACAATAAAAAACCTGCCGCCCGGCTTGAGTATCCGGCATATGTCGACAAAACACCTGTCAATTTCGGGCCAAAAGTAGATGGTCTCAAACGCGGTGGCTATGTCGAACTCATGGGCCTCGAACAACTCCGGTATCTGCAGCACGTTCGCCTGTAAAACCCTGCAGCGACCGTCATCGACGGCTTTTTTGTTGGTCGCAACCGTCTGCGCGACGCTCACCGAGGAATAATCGAGCCCCACTGCGACAACCTGTGGGGCAGAGGTGAGCGCCCAAGAAAGATTCCTGCCCCCACCGCAGCCGATATCGAGCAAACTCGAAGCAGAATTGATGTCGATAAAGGGACGAGCCCATTTTGCAAGCTCCTCATGCCCCTTGTTCATGCCTTTCAGCATCAGGCGCCCCAAAACCCCCTTCGGCTTTGCCGTGTTTGAGAACAGTCTCTTAAAGAACGCCATCACATCTCCATTCGGTAGGTTGCCGTCCGACGGAAGGCTCGCGTCTAAGGTATCGTTTGTCGACCCTTACTCGACAGACCCCCTCCGACGGACCCCATCTAAAGAACCTCATTTGACAAACTTTGAGTTAGCCAAGGATAACCCATGATTATACCGAGAAGTACGGTGCTGGCTTCCTATACTGTCCCGGCAGTTTCCCCGATACCTTTCGCGGCGCTTTTCTCTGCGTCGCTTTTCTCGCCTTCCCGATATCTCCCGGTGTTTATTCCTGATATCTCTCTGACCTGTGTCAAGAGCTACTATGCCGAGATGCTGGACATAGATCCGCATAAGATTTTCTCAGTATCAATCATGCCGTGTCTAGCCAAAAAATCTGAGTGTGCATTGCCCACCATGCGCGATGCATGCGGGAATCCTGACGTCGATGTTGTTTTGACAGTACGTGAAGTCGATCGCATGATTCGAGAGGAGCATGTTAACGTCTCGGCGCTGGAGGACAGCTCCTTTGATGAGTCTCTGGGAATTGGTACAGGAGCCAGTATTATCTTTGGAGCTACTGGTGGTGTCATGGAAGTGGCACTGCGCACTGCATACCATGTTGCTACAGGCAAAACTCCATCTGATGACATGTTTAAAGATGTACGCGGCTTGGATGGTTGGAAAGAAGCCACGTTTGGCCTTGCTGGCCGCGAATTGCGTGTGGCCGTTACAAGTGGTCTTGCAAACGCCGATGCACTGTGCCGTGCACTTATCGGAGGCCGTACTGCATATGACTTCGTCGAGGTTATGGCCTGCCCCGGTGGATGCGTAGGCGGAGGCGGCCAACCCATTCACGAAGGCCAAGAGCTTGCAGAAATCCGTGGCAAGACCCTGTATGGCTTAGACAAGGTGGCGCAATGGAGAAATTCCTACGAGAATCCCTCTATTGTTGCGTGTTACAACGATTATCTAGGTGCACCGCTGTCCGAGAAGGCCGAGTGTCTGCTTCATACCGATCAGCATGGCTGGGTAATACCTGACGAGAAAATATGAACCGCACCTCCTAAAAAACAGCATATTGGTACCGTTTCCTGTGATGGTGACAAGCTGGGCATAACAAAGTGTATAGGTTGGGGGCAACTACTTCTCTAGACATGCGTTCTAAACGCTAGAACGCACTGTCATCTCATCTTTGCGATACTTGTTTCGATATTTGCCGTTTAAGGGTAGCACTTTTAAAAATATAGCAAATATGCTCCCCTTAAATAGACGATAACGAAGGAAAGAAGGTGCATGGCAGCCCGTCTATACCGCCAAGACATATCCGGAGAAAATCCGCCCGTTCGTCAACGATACGGGGATTATCAAGGTGGTAACAGATATCCACTGCTGCGGCAAATCCTGCCTCATGAAGACGTTCGCCGAGGAGGTCATCGGCCAGCTCATCGCCAAAGACATCCGTTCACGCCGCAAGATACGCAACCGATCCATCTTCGAGAAGGTGATGACCTACATCATCAACAACTTCGCGGCGCCGACGAACCTGACCGGCATCACAGAGTACCTGTGCAACACGCAGGGAATCCCCATCAAGCGCGAGACACTTGCGAGCTACATCGAGCTACTGGTGAAGACGAAGCTACTCTATCGCTGCGACCGCTTCGACATGAAATCGAAACGATCCCTGCAGGGCGGCGAGAAGTACTACCTTGCCGACACGGGCATCTACTTCGCTCGCAACGTCAATGCCACCATGGACTACGGACCTCTGCTCGAGAACGCAGTCTACACGTACTTGAAATCCAAGGATTACCGAGTAAGCGTTGGACAGATCGGAAAGCTGGAGGTTGACTTCATCGTACGAAGAGCCGACGAGGGATACGCTTACATACAGGTGTCCCTGTCGGTTGCTGACAAGGCCGTCGAGGAGCGTGAGTACCGACCTTTTTCCAAGGTACGTGACAACTTTCCGAAGTACCTCCTCACGCTCGACCCTTTGCCCTTGGAGAGGGACGGCGTCACACATCGGAACCTCGTCGAGCTTATGGCATCAGATGACGAGCTGTAATGGGTATTTTGGGAGGATGCTCAGATGGCCTGCGGTACGCAATGTACATGATTCTCTCGATGTGCCCGGACTCGACCACGTTGTGCAAAGGACTATATTCCAGAATATTGATGCCTGCATCAATATTCTGGAATACCATGAAGGAATCCTGGCTTGCAGACTCCTTTAAAAACCCGAAAAGAATTGGACTTCTACACCATCTAGGATGTGGCAGTGCTGTATTTGGCCGATGGCTTACGCCTGCTGTCGCAAGCCGGTGATAAAATATCTTGCAAATGTATTGTATTCCGACTCATACGGAGGCCGGGCGATGAAGTACTCAGACCTCGTCGAAAACGGGGCGACGGACACCGAGAAGCAGGAGTTCCTCGTGGGTGGCGACATGGCCGCCATCACGATCAGGATTCCCGAGAACCTGCGCGATGCGGGCAAGGAGGCTGCCGTCCTCAAGGGCGTGAGCTTCAGCGCCTTCATCCGCATGTGCATGATCGAAGAGCTTACGAAGAAGGGGCAGTAGCCAGTGGCAGACATCAAGAAGCTAGAGAAGGAACTGTGGGAAGCGGCGGATAACCTGCACGCCAACTCGAAGCTAACGAGCCAACAGTACTGTATGCCGGTGCTCGGCCTCATCTTCCTGCGCTATGCATGGGGCCGCTTCAAGACCGTGGACGCCCAGATCAAGGAGAGCCGCGCCATGCCACCAACAGACAGGTGTCCATCGGGGCTGCCGACTACACGAAGCACGGCGCGATGTCCCTTCCCGAAGAGGCGCGCAATCGTCTCCTTCCCAAGCTGATGTCAGATGAAAGTGGGGGCGCTCTCATGAGCAACGAGCATAGCGACAAGATTGCATATCTCCAGATGGTAGAGGATGTAATCAATCGGATGGCGTCAATCTCGGCAACATTCAAAGGGTTTGCCGTGACAGTTTTTGCGGGCATTCCCGCAATCATTTTTAGCATCGGCGGCTCAAATAGAGCTTTGGTACTTGGCCTATCTTGCATTGGACTGCTGGCAATAGCTGGTTTCGATTGCTGGTATTTTCGCATGGAAAAGCGCTATCGAAAACTGTATTCCCAAATTTTAGATAAGAGCCATCCAGTCGATTTCAACATGAGCAATGACAAGAGCATAGGGGTGAACTGGAAAGAGGCTGTGTCGTCGAAAGCAATATGGCTCTTCTACCTGATATTGATTGGCATCGACATTGTACTCATCCTCCTGTGTCTCTGTGGCTGTTTATGAGGAGTTGAATATGAAGCGTCAGGTATTTTTCAGCTTTCACTATGAAGCTGATTCATGGCGAGTTAGCCAAGTTAGGAACATGGGCGTGATAGAGGGCGACTCCCCGTTTTCTGACAACGGCTGGGAGCAAGTCCGCAAACACACAGACGAGTCCATCGAGCGCTGGATTGGACAGCAGATGAGCATGCGGTCATGTGTAGTCGTTCTGGTAGGGACTCACACCGCTGAGCGCAAATGGGTTCGCTACGAGATTGAGGAGGGCTGGAAAAGAGGCAAGGGCATCTGTGCGATTGACGTCCACAACCTTAAAGACTATGAGGGAAACCAATCCGCGCAGGGGCAAGACCCGACGCGACTGTTTTACGTCGACAGAAAGATTAACTGGATTAACTGTGGGGAAAGTCCACTTGATGAGAACGAAATAAAGCTCGGCAGCATCTGCTCGATGCATAAGCCTACGTATTCCACCAGCCAATATGTCTACGACGAGATAAAGATGAATATCTCCTCGTGGATTGAAGAAGCAATAGCAATCAGGCAGCGCTATCCGATGCCATAGTAAGAGGAGAAAAAATGGCTCATAAGACTTTTATTTCATATAAATACAGCGAGGCTTGTCCTGTGCGCAACAAAATCATTAGCGCGTTAGGCTCGAATGCAACCTATTATCGAGGCGAGGACGGTTTTTCGGATGATTTGAGCAGTTACAAAGCCGAGACAATAAAGAATCATCTCAAAGACATGTTATTCGATACATCAGTAACGATAGTTGTCATCTCTCCGTATATGAAACAAAGCGAGTGGATTGACTGGGAGATTGAATACTCTCTCAGAGAGTATGAACGAGATGGCACAACATCGCACACGAACGGTGTTGTTGGTGTGGTTATGAAATACAACGACGGGTATGACTGGATTCGCACCAAACACAATCACTTAGATGGTCATACATCGACATCTTATTCTGATTCGTATCTTTTTGACATCATCAAGAACAATCGCTTTAACCAGACACCTAAGGTATATGCATGTGAGCAGTGCAAAACTGTAAATTCACTGACTGGTTGTTATATTTCCCTCGTTGATGAAGAAGGCTTCCTGGCAGATCCGAATAAGTACATCGAAAATGCCTACGAAAAGAGCCAGAACCTCGGGAACTACGAAATTTGTAAATCACGTTAGAGATTCGGCGGAGAGTAATGAATCGCTATTCAGAGGAAGAAGCCGTACAGAAGCCTGCTAGCAAGCTGCTCCACAAGATGAATTGGGAGCTCGTCTACGCCTGCGACAGCGAAGAGCTGGGGTAGTACGGCACGCTCAGACGTAACAGCTACCACGAGGTGGCACTGCGTCGCTATCTAGTCGATGCGCCTGTTGAGCTGAACGAGTAGCTCAAGGTCGAGGAATGTGAGCAAGCTGCCGATGCCCTCATGGCAACGCTTGCCACAGACACGCTGCTTCAGACCAACGAGAAGAAGTACGCACTCCTCCGCGACGGTATCCCTGTCGAACGCGAGATGCCAGATGGAACCAAACAGACTGAGTATGCAGCCGTCTTCGACTTCGAGCACCCCGACGCCAACCGCTTCATCGCGGTTGAAGAGCTTTGGGTGGACGGGCCGCTGCACCGCCGCCGCTGCGACCTCGTGGGCTTCGTGAACGGCATTCCCCTCATGTTCATCGAGTTCAAGAGGCACGACAAGGACGTGCGTCGTGCCTTCGAGGACAACTACACCGACTACCAGGACACCATCCCCCAGATCTTCTACTTCAACGCATTCGTGATGCTCTCTAACGGCCTCGAGGCGAAGGTCGGTACACTCGGCAGCCCCTACGAGTTCTTCAACGAGTGGAAGCGCTTCGCAGAGGGCGAGCCGGGTAGCATTGACCTGGAGACCATGCTGCGCGGCATGTGCAACAAATCCACCTTTATGGACCTGTTCGAGAACTTCATCCTGTTCGACCACTCGTCAAGTACGACGGCCAAGATTCTTGCACGCAACCACCAGTACCTCGGCGTCAACCGGGCGGTGGATGCCTATAGAAACCGTGAGTTCAAGGACGGGAAGCTCGGCGTCTTCTGGCATACGCAGGGCTCCGGCAAGAGCTACTCCATGGTGTTTCTAGCGCGGAAGATTCTGCGCAAATTCACGGGGTCTCCCACGTTCGTCGTGATGACGGACCGTAACGAGCTCGACAAGCAGATTGCGAGCACCTTCGCCAACTGCGGCTGCATGGAGATGTCCGACCCGGGAAGCTACATCGCCGCGAGCGGCGAGGACGTGGTTCATAAGCTCAAGGGCAACCCGAGCTTCATCTTCACCTTGATCCAGAAGTTCAACGATCCCGACGTCAAGCCCATAGCGCCCGACCACGACGTCGTGATCCTCTGCGACGAGGCACATCGAACCAACAACGGGATTCTCGCAGCGAACATGTGCCAACTCTTGCCGACCGCATCCAGAATCGGATTCACGGGTACGCCGCTCTTCGCCAACAACAACATCACGGCGCGGACGTTCGGCGGATACATCTCCGTGTACGACTTCGCGACGGCGGTGGAGGACGGCGCAACGGTTCCCCTGTACTACGAGAACCGCAGTGACCTACTGCACATCGAGAACCCCGAGATAAACGAGAAACTGGCAAATGCCGTTGAGGCCGCCGACCTCGACGACGCGCAGCAAGACAAGCTCGAGCGCGATCTCTTCCGCGAGTACCACATCGTCACCAGCAGCAAGCGCCTGAACACCATCGCGAAGGACTTCGTCGAGCACTACTCGGGGCTTTGGGAGTCCGGCAAGGCGATGTTTATCAGCATCGGCAAGGTGACGGCAGTGCGCATGCACGACCTCGTACAGAAGTACTGGGCGGAGGCTATCAAGAAGGAAGAACGAGCGCTTAAGGGAGACTCGCAGCAGGAGGCACTCGAGCGGCAGCACAAGATTGACTGGATGCGCGAGACCGAGATGGCCGTGGTCGTGAGCCAGGAGCAGAACGAGATCGCCCGCTTCGAGAAATGGGACATCGACATCAGGCCCCATCGCGAGAAGATGGAGACGCGCGGGCTCGACAAGGAGTTTCGCGATCCTGATAACCCGTTCCGCATCGTCTTCGTTTGCGCCATGTGGCTGACCGGCTTCGACGTGAAGCCGCTGTCCATCATGTACTTCGACAAGCCTATGAAGGCGCATTCACTCATGCAGGCAATCGCGCGCGCCAACCGCGTGGCAAAAGGCAAGAGCAACGGCCTCATTGTCGACTACATCGGCGTCGTGAAGGCACTGAGGCAGGCGCTTGCCGACTACACGCGCGACCCGTGGGGTACGCCTGGAAATTCTCCCGTTCTGGACAAGAGCGAGCTTATCGAGTGCGTCTTACAGCTGCTTGCCGATATCGAGGGCTTCCTCGCTGAGTACGGCTTCGAGCTCGAGTCTCTGTTGACGGCCGATGGCTTCGAGAAGCTCAACATGATAAAGTGCGCCGCCGATGCAGTCTCCGCTGGAGACGAGGTCAAGAAGCGCTTCGGGATCATGGCGCGAGCGCTTTTCGAACTCTTCAAGTTCATCGAGCATGGCGATATATCGCGCGATGCATGGGCGCATCGCGATGCGATAGACGCCATCTACCGGGAAGTCACGAAGCGCCGCGACGTCGCGGATACGGGCGACGTGATGGTCCAGCTGCAAGCGATTATCGACGAGCACATAGAGGTGAACGAGGTCGATAAGTCTGAGCCAGCGAAGTTCGATATCAGCGCCATCGACTTCGACCTTCTGCATCGCGAGTTCGAGAAGAAGACCGAGAAGAACCTCCTCTTGAGCGACATGCGCGCGGTGATAGAGCGCAGGCTCGAGATTGTGCTGCAGCAGAACCCTACCAGATCCGACTTCTTCAAACGATACGAGAGCATCATCGATCAGTACAACAAGGAGCAAGACCGAGCGACTATCGAGGCAACGTTCGAGGCTCTGATGAAGCTCTCCCAGGACCTCGACGACGAGCAGAAGCGCTATGTGCGTGAAGGGTTCACCAGCGAGGAACAGCTTGCTGTGTTCGATATGCTCTACAAGGACACTCTCTCGAAAGAGGATATCAAGAAGGTGAAGAGTCTCTGCGTGAAGCTGGTCGAGACCGTCCGGAAGCGTCTTTCTCAGATGTCGCATTGGACCGAGAAGCCCGAGACTTTGGCCGAGGTGGACACGCTCATACGCGACGAGCTCTACAAGCTTCCAGAACAAAGCTATCCGGACGACTCCATCACCGAATATCGTGCGCAGATCTTCGATTACTTCTATTCAAGGGCGGCGTGATTGATGTGGGAACAAATCTGACATGGGGTATCGCACTCAAGGGGTTTGGATTATTCGAGGAACAGTTGAATGCTGAGCTCAAGCTTAGTACTTCAAAGGTTGCTATTTATGCAGGAAATGGTCAAGGCAAAACTTGTATCAGTCGACTATTTCGCATTGCAAATCAAGACTGCACAACCAGTGTTAACGACACGATTATTAATCGTGCTGCCTCAAGTGGCGAGTTTGAGTTCTCATTTACCGGAAAAAACACCTCTGGGTCACTGTGTATTAAGAAAACCCGTGGAACTAATCTATCTGTAAAGAATGGTACAGGATATATATTTCATGTTTTTAATACCGACTACGTTAGGGATAACCTTCAGTCCCAACATTACGCAATCAATGGCGATGCGTTTTCTGGCTATATTGTTGGCAGGGAAAATATCGATGTGTCAGACAAAAAGAAGCTCTTGAACGATCTTGGCGAAGAGGGCAAGCGCAAGCGAGATGCGATAGATAGCGCAGTTGTTCAAGTGCAGTCTGAACTCAAGGGTTATAAACTGTCCCGTCTAAGCGAATATAAGACACTGACGACAGAAAACATTCTCACCTTAGAGAACCGTGCCAATCGATATAACGATGCGCTTACGAAATTTAACGCTCTGGCGAACCTACCCGATGACATCCCGACGCTTGCTGGGCTTGTTCTCGACGACAGTGCAATATCGTTTGATGCGCTTGAGGAAATTCTGGCGACTCCGTACACAAGGGAGAACTTCGCAGAAGATTTTGCTGACTCTATGCGTCGTAAGAGGGCCTTTATCGAACGGGGCCTGACATATATAAAAGAGGCTGAGGCGAATGATTGTCCATTTTGTGGCAGAAGCTTTAATGATAATGCCCTTCAGCTCATTCATACGTATGAGGAGTATTTGAAGGGCCAAGAAGCTAAGACTGTAGCTGCTATAGATGACCAAATTAATACATTGAAAGAGTTCTTGGGCACCTATAAATCTTTCTTTCTCGACTATCAGGCAAGGGCGGCTAAATACGATTCTCTAAAGAGCGCGTTTGATGACGTTGCGCAAGTCTCACTAGAGAAACTTCCCAAATGCTCTGCTGTGGAGAATTCAATAAACACAATCAATGACGCTCTGAGCAAGAAGAAAGAGAATATCTCAATAGTTCTCTCATCGGACGGCGTAGCATCTTTAAGAACTTTGCTTGACAGCATACGAGAGCACGTTTCGAATGCGGAAGAGGTTTTCAATTGGTTCGATGCGGCTGCAAGTAATCTCAAGAAAGAGATGTCTGATGCTAAAAATAAGCTATGCATCGAGGGAAAATATAAGGTACGCAATGAATGTGACAAGCTCATTTTGGAACGTGCGAAAATTCTAGACCAATACAAAGCACTTGACGCGGAAATAAAGGAAGCCGAGTCTAAAGGACGGCGCCCCAAAAGGCAGGTTGTCGCCGATATGCTCGCCAACCTTGTTCACAGCGTATTTGGCACAAGATATGTCTTCAATCCAGATGGCTTCACTATTTCTCTCGGCGACGCGGAACTCGGGGATGACGCGGAAGACATAATGAGCGATGGTGAGAAGTTTGTTCTTGCGTTCTGCTACTATGTGGCCTCAACATGGAGCCTGCTTGAAAGCAATGATGACGCAAAGAAATTGTTCTTCGTAATCGACGACCCGATTTCAAGCCTCGACTATCGTTATGTTTATAGTGTTGTCCAGGTCATTAGAGATTTTAATGTGCTATTTGATAAATCCGGTAATCTGAGAGTGCGATTCCTTCTCCTGACTCACAACAGCGCCTTCTTTAACATGCTGGCGAGGAATAAAATCGTCCAAGATCTCTATACACTACATGACGGCAAGATAAGCAAATGCGACAAGCGCTATATCACTCCTTATAGTGAGCATCTGCAAGATTTGTATGATGTCGCAATTGAAGGTAGCAGCCCGACACATACTACGGGCAATTCGATTCGGCAGGTTATCGAAACTCTTTGGCGTTTTGACAATCCCGCAGAGCCCGATTTGCTCCATTACCTCAATGCGAAAGAATGCAGCGACCTTCGTAAGTGTGAGTTTATCTATACGGTGTGCAATGACCAGTCACATGGTGCATTGATATTCGATAGAGATCAACCGCCTGACGATAAAGCAATAAAGCGCGCTTGCCTAGCTGTGCTGAACCATTTGCAGGATCGTTATCCTGGTCAGCTCATCGCTTCAGGCCTGGAGCTCAAGACGGGTAACAACAAGTAGAAGGACAGTCATCATGGCTTGCAACTTACCCTGCCCCGAGCCCGAAGACCCGGGGCAGCCGCTTTAGGCTCTACCTTCTGTCGTTGAGGACTTTCTTGTGATGGCGCAGAAATACCTTCTTGGAGCCGATTACTAGAAGGCTCACAATGTCGTAACGGATGCTGGTGAGGCCCTCCACCTCGCCGAGGCCGAGGTGGAGGGCCTCACCAGCAGTTAAACCTATAATTTTATTCTTTTTTTCTTCGCTTGCGGTCGTTGGGGCACGACATCAGATGCCCGACCTAATCGCGTCGAAGGCGTACGCCATCTCACCCTGCTTGTCAGGGAAGGGGTGCACGTAGCGAAAGGTCACGTCCAAGCTCTCGTGGCTCAGTCGCTCGACTATGACCACGGCAGAGAAGCCTATCTCTATGAGAAATGATGCGTGGTTGTAGTGCAAGTCGTGGATACGGATGCGCTTGATCTTGTGCCGCGAGTCACCGTTGTAGTCGCGGCACCGCACCTGCGTCGTCCACGTTCCGTTGGGCTTCATCCTCACCGACATACGCCGTTCCTCATAATCATTCCATAGGAACAGCACATGTTCGTGCTGTCAATCAATTGCGCACGGAAGCATGCTGCAGGAAGCGTTTTGTCAAGTACCTTTTTATATTTATGGACGCTTTTTCTACAAGGCATTTTAACTTTTGAGCAAAGAGAAACAGTAAACCTTTTTTGATTTACTGTTCCTGTGGTAATTTTTATTAAATTGTTAGTTCTACAAACTGGGATTTTCGTCGCTTATGACCGTTCTTTTATATAACCGTAAAACTGTCTGTGCAATTCTCTCATTTCATCCGGAGCCTTCATTGAATGGCGATACATGAACACATCTCCAAACTTACTTTTAAAAGCAAACGCCAGTCCGATTTTTATTAGATGTTTCGGCAATATGAGAAATATGTAAAATTTCCCTGGACTAAGTTTGCCTTTATGTTTTTTCAACCACTTCATATTCCTGCAGATCTTTTCCGCCGTCTTTGACATTAGAGTCGAATCTGTTCCTGCTTTCTCAGGCTCTTTCGATTCATAATAGGCATCTGCTATCGGAACGACCATTGCCAGATGGCAAAGCTGCCATAAATGCATATCCGAAACGATCTGATAAGGTATACGGGATCTGCGAAATAAATCTGCGAGTTCAGTAATACGTATGGTTCTTTCACCCGATATTTCCCCAAATGTTGTCAGCTGCACAATTGCTGGGGTTAATCCTGCATTAAGAATCCCATTATCTATACTGCCACCGGCTCCGGGAAACCCCGGAATTATCCTACCGCTTCCACATATATCTTCCCATTTCTTGTAATCATCCAGCGAATTTACCATCGTTACAATCGTACCGCTTGTATTATTCCGCAGTTCTTCTAAGGCTTTATACAGTTGATTTTCTCTGACCGTTAGGAAAATGTAATCGAATATATCATCATTCTTAACGGCTTCGACCACTTCGATATCGGCTGTATGTACTTCCCCATTTTTGCTGTATCTCAGCCCGTTTATACGGAGTTCATCAAGCCTTTTTCCTCTGGCATATACAGCCACATCATTATCTTTATTTTCTGAGAGCAATGCAGCATATAATGAGCCGATTACTCCCGCACCGTATATCAATATCTTCATCATCTTTTACTTCTTCAACTTCTAATTTACCACCCGCTATTTCCATAAAAGAGGGAAGGCTTTCTAAACAATTCACCTAAATTCAACAACTCCCTTTTGAACCTATTTTTTAAGCTTTTTAGTATCAAAATAGTATCAATCAGGAGTTTTTAGCAAGATTCAACCATCAAAACGCACTGTTTTCAATGGTTTTGTAACAGAAACATATTTATTACTGTTACTCCCACTCAATGGTCGCAGGTGGCTTTGGAGTGATGTCGTAGGCTACGCGGTTGACGCCGGCAACCTCGCTGACAATGCGAGAAGAAATGCGGGTCAGCAGCTCATAAGGAAGCTTTGCCCAGTCAGCGGTCATAGCATCGCTGGACTCAACGGCGCGCAAGATAACTGGACGAGCATACGTGCGCTCGTCACCCATGACACCAACGGACTTAATGTCGGGTAGTACAGCAAAGTACTGCCAAACGCTGTGTTCGGAGTTACGATCGCCTGTCTCGTCAAAGAGCTGAGCGTTGTAAGCGTCAATCTCTTCACGGACAATAGCGTCGGCATTGCGAAGAATCTCCAGCTTTTCTGGGGTAACGTCGCCAATGATGCGGATAGCAAGGCCAGGACCTGGGAATGGCTGCCTGTAGACAAGGTTCTCTGGCAGGCCAAGAGAAACGCCCAGCGCGCGGACCTCGTCCTTGAAGAAGTGATCCAGAGGCTCAATCAGGTCAAAGTGAACGCCCTCTGGGAATGGAATCAGGTTGTGGTGGCTCTTGATGGTTGCAGCTTTGCCGCCGGTCTTGCGAGCACCTGACTCAATAATGTCAGGGTAGATGGTGCCCTGTGCCAGGAACTGAACGCCGTCCAGCTTCTGAGCCTCGTCAAAGAAGACCTTCCAGAACTCGGTACCAATCAGGCGGCGCTTCATCTCTGGCTCGGTAACGCCAGCTAGCAGCTCTGCATAGCGCTCCTCTGCGTGAACGTGAATCAGAGGCACGTTAAACTGCTTACGAAAGACCTGCTCAACCATCTCTGGCTCGCCCTTACGGAGCATGCCATGATTCACAAACACGCAGGTAAGCTGATCGCCGATAGCGCGGTGAACAAGAGCTGCGACAACAGAAGAGTCAACGCCGCCGGAAAGCGCCAAAATAACGCGACCGTCACCAACCTTCTGGCGAATCTCCTCTACCTTCTGCTCAATGATGTTGTCCATGGTCCACGTCTTCTCAAAGCCACAGATATTGAATAGGAAGTTAGAAAGCATCTGAGAACCGCACTCGGTGTGATTAACCTCTGGGTGGAACTGAGTAGAATACAGGTTCTTAGCAGCGTTTTCCATGGCTGCGATTGGGCAAACATCGGTAGAAGCGGTGACGGTAAAGCCCTCTGGGACCTCAGACACAGCATCGCGATGGCTCATCCAAACGGTCTGCTGCTCAGCGGTACCGTCAAAGATGCGGCTCTCACCTGCGCGGGTCAGATGAGCTGGACCATACTCGCCCTTCTCGGTATGTCCAACGGTGCCGCCCAGGGTAACCGCCATAATCTGCTGTCCATAGCAAAAACCAAAGACAGGAAGACCAAGCTCCAAAATCTCTGGGTCAATCTTTGGCGCATCCTCCGCGTAAACGGAAGCAGGGCCGCCGGACAAAATGAGCGCAGATGGATTGAGCTCACGAAGCTCATCTGCGGAAATATCACAAGGAACAATCTCGGAGTAGACGTTAAGATCGCGCACGCGACGTGCAATTAACTGACCGTACTGGGCACCAAAGTCTAAAACTGCAACAAACTGCTTGGGCCTGGACTCGCTCATGCATGACTCCGCTTCTCCGGTTTCCCGGTCACTCTTAGATTCTGTGCCGCGCGCAATACTGCACGTCTGGGCACATATCTCTACCACGAATTTATTGCTATTAATAATACCTTCAACCAGCCGATAACACCACGAGAGATTACGCGCGCCAAAAAGTCTTCTTAAAAAGTTTGTATACCGATGCTGTCTCCATTATCTTTGGCGAGAAACCCGTCTATCTTGCGAGACTCCACAAAACTTCTCGCCTCCTTAATTGCATACAGAAAAATGACATATTCGGAATCACGTATAAAAAGTGACTAATGTCCAGTATTTATATTTATTAGAAGTAATATTTATCCATTTTTATTACGTTAAGCTGCACATGGCGTGAAATGTTTGTTGTGAACAATTGTGAAGAACCTGTGAATTTACCTGTACTTTATTTAAAGGGTATTAGAAAAAGAACCGATAAATTCCTTGTACCTGCATAAATATTTGAACTTTAAAAAAGCGATATAAATATATACAGAATCTCAAATAAATTCTCTTTGTAATGGGTGAGAATAGACGTATCTATTGCAAAGGAGTCCTGATGAACAAACGACTGTTTAAGCTGTTAAGTTTTGTCTTCATGCTGGTCCTGGCGCTTCCGCTTGCTGCAAAATCAGCTTTTGCTGAGACTGCAAGCACTGAAGCTGCTACAGGCACCCCTAAAGCGGTTGTCGCAACCATTACAGACTTTAGAGTTGAAGATCGTTTTGGTAATCCAACTACCGTTGTTAACAAGGCAAATGTGTATGCCATTGCTATGACGTGGGACGCCTCTGCAAACGCTAACGTAGAGCCGGGCGATTACTTTGACGTCACCCTCCCTAACGAGATGAGGTTTACCGCAGCTCATCCTGCGTCTACCTTTAACATCACCGATGCAGCAACCGGCGAGGTTATGGCAGTAGCTCACGTCACCCCTGGTACCGATGGTTTTGGTGGAACCATGCGTGTTGTCTTTACCGATTACGTTAACAACCACACTGACCTGCGCGGTACCGCTCGACTTGGCTTTACCATTGATTCACAGCGTGTTCAGACAGGTACCGGTAAATCTTTTATCTTTACTGTCTCTGGCGGCCCTGTTCCTGTAACGTTTGACGTCACCGCTCCTGGCACCATTGGTACTGAGTACCTCTCCAAGTGGGGCAAGATGATTGAAGGTAACGCAAATGAGATTCAGTGGACCGGCCGCATCAACTACTCTCGTGGTAACTTCCACAACGTCCGTCTACACGACCAGCTCCTTGACTGGGGCGGCGGAGATCTTCCTGCAGAGATTAGGTATGTTCCAGGCTCTTTTGAGCTTTGGACTGGTGTTTTTGATGAGTACGGTTCAACCATTCCAGGAACCGCTACGCGCATCCCTATTACCCCAGGTATGCTGACTATCTCCCCTGATGGCAAGTCGTTTGATCTTGACCTTTCTGGCATAGACCTCAGCAACGGTCAGAGCTTTAAGTTCACGTATCGCACCACGTACGTTCCAGGTGTTGCTCTGCGTAACCTCATCAAGATGTATTCCGACAACCCTGAGTACAGCTCCGATTGGGTATATCGCAACGCAACTTCCAGTGGAGAGGGTACTTCTACCATTGTTGCTCGTATCCGCATTATCAAGGTGGATAAGAACGACCACAACACCAAGCTTGCGGGCGCAGTCTTTAAGGTGACCAGCACCACTGATCCATCCAAGACCTGGACTATTACCACTGGTGAAGATGGTACCGCTACCACCGAGAAGCTCCCTGCTGGCACCTACACTGTTCAGGAGATTACCGCTCCTGCTGGCTACCAGCTCAATACCGATACGTATAACCTCACCGTTTCTGCAACCACCGGCGTTATTAAGACCGTTGAAGACGAGAAGACCCCAACAGTTGACGTACAAGTTAACAAGACATGGGTGGGAACTGTCGGCGGTCCTGTTACCGTCAGGCTCTACAAAGACGGCGTTGCAAGCTCTGAGACAGTCACTCTTGACCAGACCAATAACTGGGCTGCAACATTTAGTGGTCTTCTCCGCAACGATGCAACAGACGGTCACGTTATTGCTTACACCGTAGTAGAAGAGAACGTTCCTGCTGGATATACCAGTGCAGTCTCGGGCAACCAGACTGATGGCTTCACGGTTACCAACACCGAGATTCCACCAAACACTCCTCCTACTACCCCACCAAATACACCACCAAACACCCCACCTGCAACTCCTCCATTAGAGACTCCAAAGAAGCCAAAGAAGAAGCAGCCAAAGCTTCCTGAGACTGGCGACTTCTCCGAGGTTGCTCTTGTTGCAATAGCTACCGTGGGCAGCGTTATTACGACGCTTGGCTATGCTCTGAATGATCGCCGTAAGTAAGGAAGCGTTGCGCAGTAAGTAACGCCATGAACAAAAGTTGCTCGTACTTCTCGCGCCAAGCTTCACGAACTTCTCGCACACGTCCCCGCTTCACACATTGAAGCGGGGATTTTTTGTGGCAGGTTTGTTTCTATGCAGCACAAAGACGCAAAATTGCGTATAGTAGATGTTTGACAAAACGCATTGGGCAAAACGCAGATTAAACACAAAGGAGCCCCAATGGCCAGAAGGTCACATTCATCTCAGAATCACGGTCACAGCAGCCGTGATAGGTACGAAGATACCCCTGAGTACGATACAGAGGACTTCGCGCAGGACGATTATGACGCTTATAATCAGGGCGCATATCAGCCTCGCACGCTGGGCAGCGTTCGAAGCGCAGGTGCAAGTTCTGCGCGCAACAATCACGAATCCCACGGCTCCAGGTTTACGCGCGAGCCTTTGATTGGCCAGACCAATGTTGGTGACGAGTGGCCCGAAGAAGCCCCAGCTCAGCAGCAAAAACACACCCACTTTGCTGCACATCGTGCTGGCGCTGTCAGCCATGCGCCTTCGCGCGCAGAAGGCGTGAGTGCATACTCCAAGAAGCGCCAAGGTTCTTCTCGCGGTCGTGGTCTTAAGATCTTTGCCGGCATTCTGGGCACGTTGCTGCTGCTAGCAGGCATAGCGTTTGCGTGGTGGATGCTGGATACCAACTCAAAACTTCGTCAGGGTCTGGACGCAAACCTGCAGGCCACGCTGGTACAGGTTGCTCCGTCTGACCCGTTCTACATGCTGCTTCTTGGTGTCGATAAGGACGAGGGACGCGCAGAAAACTGGGGCGATTCCAACGCAAACTTCCGCGCCGATACTATCATTCTGGCCCGCGTAGACCCAAAGAACAAGAAAATTACGTTGATTTCCATTCCCCGAGACACTATGGTTGACCTGGGAGAACACGGAAAGCAGAAGATTAACTCCGCGTACAGCTATGGCGGCGCATCCGGAATGGTCGAGGCCGTTTCCAAGCTGGCAAACGTTAACATCTCACACTATGCCGAGGTAGACTTTGAGTCGTTCACCAAAATTGTGGACTCTATTGGCGGCATTACGGTCAACCTGCCCGTTGCTGTTTCTGACATGCAGTACTCGGGCATCGACCTGCCCGCTGGAGAGCAGCAGCTCAACGGCCAGCAAGCACTCGGTCTTTCTCGTAGTCGCCACGCATACGACAACTACGGCGCCGGCGACTTCTATCGCGCAGCTAACCAGCGCATGATTTTGACAGCTATTGCCAAAAAAGTTCTGCAGCTGGACCCCGTTTCTATGTCCGGTGCCGTGTCCACCATGGCCGAGAGCGTGACTACTGACTTCAACGTTACCGATATTGTGGGACTGGCCATGTCATTCAGGGGCATAGATACATCCAAGGATATGTATTCCGCGCGTACGCCTACGACGTCCGAGCTCATTAATGACGTGTGGTATGAGATTGTCGATAAGAGCGCGTGGAAGACTATGATGGATCGCGTAAACCAGGCGCTGCCTCCTCTGGAGGATGCAAGCGCTGACGAAACCACAGGCGTTGTGGGTACCGTTGGAGGAGACCCTTCAGCTATTGACAGCATAAAGCCTGACTACACCGGTGAAGTTGCCGTGCTCAATGGCACCGACGTTCAAGGGCTTGCAGCTCAGAAAGCTGGCATTCTGAAGACAAAGGGTTATACCGCTTACGCCGACAGCTCTCTGGAGCATCCAACCGACTCGATTATTGTCTACGACGGCACGCGTACGGGCCTGGCAAAGGCCGTTGGCGTTGCAAAAGCGCTGGACATCCCTACCGCTAACATCAAGGCAAACGACGGCTCCTACCCAACTGACGTGGACATCACCGTAGTCCTGGGCACCGATCAGGCTCCAAAGCGCTAACGGCACGCGCGACCCACGGTGACGTGTGACCCGCGACACCACCCCACCCCACACAAAAACGGGCGAGAAGACCAATCTTCTCGCCCGTTTTTTGTTTACTGTTAGCGGTTTTGTGGCTTAGACATTAAAGCGGAAGTGCATGACGTCGCCGTCCTCGACCACGTAATCCTTGCCCTCGATACGCAGCTTGCCCGCGGCTTTACATCCAGCCTCGCCGCCGAGCTCCACGTAATCGTTGTAGCTGGCAACCTCGGCCTTGATGAAGCCGCGCTCAAAGTCGGAGTGAATGACCCCCGCAGCCTCGGGAGCCTTAGCGCCAATGCGGACGGTCCACGCCCTGACCTCCATGGGACCTGCGGTAAAGTAACTCTGCAGACCAAGCAGCTTGTATGCTGCCTGGGCAAGCGTCTCCAGGCCGGAGTGCTCAAGTCCCAGGGACTCCAGATACTCAGCAGCCTCCTCTGGGTCAAGATCAGCAAGCTCAGCCTCGACACCTGCGCAAACAGGGATGGACTCAACGCCATTAATAACAGGAGCCGGCTCGGTGAGCATGTCCTCGTCAACGTTTGCGACGTACAGGATTGGCTTCATAGTAAGCAGGAAGAGATCGCGGGCAGCCAGGCACTCCTCATCGGTCATCTCCATGTCAGCGGCGCGATTGCCTTCGTTCAGCCACTCCTGAAGGCGCTTTGCCACGTTAAGCTTAGGCTGGAGGTCCTTATCGCGCTTGGCTTCTTTCTCCAGCTTAGGCAAGGCACGCTCAATAGTGCCCAGGTCAGCAAGGATAAGCTCCGTCTGAATGATGTCAACGTCCTCGTCAGGATTGACACGACCCTCAACGTGAATGACGTCGGGGTCCTTGAAATAGCGAACAACCTCGCAGATAGCGTCAGTGTTGCGAATGTTTGCCAGGAACTGGTTGCCCAGACCCTCACCCTCGTTTGCGCCTTTGACCAGGCCAGCGATGTCCACAAACTCAACAGTTGCAGGCATAATACGGCCAGGATTAACAATCTCTGCCAGCTTCTGAAGCCTTGCGTCGGGCACGTCAACAATGCCCACGTTAGGGTCGATAGTGGCAAACGGGTAATTTGCAGCCAGGCCACCCTTGCGGGTCAATGCGGTGAACAGCGTAGATTTACCAACGTTTGGCAGGCCAACGATACCAATTGAAAGCGACATGTGAGTCCTCTTGTTGTCGGTGGACGGTTACTTGTATTTCTCGCGAGAAGAACGTGGAGCTAGAAGCGTTGTGCTCTGTGTTAGCAGCCGCTTGCTACTCCCCATTATCCTCTTTTGGAAGCTGTTGTGCAGAGGTGGCGGAATCTGTAGTTGGGCTCTTGGCAGCATCCGCATCCGAATCCTCGATGAGCTCAGTGGCTAGATGTTTGAGCTGCTCCTTACCAGTGTCAAACACGAAGCGAGCTTTACGACGAGCCAAGGCCTCAAGACGCTCGGTCTCCTCGGCCTTGCGGTCACGAACAACCAGCTCAGAGGTATCCATCGGCACCATCGTAAGCGCGCCGGGTTCAGGGCAAACAATTACGCAGGCCTCGCAGTTGACGCAGAACGGCATCTTGATGGTCAGCTTGCCACGTTCGTCGATGTTGATAGCGTGCGTCGTACAGGTATTTTTGCAATCGCCGCAAACCGTGCACTTACTGGAATCCCAGATAGGAGCCGCAAGCTTCACGTAAGGGGCAAGCTCTGGGTCGTGCTGAAGTGCGCCCATGACCAGACGGCGATCCTGTGTGAGCATGGACTGCCTCATGTCTGTAGTGCGAAGACCCATCACGTCATCGAGTTGTGTCTGGAGTTTATCCAGAGAGCGAGCGTGATCATTAATGCGGTCAGCAATTGCCTTTGCACCCGCAAGAATAGGCGTCGAAGCAGATACCAGACGTTCTGCACCGTTCATCGCGTTGGAGATGAACTGCGAACGGATGTAGGCGCGCGTAAAGTTGTGGTTGAGGTTGTTGCCGTCAACCTCAAGGCCAACCGTAGCACCCGTCCACTCCTCAGCGATAGCGATGGCTTGAGAATATGCTTCCTCACCAGTGGTGGTGCGACAACGGTCGCAAACACCCAGCGGCAGATAAACGCTTACGTTGTCAAAGTCCGTAAGGATCGAGAACCAAATGTCGGCCGAGAGCATACCCACGCAAGGCAGGCAAATCTCGTTGCCCTCAGGTTTTCTCGCCAGAGCGCGTGTGCAGGTAATGTAGCACTGCTCGTACGCGGAGGCCGCGCGAGCTACCTGGTCATACAGCATGCGGGACGTATGGCGGCGCGTGTTGAACGTCTCGGTTGGGCACGCGGCAACGCAGAGTCCGCACTGAAGGCAGGCCTCATCGTCGATACGTACGGATTGGTTATGGATATCAATGCAATTAGCTGGGCAAACGTCAAGACAGCGAGAACATGCCTCGGCTTTTCCAGAGGCGCACCTCAGGCAGCGATTGGCGTTTGACCAGGGAATTTCCTTGTAGTCCATTGGCTCAAACGGCTTGTCCGTGTTTGGGTCAATAGACAGGCTTCCCATCAGCGCGTCGAGCGGGTTGGAAAGCACCTGCAGGGAGTCCTGGATATCAATGAGGTCGTCGAGAAAATCTCGCTCCTCGTTACGATTCTGGTTCTGTGCCATGGTGCCTCCTCTCCTTTGGCGCGTGTCGAAGCGGTCATGCAACCTGGCCGCTACAGCAAATAAACATTTTAACCTGTGACGACCAATAATTCTGCTCAAATGACGTCACATTCATACGATTTCGATTAATGGGTACTAAGCGGCAAACATTGCGGTTACAGCGAGACGGTTTTCTCGCCAAGTGGGTACAGCGTCAAAAAAGTGGGAGCAGCTCAAAAAATCGGGCCCAGCGCGAAGCTGAACCCGATTGCAGTTTGTTGGAGGTGCGGATTAGTACATGCCGCCCTGGCCGCCCTGAGCAGCTGCGCGAGAAATGGACTCCTCGATGGTGGTGTCCTTTGGCATCTCGGAAACAGTTGCCTCGGTGATAAGGATAAGAGATGCAACAGAAGCTGCGTTCTGAAGCGTGGTGCGGGTGACCTTGACTGGGTCAAGAACGCCCATCTCAATCATGTCGCCATACTGACCTGTTGCAGAATCAAGACCCTGACCTGCTGGGAGTGCCTTGATCTTCTCGACAACTACGCTGCCCTCGAAACCAGCGTTGTTAGCAATGGTGCGGACTGGAGCCTCAAGTGCCTTGCGGATGATCTCAACGCCGATCTTCTCGTCTGCGTCAGAGGTCTGAACGCTATCAAGAACGGAAGCTGCAGCCAAGAAGGCAACGCCGCCACCTGCGACAATACCCTCCTCAACAGCTGCGCGAGTTGCCTGAAGAGCGTCCTCGATACGGTGCTTAATCTCCTTGAGCTCAACCTCGGTAGCTGCGCCAACCTTAATGACAGCAACGCCGCCAGCAAGTTTAGCAAGGCGCTCCTGGAGCTTCTCGCGGTCAAAGTCAGAAGTGGTGTTGTCAATCTCAGCCTTGATCTGAGCGATGCGCTCGTCGATTGCATCCTTGGAGCCAGCGCCACCAACGATGGTAGTAGTCTCCTTGGTGACCTTGACGGACTTAGCACGGCCGAGCATATCAGCGGTAATCTCGTTGAGGTTAACGCCAAGCTCCTTAATGACTGCCTGGCCGCCGGTGAGAACAGCAATGTCCTCGAGCATACGCTTACGACGGTCGCCGTATGCTGGAGCCTTGATTGCGCAGACGTTCAGAACGCCGCGGAGCTTGTTAAGAATGAGGGTGGTCAGAGCCTCGCCGTCAACGTCCTCAGCAATGATGAGCAGAGGTGCGCCCTGCTTCTGGACTGCCTCAAGAATTGGCAAGATATCCTGAATGGAGGAAATCTTGTTGTCGGTCATCAGGATGTAAGGATTGTCCAGCTCAGCGGTGAGAGTCTCGTTGTTTGTTGCAAAGTAAGGGGAAACGTAGCCCTTATCAAACTGCATGCCCTCAACGGTGTCGATATCGATGCCGAAGGTCTGGGACTCCTCAACGGTAATGACGCCATCCTTGCCGACAACATCCATAGCGTCAGAAATCTTACCGCCGATAACTGAATCACCAGCGGAAATGGTGCCGACGGAAGCAATCTGCTGCTTGGTAGAGACGTCCTTTGCGATGCCCTTCATCTGAGCAACAACA
>ERZ772960.443-NODE-443-length-37830-cov-5.429067_pt1 | contig 37830 bp, 29 predicted proteins | sample MGYA00580678_ERZ772960 | MGnify/ENA primary metagenome ERZ772960 (study PRJEB29015, sample SAMEA2737930) | human oral metagenome | biome: human oral; feature: human-associated habitat; material: dental | place: China | collected 2059 ... | reverse complement strand
CGCCAGCCGCACCTCCCGCGGCCGATCCTGCGGCTTCGGCCGCCGCGGGAACGGCGTCCCATGCTCCCTTAGCCACTGTGCGGGCGACCTTGTCGCCTTTAGTCAACGAGGGATCGACCGAATCGCGCGCCCACTGCTCAGATCCGCCCTTATAGGCGTCATAGCCTACGAGGCCAACGTCGATGGCGGTTCCCACGGGGCCGAGGAACTTGCCGGCTTTCGACGCATATTTGCCGACTTTCGGCCCCCATTTGTCTAAATGTATCTTTTCCGCTCCCGATGCGAGACGTTTAGCAAGGCTTTTTCCTCCATATCCACCAAAATGATCTGTTGCTTTGCCTATTTTTTTACCCGCAGTCTCCCAGTTTTCATCATTGTTGAGATGATGAAACATTCTTCCTTCGCCATGTTTGTAAGAATATTTTTTATGATTTTGAAGTCTGCTTTTATTATTGTCTACATGTCGTCCTTTAAATACTTTTACTTTACCATTTTTAAACTTAATATTAACATCTCTTATATATAATTTACTTTTTATACTTTTTCTAATTTTCATTAGTGTTCTATTAGTAGAAGCATTAATCTGCATATTAGCAGCTAATCTACTTAATGTTGCATGTTTAAAGATTCCTGCAGCGATTTTAATTTTTCCATTCCAACTTTTAATTGTCTTAAGTTTATTTTGTACGTCTAAGTCGGTTTGATCAGGAAATTCTATGTCAAAACAGCTCAATTGGAAGGCTTCATGAGCTTTCTGCTCTTTATCTCTGGCTTTTGAAACACTGTCAGATATATCGTTGTAATGTTTTACTTTTTCATTATAGTCATCAACTTGTTTTGCCTCTTCTTCGGTGACGTTAACCTGTTGGGTCATACCGGCAACTGGTATGGAAACAAGGCAGAGTGGCTTAGTCGGTTCCTTTATTGTTGTCCCTTCAACTGTAAGACCATAAGTTGTTGCGTCTGAAATAGCTGTTTCTAATGTGCTTTTTACAGAGTCGAGTTCGATTTTAAGGTCATCTACGGCTTTCTTGAATGAACTAACATCTTCTGAAAGATCTGACAAATCGGTTTCAGCGGAAGTCGCATCAGTATCAAAGGCTGTAGCGCTCTCTCCGGACCACTCGTCGATGGCGGTGGAGTGACCTGAACGCAGCTCGCTCGCCCACGTGTCAGTAATATTCGTAGACAATGTTTCGAGACTAGTTGATAGATTGCCGATTTCTGTAGGATCTCCGTCGAACTTTACGTCTATATCTGACATCTGGTCTCCTAAATGTAATTTAAATTGTCAGATGAACATTTGGTGGTTAAGACGTTGCGCATTGGATGTCGCTTTGTACGTCTTGGTCGGTGGAATCGAAACATTCGGCGTCAGTGGACAGTGTTGAGCCAAGTTCCGATGTATCGGAGGCGAGGTCGGAGAGGCTGGTCCCCAGAGTGCCGCACAGTTCCTCCGCCCAACTTTGGGAGTCGCCGAATCCTGACGCCGTAAGTGACTCTTGGTTGTACATGCCACTGGATGCCGAGTCGTAGTGCGTCTTCGCCGTGCGAAGGGAATCCGTATTGACGGTGAAAGTGCCGTCCATGTGAACCTCGATTCTTGAGAAAGCCGGTATATCAACGGGAGGTACGGATATATCAAGGGGAGGTAAGGATATATCAACGGGAGGTACGGGAACGTCTCCTCTATTGCGACGACTCTAAGACGAGGCCACGCCGGCTTTGAAGAGAAGATGATGGGTACCGTAATCCGGGAAACTCTCCCAATTGGATGTGCGGAGCGGAGAATGGCTGCGAGATGGGGAATCCGAATGCGTACAGTGGCGGCGGCGTCTCCCGCCGGGCATAAATCTCCATACGGGTGGATTCGACATCCGCGACGCGATCGCCTGCCGGGCTCGGTTTCTGCGCGGAAACCGCTCCGTGCCAGGCAGCCCCGCCTGCCTCGACGACCTCGGCCGGGCTCGGCGTGGGAGCGGTTCCGCACGCTAGTCTTGTACCCGTGAACTCCAACGAGGCGCCCGAGAACGCGCAAGCCCAGGCAGACGACACACCCGAGCAGATCCAGGTGCGCCTAGCCAAACGCCAGCGGATGATCGACGAAGGGCTGGAGCCCTACCCGGTCGAGCTCCCCGTGACCGCGACGATCCCCGAGATACGATCGGCCTACACGGGCCTCGGGCCGGGCGAGGAGCTCGCCGACGTGGATCTCGGCGTAGCGGGCCGCGTCATGCTCACCCGCAGCGGCGGGAAGATCGCCTTCGCCACCCTCCAGGACGGCCCGGGCAACCGCATCCAGGTCCTGCTCTCCCAGGCGAACGTGGGGGAGGGCTCCCTCGCGCGCTTCAAGGCCGACGTCGACCTGGGCGACCACCTGTTCGTCGAAGGCCACGTCGGGACGTCCAAGCGCGGGGAGCTCTCCGTGTTCGCCCACTCCTGGCGGATCGCCTCGAAGGCCATTCGCCCCCTGCCCAAGGTGTACAGGAATGCCGAGGGCGAGGACGTCTCCCTCTCCGAAGAGGCGCGCGTGCGCATGCGGCACCTCGACCTCATCATGCGCCCAGCCGCCCGGGACATGGTGCGGTTGCGCGCCGGGGTCATGAAGTCGCTGCGCGCCAACTTCGACGAGCGCGGCTACACGGAGATCGAGACCCCCATGCTCCAGACGATCCACGGCGGGGCGGCGGCCCGCCCCTTCAAGACGCACATCAACGCCTATGACGAGGACCTCTACCTGCGCATCGCCACGGAGTTGCATCTGAAGCGCGCGGTGGTCGGCGGCGTCGACCGCGTCTTCGAGATCAACCGGAATTTCCGCAACGAAGGGGCGGATTCGACGCATTCGCCCGAGTTCACCGCCCTGGAGGCCTACGAAGCCTACGGGACGTATGACACGATCGGGGAGCTGACCAAGGACCTCGTCCAGCGCGCATGCCGGGACGCCCTGGGAACCACGGCCGTGACGCTGGCCGACGGAACCGAGTACGACCTCGGCGGGGAGGCATGGGACCGGCTCGACCTGTACGCGTCCGTCTCGCAGGCCGTCGGCGAGGAGATCACGGTGGAGACCCCCCGCGAACGCCTCGAAGCCCTCGCCGAGGCGCACGGCATCGGCGTGGCGCCCTTCTGGGTACCCGGAAAGATCGTCGAAGAGCTCTTCGAGGAACTGGTCGGCTCGAAACTGTGGGCGCCGACCTTCGTCTGCGACTTCCCCGAGGACACGTCGCCTCTGACCCGCCCGCACCGCTCGAAGCCGGGCCTGACGGAGAAATGGGACCTGTACGTGCGCGGCATGGAGCTGGCCACCGGCTACTCCGAGCTCGCCGATCCGGTGATCCAGCGCGAGCGCCTGGTGGCCCAGTCGCTGGAGGCCGCCAACGGCGACCCGGAGGCCATGCAACTCGACGAGGAGTTCATCCAAGCCCTCGAGCAGGGCTTCCCCCCGTGCGGCGGCATGGGCATGGGGATCGACCGGCTTCTGACCGCCATGACGGGGCTGGGCATACGCGAGACGATCACCTTCCCCTTCATCAAGCCGCAAGGGAAGTAGCGGGTTTCGGGTGGCGGAGAGGCCGAAAGGGGAGGATAGCCGCTGACGCGCGAGTCGGCTCCCCTCTTGACATCCGGCGCGGCGAAGGCTGCCTGTAGGGCGGCGGCGGGGACTCCCACGCGCATGCGTCGATTTCACACCCGGCCCCGGTGCGCGCCCGACCCCGTTGCGCGGCGGCCATTTCACTGACTTCAATCCGCGGAATTCAGGGAGCGCTTGCATTCGGAAAGAGCGTCAGTGTGCGGCCGTCGGTGCGCGACCGAAAGAGGGTTGGGGGCGCGCTCACGCCCCCAACCGACCGTTGAGACCTGATTGTTGAGCTGTCTCTTCTTCTACGGCGTCCAGGCGGCCTATTCCGTCACGCTCGGCATCGGCGCCGGCTGCGCATTCCTCATGCGTTCAGGAGTCCAGTAGTCCCTGACGACCTGGCTGGGGGCGTCGATCCGGTGGGAATCCGACGTCCCGCTCGAGCTGGACGCTCCGTCCGGGTTCGCCGGCGACGTCGTCGCGTTCGGCGTGCCGGTCTGCGCGGGGGAGGCTGCACTCGGTTGGGACGTGGGCGCCGCCGGTACTGCTGGTGTGCTCGAAGCGGCGTGCTTGGGCGCTCTGCTCGGCATGGCGTGCTTGGGCGACCTGGCAGGCTTGGCCGCCGGTGCGCCGGGCTCGCCCGACCCGGCGGGTCTGGTGGGTTCGGCCTGTTTGGCGGGCTCCGCCGTCGATCCGACGGGTTCGGCCGGCCGCACGACGGTGCCGTCGGGGGAGACGACCGGAGCCGTGACGGCTATGGTGTCGCTGGATTCCGAATCCGATTCCGAACTCGCCGCCCCGCTGGCGTAGGACGAGAGTGCAGAGGCCGGCAGGACTACGGCGGATGCGACGAGCACCCGAGAGGTGATTCTTCTTGTTCCCATGCGAGCTCCTAATCCGATTGGCGGTGTGGTCGGTCTGAAGTGAGGTTCCAGGATCGCCGTGCTGTCGATGCCAGGCGCCCATGCGACGCGTGAACGCCAATATGTGTGATTTCGCACCTATAGAACACATCATATTGTCACCGCATCTTGCCGTCAACGGTTTTATCGGCAATTCTCGATGGGGAGGGACACCGTGAGTTTGCCTGAAGGCGGATACCCTCGGCCGGATTCGCCCTGGTGGGCTTTTGCGGCGGGACGGCCCCCTAAGACTCGGGTCTCCGGGAAAGGCCGAGCCCCCGGGTGCGGGGCGCCGGGCGATTTGAGGAATGTCTGGACTGGAGACAGCGGCTGAGCCCCCGGGGTGGGATGCCCGGGGGCTCAGCCGTTCGGATTCCAGCGGCCTTGAGGGCTCAGGGCTGGGAAGCCCGGGCCTGAGCGGCTTGTCGACGCGCGCGGAAGGTGGCCACCGCTGCGCCGATGGCGAGCAGCAGCGCGCCGGCCGCCAGCGCCCACACGAGAACCATGAAGCCGCCCCTGTAGGCGCTGATCTGCGCCTGGTCGGCCAACTGCCCGCGCAGACCCCCGATGATCCGCTTGCCCTCCGGAGAGTTGGGCAGCGCCTGGGCCTTGGCGAGCGCCTGAGCGGCCATCTCCTTGAGCTGACCGGCGTGGGAGGCGGCGTAGTCCCTGGCGTGCTGAGAGGCGTAAGTCGCCAGGGCGGCCACGCCGAGGGAGGAGCCGATCTGCTGGGAGGCGTTGAGGACGGCCGAGGCCAGGCCTGCGCGGCTGCCCGGGACGCCGCGGGTTCCGGCGTTGAACGCGACCGGACTGGCGCATCCCACGCCCAGGCCGAGGACGATCAGACCGGGAAGGGCGACCTGCGCGTAGTCGGCGTCGACCGTTACACGCGAGAGGATGAGGAAGGCAATGGCGGATACCGCCAAACCGGCCGGCAGCATGAACTTCACGCCGAGTCGAGGCAGAAGGGCCTGCCCCACGACGGTCGCGCTCACCACGATCCCGAAGACCATGGGCAGCATGGCCAGGCCGGTGCGCATCGGCGAGTAGTCGAAATGCCTCTGGAAGTAGTACGTGATGTAGACGACGGATCCCATCTGCCCCGCGCCGACCATGAACTGGGTCAGATACGACCCCGCGCGCGTGGGGTCGGAGACGATCCACAGCGGAAGCACCGGTGCGCGGGCGAAGCGCTCCCTGACGACGAAGGCGACGAGGAGGGCTCCTCCGACGGCGAGCCAGGCGACGGTCGAGCGCGCCCCCCACGAATGCCGTTCGGCCTGGTCGAAGCCGAAGACGAGGCTGAAGATCCCGATGCAGCCCAGGGCCAGCCCGAAGACGTCCTCGGCGAGGGCGCTCGAACGCTCTCCGGCCCGCGGAGTGGGAAGGCTTCGCCGCCCGAAGAGGAAGGCGACGACCGCGATGAACATGTTGATGTACAGCGCCCAGCGCCAGTCGAGCAGGTCGGTGAGCGCGCCGCCCAGAATGAGGCCCGTCGCCGCGCCGACGCCGCCCGTCGCGCCGAGCGTGGCGAATGCGCGTCCCCTCTCGCTGCGGTCGGTGAAGGTCGCGTTGAGCAGCGCGAGCAGCGTGGGGGCCAGAAGCGCGCCGAAGGCGCCCTGCGACGCCCGAGCCGAGGCGAGAACCGCGAAGGAAGGGGCGATTCCGGCCACGAGACTGGAGACGGCGAAGCCCGTCAGGCCGATGTGGTATGCGCGCCGGATGCCCAGGATAGCGGTCAGCCGCCCGCCGAAGAGCACGAGGCCTCCGAAGGCGAGGGTGTAGGCGGTGACCACCCACGGGCGCTCGGCCGCCGTCATCTTCAGGCTCTCCTGCATGTCCGGCAGGGCGACGGCGATGATCGTCATGTCCAGCACGATCATGAGCTGGGTGGTGACGGCGCTGGTCATCACCGCTCGTTTCCGGCGCTGGTCTCGTTGAGAGGTTCGCTGATCCGCCGTGGCGTCCGAGTGGTCCGAGGCGCCCGCCCGGTCGGGGCGAGTCGAAGAGGTCTTCACGGCCGAAGTCCCACCGGAGGCGGTGTTCTCCTTGTCCGCTGCCATATGCGCTCCTAAATCGAAACGATCGTTTTCCTATGTCGGCTTCATGGTAGCCCAATGAAGCGCAAAACGAAAAGAGCGTTTCGTTTTGAAAAACAGGCCGGCTGAGGCGCGGGATGGGCTAGTCTGAGGACATGCCCAGGGTGAATGCCGACCATCAGAGACGCCAGAGGGAGCGGATCATCGTCGCGGCGGAAGGCTGCTTCGTCGACAGCGGCTTCCACACGGCCTCGATGGACGAGATCGTCAGCCGGGCGGGTATGTCCTCGAGCACCGTGTACTCCTACTTCCCCGGGGGGAAACGCGAACTGATCCGGGCGGTGTGCACGAATCGGCTCGAACCCGTGTACGACGAAGTCGAAGAATACGCCAACCGCGAAGATCCGCCCTCGCTATCCCAGATTTTCAAAGAGGTGTTCGGACGCTTCTGGAATACGCACCGCGGCTCGGAGCCCGAAGATGTGCGCAGGAGCGCGGTGTATTCGGCGCGCCTGGCCATCAACGCGTGGAGCGAGGTCAACCGCGACGAGGAGCTCCGCCAGGACATGGCCTCCCGGCACGACTCCTTCCGGGGCATGATCGTGAAGCTCGTCAAGCGGTGGCAGAGCAACGGGCAGGTCGACCCTCGGCTCGACCCCGACGACGTCGTGACGGCCATCGTCGGCATGTACTTCGGCATTATCGTCGACTACGTCATCATGAAGGACCTCTCTTCCCTGGAGGCCGTCACCGCGTTGGAGAGGATCCTCCGCCCCAGGGGCTGACCGAGAGGCCCGCTCGCCGTGCCCGCGGCCTCCATAGGGTTGTCCAACTCACGACCGCCTCCCGAGGCGGGGGCGACTCTGCGCCGAGAGCGACGCGGATCAGCGGCCGTCCCCCTCGTCCCGCTCCTGCCGAGCCTGACGCGCGCTCTCGCGCAGCTTCTCCAGTTCCTGCAGCAGCTCGTGGCCGCGGAAACGCTGGTCGTCCAGGAGGGATCCGGCCTCCTGGATCAGGGCGTCGGCCTCGTCCAGTTCGCCCATGGCCAGGCACATCTGGATGATGAGCATGAGGGTCCGGCCCCTCTCGATCGGCTGGTCGAGGGAGGCGAAGGCGTCGGCGGACGCGCGCGCGTAGTCCTTGGCCAGGCGCCTGCGCAGCGCATACCAGTCGAAGAGGGCCATCGATCGCAGCCAGTCGGCGTCGAGCCACTCCTTGGAGTCGGACGTCTCCACGCTGGGCGAGGCGAGCAGTGCGCGCCGGCGCTCCATCAGCCTGTCCATGAGGTCGAGCTGGTCCTCCGGCACCCGCCCCGGCTGGGTGGCGATGGCGTAGGCGTAGTTGTTCAGCGTGTTGGCCACTTGCAGCGGGGTGTCCACTTCCTCCGTCAGGCGCAGCACGTGCGCCCACAGCGCCACGGAGCGGGAGGAGTCCCCGGCCTCGCTGAAGGCCTGGGCGGCACGCGAATAGGAGTTGCGGGCGCCCAGGGTGTCGCCGCGGATCTCCAGGAGATCGGCCAGCTCGACGGCGGCGTGGGCGGCGGCCGTGTCGTCGTCGAGGGCCTCCAGGGCCGAGGCGAGGGAAGTGTGAAGCCGGAGAGCGAGCGGCGAGTGCGGATAGGCCTCCATGCGCAGCAGCGCCATCTGCGCGACTTCGGCGGCCTCGACCGGGCGACGGGTCCGCAGCAGCATGTTCGCCAGCATGTCCGAGGCCGTCGCGTTGAGGAAGGCCAGGTCGCAGGCGGCTGACAGATTCACGAGCGCTCTGGCGTACTCCATCGCCTCCTCCGGGTATCCGGCGGCGGCGCTCATGGAGGACAGGATCTCCAAGGCCTCCAGACGCACGCCGAGAGGATCGGGGGAGACGATCCGCATGGCTCCGTCGGCCGCCAGGCAGGCGCCGCGGAAATCGGACTGCTCGGCCAGGGCGCGTGCCTGCACCATCAGGAGGAATGAGGGAGGGGTGAAGATCCCGAAGGGATCCGTGGCGTCCGGGTCGGACTCGGGGACGGCGGACTGCCTTCCGAGGAAGGCGTTGGCCAGGGTCTGCGCCTTCAGCCAGGCGTCGTTGAACCGGGCGGCCTCGGGCAGGGCGTCCGGGTCCGCGGTGTGCGGCGCGGGGGGTGCCTCGTCGGCGTCGCCGGGCTCGCCGGACGCCGTTTCGGCGGACGGCGCGTGTCCGCCGACGGGCCTGTCGCACAGGATCTGCGCGGCGCGCAGCAGGTAGACGCTCCTGACGGTGGGCCCCAGGGCGGCGGCCGTCTGGACGAGGTCGAACAGGTCCATCGTCCGCCACGGGCCGTCGATGTCGACCGGCACGAGCGGGGGCTCCTCCTCATCGGCGTCGGGCTGCTGGGACGGCTGCTCCGGCGCAGGGGAGGGATCTGCGGCGGAGGCGGAGCTCCGGCCGGTCGACGGACCGGCCGCGACCGTCGCGTCGGGCAGGAGGAGCGCCTCGGAGGCGGCGGCGATGCGGTAGTCCTGCGTGTCGAGCGTCGCCATGCCGGAGACGTCGGGGATCGCATTCGCCGTCAGGGGGCGGTCCAGGCCCGGCTCCCGAAGGCGTTCTCGGATCTCGGCGACCATGAACGGCCTGAGGAGGCCAGGACGTCGGTCGCACTGGTCGGCCAGGTCGAGGGCCAGGCTGGTGAACCACTCCTCGGCGTCGGCCAGCGTGGGGTCGGCCAGGGTCCGGCGAGGCGCCCATTTCAGCTTCTCGCCCGGCAGGATCGCGTGCAGGCGTTCGGCGTGGCGGTCTCCCGGCAGCTCGCGCACCAGACGCGCCGCGGAGACGGCGAGGTCGATGAGGTTCCGCGGATACTGGGCCTGCTCCCACCACGGGAGGTGACGGACGAGGATCCTCCGGGCGCGCTCGAGCCGCTCCGGCGTGCCGGACAGGCGGAGGTAGTCGATGTGGTTCGGCATGTAGCTCAGGCGGGTGGAGTCCGCCTGGTAGCGGCGATACGCCCGGATGTGCCCGGCCCAGGCCTCGGCGTCGCGGCCCGTGCGCAGCCACGGTTCGAGCATGTCGGTCAAGAGGGACTCCGGCTGTTGGAAGCAGTAGTGCTCCCTGTCGGCCAGGGCGCGGTCGCCCACGCGGCAGGCCGCCTCCCAGTCCTTGCGGCGGCGGAAGTAGTCGATCTCGTGCGCGGGGTCGCACCCGGCGCAGTCGGCCAGATCGCTGGGGCCGGACGCCCGCCACTTCTGGAAGGCCTCCTCGGCCGCGTCCTCCTCGCCGAGGTCGCGATAGAGGAGGTGCCCGTGGATGTAGTAGGCGCGCATGGAGTCGCCGCGCGACAGGTAGTACCGGCGCATCTCCTCCAGGATGTCCAGGCACTGGTCGCGCGGCACGGTGGGGATGAACCGCAGCGCGGTGATGACGTATTTGTAGTCCCATCCCAGGCGGTGGAGCATCTTCTCGGTGAACAGCTCCGGGCGGCGCTTGTACACGGCGTTGCACCAGATGAAGGGCGCCAGGAGCTTGGGCCCCTCGCCGCCGTTGGTGTACGCCGGGATCAGCGCCAGATTCGACCGCAGCGCCAACTCCTCCAAACCCGCCGATTCCGCCAGGGCCGCGGCCTCCGCCCACAGCTGAGAGCGCCCCCGGCCGTAGGGGAGGGCGGAGGCGCGTGACATGAGGTCCCGAACTTCGTCTTCGGTGCTCATTGCGGACCTTTCAGAGACAGTTCGATCAGATGCGTGAAGATCTGCGAGGACCAGGCGCGGGCCTTGGCGTCCATCGGATGCTGGCCGGCCATCAGGGCCTGGACGTAGAGGCCGCGAACCGCCGTCTCCGCGAGCTGGTCCCGCGAACCGCCCGCCAACTCGTTGATGAGCTGCGCCCGCGCGTTGAGGACGAGCCTGGGCGCCGACGAGTTCGCGAAGGGATCCGCGGCGCTCAGGACGTCCGCCCACGTGCCCGTCGACCTGCTGCGCGCCGACTCCGCCACGGTCTGCCCGGCGAAATCGGCGTCCGGAAGGAAGAGGACGGGGATGGTCCCCGGGTCGAAGCTGCGGATCTCGGCGACGACCCCCGTTCCCGAGAGGGCTTCGTTCGCCAGGATCAGCAGGCGGGCGAGCGAGGCCTCCTCGTCGGGATCCGGCGGCGTCAAGGCGTCGAGCAGGGTGGACGGGTCGAGGACGGAGATGTCGGCGTCCGGCCGGTCGAGGGTGAGCTGGCTGAGGAGCTCGTCGTCGAAGGCGTAGCCCGCGCTGACGATGCACAGCCCGTTGGCCGCGGCCACCGGGCTGAAGGCCTTGAAATGGCTGTTCGACAGCACGTAGCGGATGGCGCCGTGCCGCTCCAGGACCTCGTCGAGGGTGAGCACGCCCATGGACGTGATGAAGGGGACCGAAGCGGCCACCATGGAGCGGGTCGGAGCGTCGCTGACGGCCAGAGCCTTCAACCCCTCCAGGTGCAGGGTGATGAACTCCAGGAAGCGCTTGGGGTCGCTGAGGGATAGATGCGTCAGCCACGCGCGTACCTGGGCCCCCAGGGACTCGCGCACGGTCTCCAGCAGGTCGTCGTCGAAGAGGGATTCGCGCGAGGCGGTCGGCCGCAGATGGCGGGAATCGCCCACCACCCGGACGAAGTACGCCCATTCGGGCAGGAGGTCGGTGGCCCGCGGGCTCAGGAGCATGCGCCGCAAATAGACGCGATGGCGCAGCAGTTGGCCGGGGTGGGCACCCGAGGGAAGCACGTAGCCCACGCCCTCGAATCCGGCCTCCGGCACGCTCAACTCGATCTCCGCGAAGGGGTGGAACCCGAAATTCTCGATGCACCAGCGGGTCGAGGCGGCCTGCGACAGCTCCCACGGCGCCCTCTGCCCGGCCAGGGGCTCGCCCGGCCCGCCCTGGACGGAGAGCTCGACCTGCACCGGCAGGTACTGCCCGTAGTCGGCGATGAGGTGGCGCAGCCGGGCCGGCGCGAAGGGGCTCTCCCCGGGGAGGGCCTCCAGGACGACCGCGGTTCCCGGTTCGGGCAGCGGCTCCTCGGCGAGGTCCACGCTCCACGTTCCGTCCGAGCGGCCCAGCCAGCGCACGGTGGGGGCGTCGGCCCGGCGCGCGGAGCGCGAGAGCACCGTGATCGTCGAGGAGACCATGAAGCAGGAGAGCAGGCCGATCCCGAATTGGCCGAGGTAGTCCGTGCGCGCCAGGCCGAACTCGTCGCGCTTGGACGTGGCGCCGATGGTGGCGAGGAAGGCGCGAGCCTCCTCTCGCGTCAGGCCGATGCCCGAGTCGATGACGCGCAGAGTCGAGCCGTCCGCCTCGAAGCGGATGCAGGCCGGGCAGTCGGGATCGATCTCCCGGCGCGCCGAGATGGCGTCCGTGCCGTTCTGCAGGAGCTCCCGGACGAAGACCTGCGGCCCCGAATAGAGGTTGCGGCTGAGCAGATCGACCAGCCCGGCCAGGTCCACCTGGAAGTTCTGGGCCGCCGAGCCCCCGCCCGGCGTCTGACTGTCCGACATCTCAGCCCTCCGCCCCGGCCGAGCCGTCGTCCTGCGCCTGCGGCGCTTCGCCCGCCTCTTCCCGCGAGGCCCCGTCGGATTCCTCCTCGTCCCGCTTCGGACGGAAGGAGTCCAGGCAGGACAGGGAGCACTGCAAGCCGAGGTCGACGGCCGTCACGAGCTGCTCGTCGTTCAACCCCTGGTCGATGAGGCAGGCGACCTCCGCTTGCAGCAGGACGTTCGAGCCGTCCTCCTGCAGCTGGGGGACGGCCGTGCCCCACAGGGTCGAGGCATTCCACTCGTTGGCCTTCTCGATGAGCTCGCCCATCGACTCGGAGGGGAACTCCTCCGGGAAATGGGCGCGGATCATCAGGAACGTCGGGTTCGACACGTCCAGGACGGTGACGTAGCCGTCGAACTTGGCCACGAGCTTGGCCGGCGTCTCCATGGGGCCCATCGCGAAACCGAGCGCGCTGAGCGCACGGTGGATCCGTTCCACCGTCACCGCCGGAGCGGACGAGCCGTTCTCGGCGTCCTTGAACCAGGCCATCCCTACGCCTCCCCGCCGGAGGAGACCGCATCGGCGTGCGCCGCTTTGGAGAACAGCGCGTCGAAGTCCTCGATCGTGCCCAGGCAGGATTTGAGACTGGCGTCGAAGGCCCCCTGCAACTGCGCGTCCGTCATCCCCTGCTCCACCCAGAAATTGCATTCGGCGCGCAGCCCCACGCCCCTCTCGAGCTCCACCACCGTCGATTTGGGCAGGATGTAGTTCCGGTTGCGATGGGTGGCGGCGTCCAGAGCCCTGGCGCGGTCGGCGGGACCGGTGATCGCTCCCTGCCACAGTGCGACGAAGCGCAGGGCCCGCCCGTCGCAGGCGACCCAGAGCGTGATGCTCGGCCACGTGGAGAGGATGAGCTCCCCCTCGAGCGAATAGTTCAGATCGGCCTTCTTGAAGAGGGTCTCGATGCGCGGAATCGTGACCTGGGGAAGTGCCATGATTTCCTTTCCGGACGACAGGCCCCGGCAAGGGCGACGCGCCCATCGGCGATCTCCCGTCGGATGGCGGAATGCGGGACGCGGGAGCCGGATGCGCCCGCAATCAATCATGTCACGCCGTTCTGAGCCTTACCAGCGGCCCCCATGTGTACTAAAAACCCACCGGACGGTCGGATCGCGGGGGAGCGCCCGCCGTCTTCGGGCCCGGGCGGCGGTGCGCCTCAACCGGCGAAGGTGCGCGTCGGCTGGCCCGGCACGGCCGTGCGCATGTGGAAGACGGCGCCTGCGTGCGGCTCGTCGGCCGTCTCCCGGGACGTCGTGATGAAGACGTCGCGCAGGTCCGGACCGCCGAGGGTCACCGCGGTCACGCCGTGGACGGGCAGCTCCCATTCGCCCAGGATCTCCGCCTCGGGCGAATAGAGGCGCACCTTGCCCACGCGGTTCATGGCGCACCACACGTTCCCCTCCGAGTCGACGGCGAGGCCGTCGGGGCGGCCGCCGTCGCCGTCGTGGAAGGGGCGGCGGCCGACCAGATCCCCGCCGACGACGTCGAAGACGTCCGTGCATCCCGTGGACGTGTCGTTGTAGTAGGCGCGCTGCCCGTCGGGGGCGAAATCCAGGCCGTTGGACACCGTGACGTGGTAGAGGGCCGTCGAATAGCGCCCGTCGGCCTCGATCCGGTAGAGCCTGCCCGCTCCGAGGGTGCGGTCGTAGGGCATCGAGCCCGCGTACAGCCGTCCCCACGGGTCCAGGCCGCACTCGTTCATGCGCACGTTCGGATCGCTCCACATCTCGCGCAGGGGCGTGGGTGGGGCGAAGGGGGCGTCGGCCAGCCCTATCCCGCGCTCCAGGCCGGCGACGTAGCCTCCGCGCTCGCGGGGCCGCACGAAGGCGGCTATCCGCGAGCCGGTGGCTATCCGCGTGACTTCGCCGCTTCCCGAGAGCGTGAGTATCGTTCCCGCGAGCATGTCCACCATGCGCAGGCCTCCCCACGAGGAGTGCCAGACGGGGCCTTCTCCGTGGAAGGCGATGACATCGGTAATCTGTTCAGGTCGCATCATCGCCGATGATAGCGCGGAGGCAGTGTGGTTCGCGCAAGCTGTCCGCTCAGCGGTCCCCGTTGCCGCTCGGCGGCCCGGCGCTCGGCAGGCCCCGGTCCCGGTCACCCTATGGGCGGTGGATTCGGCCCATTCCCCGCGGCGCGCAGCCCAACCGCAGGCCATCGCGGGAGGCGCGCGGACCGACCGCGGGCGTGGGCGGCGTGCGCTTCCATGCCGTGATCGGGCTCCGGCGCCCTCCGTCTGGGCTCCGGACAGCCGGGCCTACGGGGCGACGAGGAAGCCGAGGGCTCCGCTGGACGCGAGGACGACGACCATGCCCAGCAGCGCGACGAAGGCTATCGAATACGGCGCCGCTCTGCGCAGCAGCGGCGACTCCGAGCCCGGCTCCTTGATGGCCGTGGCGGCGATGGCGAGATTCTGAGGGCTGACGATCTTGCCGATGCCGCCGCCGATCTCGTTGGCCGCCAGCAGCAGCTGCGGGCTGATCCCGGCCTGGGCGCCGGCCGTCGTCTGGAGGTTGGCGAACAGCGCTCCCGCGGAGGTCGCCGACCCGGTGACGGCTGTGCCGATCCATCCGAGCACCGGCGCGAGGAAGGCGAAGGCCCCTCCCGTCGCCGCCAGCCAGGTGCCGATGGCGACCGTCTGGCCCGAGAAGTTCATGACGTAGGCCAGGGCCATGACCGTCGCGATCGTGAGGATGGCCAGGCGCAGGTCGGCGATCGTCCTGCCCAGGGCGGCCATCCCCCGGGCGAAGGAGAAGGGGTAGAGGCCGCCGGAGCCAGTGCGCCCGTAGACGATCGACACGGCGATCCCCGTCAGGAGGAGCATCGTGCCCGGCGAGGAGAGCCATTGGAGCCCGAAGACCGTGGACGAGGAGACCTCGCCCGAGGCGGAGACGAGCTTGCCGTGCAGCCCCGGCCAGGCGAAGGTCGCGTCCGTCGAGGCGAGCGCGGCCGGAACGTCGACCCCGACCTTCCACAGCTTCGCCACGCCGAAGACGACGACCACCAGCCAGTAGGGCAGGAGGCCGAGGGTCACGCGCGAGCCCGTGAGCTTCCCGCCCGAGGCCTGCGAACGCAGTTCGTCGGGAGTGTCGGGCCGCCAGAGGCGCAGCAGGAGCGTCACGGAGGCGAAGGAGACGAGGGAGGCGAAGACGGCCGTGAGCTCGTAGGAGAGGAAGTTAGCGGCGGCGACGTGGCCCAGGCCCATCGTCACGCCCGCGACGAGCGCGGCCGGCCAGGCCTGCCTGACCCCGCGCCTGCCGTCGAGGATCGCCAGGAGGAGGACGGGGATCCAGCACAGGAACAGCGGGGTGATGCGCCCCTGGGTCGCGCCGACCGCATCCGGCGCGGCCCCGCCGAGCTTGGCCGCCGTCGTCACCGGAATCGACATCGCGCCGAAGCAGACGTTCAACGCGTTGCCGACCATCGTCACCAGGGCCGCTTTCAGGGGCGGCAGGCCGAGGGCCAGGAGCATGGCGCAGGAGATGGCGACCGGCGCCCCGAAACCGGCGAGCCCCTCGATGAGGCCGCAGAAGCAGAAGCCGATGAGGAGGGCCTGGACGCGCATGTCGCCCCTGCCGACCGCGGCGAACACCGCCCGGACGTCCTCGGAGCGGCCCGTCCGCTCGGTGAGGTTGTACAGCCACACCGCCATGACGACGATGTAGACGATCGGGAAGATCCCGAAGGCCGCCCCCTGCGTGGCGGAGAGCAGCGTGAGGTCCACCGGCATGCCGAATCCGAAGATCGCCACGAGCACGGCGACGCCGAGGGAGGCGATCGCGCACACGTGCGTCTTCACTTTGAAGGCGCCCAGGAGGACGAAGAAGAAAGCCAGCGGCAGCAGCCCGAGGAGCGCCGTGAGGACCAGGGAGGAGGCGACCGAGGTGGTCGACGGGGTGAACGACGCGGCCAGCTGCGACGAGGCGGCGGCTCCGTTCAGCGTTTCGATGGTCGGCGTCATTGCTGCGTCCTCGGAGTCGGTGGGATTCGGGGCGGGGTGTCCGGACCGGTACGGCCGGTGAGAACCGTGTGGCCAGTGAATCACGGTTGCCCGGCCGTGTAAAGGGGGACGGCGTGTGAAGGGGGCGTTGGGCGGGCGGCATCATCGGCTCGCCCTCATGAAGCGCTGCCGCCCGGCTCGTCGGATCCCTGCTACGTGCGGGTTTCGCCCTCCGCGAGAGGGAGCCGACCGCGCTCGAGTAGGGTCGGCGGAAGGGAATGGGGGCGGACGGTGCCGTTCGGAAGCACAATGGAAATCTGAATGTCAGGTGCCGTGTATACCACGTTTTCGGAAGTTTGAGATTAATATATCGTAAGAGTGGAAGCTCGGCGAGCAGAGATCATGTAGCAGATCCTGGTCGTATACTCACCTATTGGGCATTCCGAGAGGCGAATTAATTTCCCGATGGAAATCTGACGAATGAGGGTCGCTTTATGCTACATGAAATATGCTTATATGTGTCTATACTCACCTGCCGGGCGCTCCAGAGAGGAGGTGAACGGAATAATGACAGCAATGCTGGAAACGAATGAGATGCTCGACATCGATCTCGAGATCGATATTGACGCGATGCCGACCGATTCGGACTCGGCACCGCAGATCACGAGCTGGTCTTTCTGTACTGGTGGCTGCACAAGCCGAGGAGGCGGAAGCTTCTGTAGTTGGTGCTGCTAAATGCATAATGAAGTGTGGTGGCGCAGTGGTTGTCATTCCAGTGCGCCACCGCACCTAATCAGGTTTATTTTAAGCAGTTGGCGTGAGAAAAGGTCTTTCCTCGCCGGAAAGATATAGGAGTTCCAAAGAAAATGACGGTGGAGGGGAATCGTCACCCACTCGTAGCGGCTCGGCATTTCACATTGAGGACCGCAGTGCGCCCCTTGCGCTTCGCCGCGACTCAAGACGACGAACGCCTGGCAGCGGGGGATCGCGAAAGTTTGATTGAGTACATTCGCAAGGCATACTGCGATACCGCTCTCAGGCGGGCGGTGATTCACGCTGCTCCCGCCCTCTGGGGCTCCGTTCAGCGCGTATTGGAAAATCCTGCTGCGTTGAAGCCGTCTAGGCTACGCCGGGTAGCCATGTCCACAGCGAAGTTCATGAATCGGATATCTTCCCGACCTACGCCGTTCGGGTTGTTCGCAGGCGTGTCCGCTGGCGAATTCGTCCCTGACACCGATGACGCCGGATGCGCTTTCGGACAGGGATGCCGGGAGGCCGTTGCGGACTTCCGCTGGCTCCTTCCCGTGATTGGTTCGTTGGAACAGCGTCTCGAGATCTTGAAAGGCCTGTCCGTTCACTGCAATCCCCTTTTACGATGGAGGGCCGATGAGATTCTCGTCTTCCGCGCGGACCACGCTGGTGCGCCGCAGTCGCGGACGGCTATCGGGAGGACTCCGATACTGGACTACGTGCTTGACAGGTGTAGGGATGGCGTTGGGATCGTCGCCGGAACGCTTTGCGAGGACGCCGCCGTGGAATTCCACACTCGCTCCGCTGCGGTGCTCCGCCTGGTGGCGCGGCTCGTCAGTCTCGAATTCCTTTACACAAGCCTGCGGCCCAGCCTGACCGGAGGCGATCCCCTGGAAGAAGTGTCGCAATCGATAGATCGGGCGGGAGCTGACGTAGAGGAACTGCGGAGCCTGCAACGGCTTATCCACGCCTTGTCCGGACCGATGGACCCTGACGACGACGGCGAGGACTACTCCCGCGCGTATGCGGCCATGTCGAAGTTCAATGATATTGACAACAGAATCCATTTCACTTTGAAGAGCGGAATCCGGCTGCGGCTGCCTGATTGTGTCCGCCGAGATGCCGAGGAGGGAATGCATCTTCTCCAGAGACTTTCTCCGATGCGGTTGGGCATGCGCGGACTGCGCAAATACCATTTGGCATTCCTGGAGCGGTACGGGATCGACCGAACGGTTCCCTTGCTGACCCTGGTTGATCCGGCTCGAGGCATTGGAGTTCCCGACGACTACTCGTGGCCGAAGCAGCATGGCACGAGCTCTTCTTTCTCGGAGGATGTGAATGAGAGACGAGAAGAGAAACTGGCGTCTCTCTATAGCAAAGCATTGACTGAAGATAGTCATGAAATTTGTCTCTCGGAGAATGACGTGGAAGAACTTGTTTTCAGTCCATTTAATGAGAATGAATGCCAGTTAGGTGCTGAACTCTATTTTTGTCTGGTGGCTCAATCGTGGTCTCAAGTGAAAGCAGAAAATTATTTTTTATCGCTTGATACAAATCCAGGTACACATTTCTCTCTGTGTACGGCTGGTAGGTTTTTAAATCTGTTACCTGAACTAAATAGAGAACGGGAATTACAGCTTGTTGACGACGAACGGGAATACAGCGCTTCACTATCTTTCTACCCACGATCGCATCCCGCCGTCAACTTGGTCAACACTCCGCCGACTGCCGAAAGGCTCATCGAAGTGGACACTCCCCGAGCAGTCACTGCTGATTACGTTCCGCTGTCGTGTGTCGGAGTCAGGGCGACGATGCGCGGTCTCTTTCCCGTCGACATGTCCGATGGGCGGGCCATCCGCATACAGGCCCGCAATGCGGTCTATCCTCCGGCGCAAGCACCCAATGCGGTCCGGCTCCTGGCTGATATGGAACTCGAGCTCCAACGGGTCTGGGAACCGTGGAGTTGGGGGCGTCTGGCCTACATACCATTCTCACCGCGGGTGCGCTCCGGTAGGTTCGTCCTCGCACCGGCCAGATGGACCTTGAACGAGCTCCTGCGCCAGGGCTTTGTCAAAAACCCCGATGCACCGGAACTCTTCGCGCGATGGAGACAACAATGGAAGGTGCCCAGGCATTGCCTCGTCGTCAACCAGGACATGCGCCTTCTCTTGGACGCCGACAATGCCGGCCATATTGAACTCTTACGTGCTGAACTCGCGAAAAATGGGAGTCTGGTGCTCGAAGAGCTGCCCGGTGGAGCGTCCACGCCTCACGATGCGTGGGGCTGGTTGGCTGATGGAGACGAAGTCTACGCGAGTGAACTCGTTGTGTCCTTCACTAAACGGGACGCGGCTTTCGGGGCCGACAGATTCCGCGCTAAGATACACCTGGAACCCGAACTGAAGTACTTTCCCGGCTCGCGGTGGCATTCATTCCGGCTTTACACTCCGATGGACGAGATGACGCATCTGCTCAAAGACGGAATCGGCGAGGCGATGGAGCGAATCGCAACGGTCAGCGGCAGCACCCCCTTCTTTGTCCGCTACACCGACGACGATGGTCCGCACCTTCGTCTCCGGTTCCAGGACGCTTCGTCGGCCAGTTCCGAGCGGGTTGCCGAGTTCCGTGAAGTCCTACGAAATGCATGTAACGACTTGGGAGCGACGACGTTCGTACAGGATGAATATCATCCGGAATTCGAACGGTATGGCGGCTTGGAACAGCTCGAGTTGACGCACGAAACCTTCTCAGAGGACGCCCTCGCCGTGCTCCGAGCGCTGCGGAGTCCGACGACTGAGTTCTTCTCCGGGTTGGAGGAGTACACGATTCTGTCTTGGACCGAGACGCTCGTGGGATTCGGACAGGGCTTCGACTGTGAGACCGCCGAATCGGCAGATGCGCCGGATCCCCTCGCCGTGCTGGAGGCGTGGACCGACAGAATGGGCTTGGCCTCCAGCCGTGGGGACGACTCCTACGCCCGGCACCGGGAACGGTGGAGTCGACTGGTGCAATCGCACCTGTTGAGGATCCAACACGGGGAGTCTCTCGGCGACTGCGGACTGGGACGTGCCGCGCCGCTGCGGGCTGGAAGAGGCTTGGGCGTGGCTGCCGTCACGGGGAGGGGCCAGACTCCACCTCCACGTGTCGTGGGAAGCTATCTGCACATGACGTTCAACCGGGTGTTCGGTCCCGATTCGGAGAGAGAGCGGCGTCTGCTCGAAATCCTTCGGTCTGTCTCAGTGCGCCTTGACAGGGAGCGGAGCGCGCGGGGGGCGACCAGATGAATTTCGACGAGGAACGGGAACCAGGATGGCTCCTACCCGAGGATCTGCGCAGGCAGGCGGGGAATCTGGCGATCGACGTGGCCGAACGGCTCCGAGATCCTGACGCCGATGAGCGGATCGTGGATCGTCCGGACAATATTGAGCCGGTTTTCGGCTCGTCGATGTGGTCCCCGGGGTCAATGAGCCATGGACTGGCGGGAACGTCCCTGATGTATTCGCTGCTCGCGGCCTCCAACCCACACTACTGCGAACTGGCCCACCGGCATCTCCAAGGGGCGGTCCGGTCGATTTCATGGAATACTCGGGGCGGCCTCATGGGAGGCCCCGCCGGTATTCTGGCCGCCGCCCAGGGAGCCTCCGGCGCGGGTGCTCAGTACCGGGGTTTACGGGAGAAACTGACGGCTTGGCTCACGGCCGTGCAGATGAGGATGGTCCGCGAATATTCGGACTCTCTGAAGAAAGGCGTCCACTGGTTCGCCTACGACCTGATGAACGGCGTAACGGGCGTGCTCAGAATCCTGATTGATGAGACCTCGCCGGATGCCCGAGAGGCAGTGAAGATCTCCACCGACTACTTGTGTTCGCATATCCTGAAGCAGGGGAAATCCGGCCTGCCCGGCTGGTGGGTCCCCTCGGAGCTCGAACCCGTCGAACAAGATCGCTTCGCCTACCCTCACGGAGATCTCAACCTCGGGATCGCGCACGGCGTGACTGGTGTGATCGCTGTTCTCACAACGGTGGCCGAGAGAGAAGGTTTGACTCCAGCTATGGAAGACGCCATCCGGGGGGCGGTTGATTGGATTCTACTGTGGCGGCAAGAAGTTGACGGCGTGCCTTACTGGCCGGCACGGATTCCCGCGGAGCTCAATGACTCTCCGCAAGATGCACCTTCCCAGTTCACGAGGGCAGCATGGTGTTACGGCACCCCAGGAGTAGCGTTGACGCTGGTGCGAGTCGGGCTATTGCTGGATGAGTCTAAAATTGTCGATACCGCGGTAAAAACATTGATTGGTCACCTTCAAGTATCTGAATATGAATGGAGACTCGATGGGCCGACTTTCTGTCATGGATACGCTGGAACTTTACATATACTCCATCGAATATGGTTTATGTGCGGTAACGAACGTTTGAGGCAATTAGCAGTAAAAATGGCAACTAAACTCATCAAAAATATGGTTGAGACAGATGCGCCTTTTCTTTTTCGACATTGGGTTCCTGACAGTCCGGAAGGTTGGCGAAAAGCCCGTACTTTTAGTTATCTGGATAGCATTGGGTTGCTCGAAGGGGCGGCGGGTGTGGCTGCGGTACTCTATACTTTGAGCGAAATGGATTCACACGATATGCCAGCGTGGGATCGGGTCTTCGGTCTTTCGTGATCGCAAAGAAGGTAGAAAAGAGGGAGGGACCTAGGATGACGGAAGCTGAAACCGGTACCGTTGTGGAAAGGGTTCTCGTTGGCTGCACGGGCGCATTGCAAATGCTATCCATAGGCGACTATATAGCGGCTATGCGGTCTGTGGGAATTCGGCGTATCGGAGTCGTCCTTTCGCCGTCTGCCGCCGCGATGACGTCTCCCGCCTCGCTCGAGGCTATCGTCAACGAAGTGTTCATTGAGCTTCCCATGACCCGAAACCATATTGCCTTGAGCCGTGACTACCAACGACTGGTGGTGGTTCCCGCGACGGCGAACTTCCTTGCGAGTGCGGCGACCGGCGGTGCGCGCAACGGAGTCGAACTCATGCTGATCGCTATGCCCACGCCCTCCGTGATCGTTCCGGCGATGAACGGCGTCATGTGGTCCAAGCCAGCGGTCCAACGCAATATTCGCGCCTTGAAAGAAGACGGACACACCGTACTGGCACCCCAGGAACGCGAAGTTTACGAAGCCGCTTCTAAGGACTTCAGATCGGGTGTAGCTGCTTCGACGCCTTACGAAGTGGCCAATGCTGTTCGTGAGATCTCGGATGCTACCGCCGGAAGTTGGTAGGCGGAGCGTTATAAAATCAGAGTTCTATGACGAATTCGTGTCTGGATTTTACGAAAATTATTTAAAATAAATTTAATATATTTTAATGTTAATCACTGAATGAAATAAGTTTTCATTTATTTTTTAAGCTCTTAGAATGCTTGTTGGCTTGGTCTATTCCGGTAAGCTGGTGCCGTCTCGGGCGCGGTGAACCGCCCGGGGGCGGACGGCTACTGACGGGGTGAAGGATGCGTTCGGGTCCGGCGCCACCGCCATCGCCCCGAAACGGGGAAGGAGAGCCTCTTCGCGTTGAACCCCGAAGCGGAGACCGTTCGCGACGCCGAGCTTCTGGAAGCCGTCGGCGGCGGCGACGAGCGCGCGTTCGCCGAACTGCACCGGCGCTATGCGGCAGTGGTGTTCTCCTTCGTCCTCGCCCGCACCGCGGACCGCGGCGCGGCCGAGGAGGTCAGCGCCGACGTGTGGCTCGGATGCTGGAGATCGGCCCGTGCCTTCCGAGGCGACAGCCAGGTCCTCACCTGGCTGCTGGGGATCGCCAAACGCCAGATCTGGACGCACGCCCGCCGCAGGAGAATCCCCACGGCCCCCTTGGACGAAGAGATCGAAAACCTGGCGGACGACGCCGACGATCCGGCCGGCCTGGTCGCGGCCGCGGCCAGCGTCGACGAGCTGGTCGCGGCGCTGCGGTCCCTGCCGGAGGACCTCGCCGAGGTGGTCGACCTCGCCTGGCTGCACGAGTTGCCCTACGCGCAGATCGCCTCGACGTTGGGGATCCCCGCCGGGACGGTGAAGAGCCGGGTCTCCAGGGCTCGGCGGATACTGAAAGACGCATTGAGGAAGGACGCATTGAGGAGCGACGATGCCTGACGGCATGGACGGAACCCGGCGCGAGGCGCTGCGAGAGGCCTTGCGCCGACGGGAGTGCGAGCGGGGCGGGGGAGGGCCGGACTTCGAGACGGTGCGCCGCCGCGTGGCCGCCTCGCCGTCCCCCCTGGACCGGCGGGGATGGACGGCGGCGCGGAGCCTCCGGCTGGCGGCGTCGCTGGCATGGGCCCAGCTGCGGATCGTGCCCTGGCTGGTCCTCCCCTTGGCGCTGCTGACGGCGACCCTGGCCGCGCTGGCGGCTCGATTCTTCAGCGTGAACGTAGGAGCCCGCGCCGCCGTGGCGGGGTTCTCCTCACTGGTGCTGTTCGGGGTCAATCTGACGGTGACGGCGGCGCTGTCGCGCCTCCGGGAGGACTCCGTCTGCCTGGCCACCCCCGTGGGGCCGCGAGCCGTGGTGCTCGCCCGGGTGGCGGCGGTGCTCGCCCTCGACGCCGCCGCCGCAGTCGCGGCCTCCGCGGCGGCCGCCGCGTGGGGGGCGGCAGGATCGATCGGCGCGATGCTCGCGGGGTGGCTGGTTCCGATGGCAGCGGTCGCGGGGGCCGTGGCGTTCCTCGCGATCTGGACGGCTCCCTGGGCCGGCGTCGTGGTGGGGATGGCCGTGATCCCCCTCGTCGGGCCCTCGTCCTCGCCGATCGCCTTCGGCCCGCCCTCCGGCTCGTTGCAGGAGGCGATCACCCCGTTCGGCGTCGTCGCCCTCGGCCTCGCCCTGATAGCCGCCGCCGCCCTTTCGTCGCCTTCCGCACTCGCGTCTCAGAAGACTCGGTGAACGTCGTCGGCCGGCTTCGGCGGCATCCGTTGCGAACTGTGGGCTGGGCTTGGGACTGCGCGATCTTCCGTGAACCGGGCGGCCCGGTTCGGCTACTCACAGGATGACGGTGATTTCGAATCGGAGAGGAGTTTCGCGTGCCAGTCTCGTTCCTTGCGGCGCAGCTGCGCCGAACGGGCGTCACATCGGCCATTCCGCTCATGGCCGGTGCCGCCGTGGCCCTCGTGGGCAAGGCGGCGGCGGCCGCCTGGTCGCCCGTACAGGCCATGGCGCTGTCGTTCGGATTGCAACAGGTCTTCATCATCTGCGCAGGCGTGTCCGCGGCGGTCGCCGTGACCGGCGATCCGCTGGTCGAATTGCACGAGGCGACGCCTGCGACGTTCCGACGCGTCCAATTGGTTCGGGCGGCGATCGCGACCGCATCCGGGGTGGTCGGCGCCGTCCTCATGTTCGCGCCGCTTCACTTGGCTGGAGTGTGGATGCACGACAAGGGCTGGATCACGCTGCTCTCACCGGCCGGCGCGGTGATCGTGATGGCCGCCGCCGCCTTCGTCGCGACGGCCTTCACCGGCGCGGTGTCCACCACCGCGATCGCGGTAGTGACGACATGGATGTTCCTGGCCATGCTGTGGGATCCTTACGTCGAGCCGTTGCTCTTCCAACGCGGAGTGCCCGTCCTGGCAGCGGGGGCGCTCGCGGCGTTCGCCTGGCGCAGGCTCGGCGACGCGGAGCGCAATGTCTCTCGGGCGGTGACGGCATGACGTTCGCGAACCTCGTCCGCGTCCACTCGCGGATCGCCCGCAGGCAGAAAGCCCTGTGGTACACGTCGATTCCGTTGACGCTGTTCGCCGTCCTGGTGAGCTTCGGAGGAGGGAGGGCGCCGCACACCGGAGGCGTCGAGGACATCGTCTACACGGCGCAGATCGTGGCGATCTTCGTCGGCGTCGCCTACGCGGCGGCGTTCACCGACCTGCTGGCCGCCCCCGCCCGTCTCGGCGTCGGCGAACTGGAGTCCTCCGCTCCGGCTACCCCCATGACGCTGCGCGCGGCTCGAGTGACGGGTCCCTTCGCCGTGGTCGTCGTCCCGCCCCTCATCGCCCTCCTGGCAATGGGGGCGGTGCAGGCGGCCCACGGCAGGTGGGGGAGTCTGCCCGCCGCCCTCGCGGTGGCGGCCTCCCTGGTGGCTCCGGCGGTGCTGTGCGCGATGGCGATCTCCGCGCTGGCCGGGTCCCTCCTGCCGCAGGCCTTCGCCCGGGTGGCCGCCGTCCTCGTCTGGTTCTACCTCGTGTTCTCGACGCCGACCATTCCCGTACCGGCCCCCGAGGGCACCGTTTTCGGGGTCACCGGCGACGCCGTCGCCACCGGTTACTTCGATTCGCGCCCGGTGTACCCGCTCACCGGCCCGCTCAGCTCGGCCCCCGGCCCCGTCGCGGCGTCCGCGTCCCTACTGTGGCAGCTCGCGTTGGCCATCGCACTCCTAGCCGTCGCCTCCCGGCTGTCCGACCGCCTCCGGGATCGTTGAGAGGAATCAACCCATGTACGTCTCCATCGACCACGTCACCAAGGACTTCCGGGGCAAGCCGGCGGCCCTCGACGACGTCACCATCGATCTCCCCACCGGGATGATCGGACTGCTCGGCTCCAACGGCGCCGGCAAGACCACGCTCATGCGCATGCTGTGCGGCATCGTCCAGCCCACCCGGGGCACCGTCCGCGTCGACGGCCGGGACCTCGCCGATCGACGGGTCCGCCAGGCGGTCAGAAAGGCGCTGGGATACCTCCCGCAGCACGTCGACCCCTACCCGAACCTCACGCCGCTCGAGTTCCTCGACTACGTCGGGATCCTCAAGGGCGTCGACAGGCGAGCCGCGCGCCGCAGGCAGGCCCGCGAGCTCGTCGAGAGAGTGGGCCTGGCCGACGCCCAAGACAGGCGCATCGGCGGGTTCTCGGGCGGGATGCGCCGCCGGGTCGGCATCGCCCAGGCGTTGATGGGCGACCCCGAACTCATCATCGTCGACGAGCCCACGGCGGGCCTCGACCCGGAGGAGCGCGTGCGCTTCCGAACCCTCCTGGCGGGACTCGGCGCGGACCGCACCGTCATCCTGTCCACCCACATCCTCGACGACGTCGCCCAGACCTGCCCCTACGTGTTCGTCCTGGGCCGCGGGCGCACCCGGTACGACGGGCCGACCAGCGGCCTGATCGACGCCGCCCGGGGCCGCACATGGCTGACCGACCCGCGCGGCGGACCGCTGCCCGAACACGTGGCCGTCGTCAACGCGACGACCACCCCCGAGGGAACCCAGTACCGGATCGTCGCCGACACTCCGCCCGACGACGCCTCTCCGGTCGAACCCAGCCTCGAAGACGGCTACATGGCCTTGACCATCGACAAGGAGAGATCATGATCGGCACATCTCGAATCCGAGGCGTCCTCGCCTCTGCGTCCCTTCTCGCGACGGCCTGCCTCGCGGGATGCGGGGCCTTCCATCAGAAAGACTTCCCCACCGACGGGCCGAGCGTCACCGCGACGAGCAATCCCGCCAAGGTCAAATCATCGGACTTCGGCCACAGCTGGAACCTGAAGGTCGACCACGGCACGGTCACCTGCAAGGACAACTCCGACGGCGACCCGATCCTGTACTTCACCGCCCCGAACGGAATCGAGTACGCGCTCAACCATGTGAAGGGAAACGGGAGTCGCCGGGACATCGACGACATCTCCAACGGCTCCGTGGGACCGCTGCGCTCCTTCGCCTTCACCGTCTGCGACGTCAAATGACATCCCCGGAATCGGCGAGATCGGCGCCCGCCTGCGCGAACGGCCGCACCCGGCCAAGCGTTCGCGCAGGCGGGCGCCGGCGATCGCGCGCATAGACCTCGACTCGCGCATAGACCTCGACTCGCGCGTCGACCTCGGAGAACGGAGCCTTGTCCTGCGCCGGGCGCACCACGTCCACGTACCAGTCCGGGCCGACCGGCACGTACGACTCGAAGGAATGCAGGAAAAGGAAGCCCAGAAGGGCCGCGAAGAGCGCGAGCGCCGTATGCGCAAGACGAAGGCTCCGGTTCACCATGTCAGGGCGTGGCTGTGAGGGGTGAGAGCATCTGACGTGCCTTCCATCGGATTGCGGCGCTTCACAGTTTACAACGGAGTGGCGTTGTGCGGAGGGGTGGAATCCCTTTCGAGGACGTCGGCTGCCGATGGGCGTGCAACAGGCGGTTCGCTGTCTCACCGCCGGGAAACGGGGCGCACAACAGAGGGGAAGTGACCTCTAAGAGGTCACTTCCCCGGATGCGAGCTATTCGGTCGCTTCGGTGGCCGACGCGAATCTTCCGTTCGGTCAGCGCACGTCGTCGTCGACCCAGTCGAAGGTCTTCGAGATCGCCTTTTTCCACTGGCGGAGCTGGCGCTCGCGCTCGGCCGACTCCATCGCGGGCTTCCAGCGCTTGGCCTCGGCCCAGTTGGCGACGACGTCCTCCTCGCCGGACCAGAAGCCGACGGCGATGCCCGCCGCGTAGGCTGCGCCGAGGGCCGTCGTCTCCGCGACCACCGGGAGCACCACCTCGGTGTCGAGGATGTCGGCCTGGAACTGCATGAGCAGATCGTTGGCGGTCATGCCGCCGTCGACCCTCAGCTGCTCCAGCTTGACACCCGAATCGGCCTCCATGGCGTCCAGGACCTCGCGCGTCTGGAAGGCCGTCGCCTCCAAAGCCGCGCGTGCGATGTGCGCCTTCGTGTTGTAGCGCGTCATGCCGACGATCGCTCCGCGCGCGTCGCCGCGCCAGTGCGGGGCGAACAGGCCGGAGAAGGCCGGGACGAAGTACACGCCGCCGTTGTCGTCGACGCTGGCGGCCAGGGCCTCGACGTCGGGGGCCGTAGCGATGATCTCCAGGTTGTCGCGCAGCCACTGGATGAGAGAGCCGGAGACCGCGATAGAGCCTTCGAGGGCGTACACGGTGGGCTTGTCGCCGATCTTGTAGCAGACGGTGGTGATGAGCCCGTTGTCCGAAAGCTGCGGCTCGGTGCCGGTGTTCATGAGCATGAAGCAGCCGGTTCCGTAGGTGTTCTTCGCCATGCCGGGCTGGAAGCATGCCTGGCCGAAGGTGGCCGCCTGCTGGTCGCCCAGGTCGCCGGCGATCGGCTTGCCCGGAAGCAGGCCGGTTTGGCGTCCGTATCCGTACACCTCGGAGGAGGAGCGGATCTCGGGCAGGAGCGAGGTCGGGATGCCCGCGATCTCGCAGATGTCCTCGCGCCACTGCAGGGTCCGCAGGTCCATGAGCATCGTGCGCGAGGCGTTCGTGACGTCGGTGATGTGGACACCGCCGTCGACGCCGCCCGTCAAGTTCCAGATGAGCCACGTGTCCGGGTTTCCGAAGGCCAGTTCGCCGCGTTCGGCCCGTTCGCGCACGCCCGGCACGTTCTCGAGGATCCACATGATTTTCGTGATCGAGGCGTAGGTCGAGAGGGTCTCACCCACGGTGGCGCGGAACCGGTCGGGGCCGCCGTCGGCGGCGAGGCGGTCGACGATGTCCTGGGAGCGGGCGTCCTGCCAGACGATGGCGTTGTAGACGGGCTCGCCGGTGGCGCGGTCCCAGATGATCGTCGTCTCGCGCTGGTTGGTGATGCCCACCGCCGCGACTTCGTGGTGGTTGGACTCGGCCCGGCCCAGCGCCATTCCGATCGTCTCGCGGACGTTGTCCCAGATCTCCATGGGATCGTGCTCGACCCACCCCGCGTGGGGGAAGATCTGCTCGTGCTCGAGCTGGCCCACGGAAACGACTTCTCCCGCGTGGTTGAAGAGGATCGTCCTGGAGGATGTCGTTCCCTGGTCGATTCCAAGGACGTACTTCCGTTCGGTATCAGTCATCTTTAACTGTTCCTTTCTATTCTATTTTCCGCGGTTTGCGAGCGGAAACCGCGGGTGGCTTATCTGACTGCGCGGCCCCGCGCCCGGCCCGCGGATCTCTGCGTCCGGGGCTCTCCCGGTTCTGCGGCGCCGTCGTCGCGGTCCGGTGTCGGCGGGTGCGGACTCGCACCCGCCGACGGGGCCCGAGGGCAGGGCCGCGCAGTCTGGTTCCATCAGCCGATCTCCTTCCGTCTCAGCCGTCCACCTCGGGCGCGACGTCGATGAACGGCGTCGTCTCCGGGGCTTCGGCTCGGACGAGCTGGGCTTCGGCCTCGCTGCGAATGCCCTCGGCCTTCTCCTCGGCCTCGCATCGGGACCGGTACGAGGTGAGCTCCGCGCTCTTCCTCTTCTCGTCCCAGCCGAGCAGTTCGCCCGCCAGGTCGGCGACCTCCTCCGCGGCCGCCAGGCCCCGGTCCCGGTGCTCGTAGCACAGGCGGGTCCTGCGCGCGAGCAGGTCCTCCAGGTGGAGCGCGCCCTCGTGCGTGACCCCGAAGGCGATCTCGGCCCTGAGGTATTCGGGCGCGCCCTGGAGCTCGCCGGCGAGATCGGGGCGCTCGGCGATCGTGTCCAGGAGCAGGTCGACGTCCGAACCGTAACGGTTGAGCAGATCCTCGACGTGGTCGAGGCTCAGCCCGGACTGATGGGCGATCGTCGCCCGCCGGCTCCACATCGCCTCGTACCCGGCCGCGCCCTCCAGCGGGGTCTTGGCCGTGATCGACGGACTGGCCTTGGCGCGGTCCTTGCCGATGGCGAAGTCCACGGCGTCCTCGGCCATCTGCCGGTAGGAGGTGAGCTTTCCGCCGGCGATGACCGTCAGGCCCGGAGCCGCCTCCGTCACCGTGTGCTCGCGGGAGACCTTCGTGGACTTGGTCTTGTCGCCGTCGAGCGTGCCGGGCTGGAGGAGGGGGCGCAGGCCGGCGAAGGAGCCGATGATGTCGTCCTTCGTCAGCGGGGTGGCCAGGACGGAGTTGGCCTGCTCGAGCACGTACTCGATGTCCTCCAGGTCGGCGACCGGCTCGCGGCGGTCCTCGTGGTAGGCGGTGTCCGTGGTGCCGATCACCCAGTAGCGCTTCCACGGGATGATGAACAGCACCGACTTCTCGGTGCGCAGGAAGATGCCGACGGACGACTTGATGCGGTCCTTGGGGACGACGACGTGGATGCCCTTGGACGTCAGGACCTTCAGGCCTCCCGTCGTGCCCGCCAGAGACTGCGTCTTCTCAGTCCACACGCCCGTCGCGTTGATGACGGAGCGGGCCTTGACGGTCAGGTCCCTGCCGGTTTCCGCGTCCCTGAGCTCGGCGCCGGTGACCCTGCCGGTCAGGTCCTTCGTCAGGCCGGTCACCTGGACCCGGTTGGCGGCGATCGCGCCGTGGCGCACCGCCGAGCGGACGAGGGTGACGACGAGCCGGGCGTCGTCGACGCGGGCGTCGTAGTAGACGATCGAGCCCGTCAGGGAGCTCCTCTTCAGGGCGGGGGCCAGCTTGAGCGAGCCCTTGCGGGTGTGGTGGCGCTGGATCGGCACCGAGCCGCGGTGCGCGAACTGGGCGATCGTGTCGTACATGCCCACGCCGACCGCCGAGTACGTGCGCTCGATGACGGGCATCTTCAGCGGCCACAGGAAGGGCTGGGCCTTGACCAGGTGCGGGGCGGTGGTGGTCAGCAGCAGGCCGCGCTCGCGCAGCGACTCGGCCACCAGGGCGAAGTTCAACTGGTAGAGGTAGCGCAGACCGCCGTGGACCAGCTTCGAGGACCGCGAGGAGGTCCCCGAGGCCCAGTCCTGCGCCTCGACGATACCCACGCGCAGGCCGCGGGTGGCCGCGTCGAGGGCGATGCCCGCCCCGGTCACTCCGCCGCCGATGACGAGGATGTCGAGCTCCTCGCCTCCGGCCATCTGATCCAGTGCGCGCTGGCGGTTCTCCGGCGAAAGATGGAAATGTGGCATGCTGTGTTCACTCCTCATTGACGTGCTGCCGTGACGATCGAACCGAGACGGTCCATCCTCCCATTCTCCCAACGGGCGAGCTGCCGGTCAGCGATTAGGGCATGTGTGCATTGCGTAATTCCCCGTCTGCGCATCCGTCACTGGACAGGCCGAGGGCCGCGTGGATGAGCTGGACCGGATGGACGACCTGAGCGCCCGACCCCTTGCGGATCTGCCACCGGCAGGTCTCCGTCTCGCATGCCGCGAGCTCCGGATTGGTCCGCTTGATCATGTCGAACAGCGGCTGGCCGATCTTCTGCGCTATCTCGTACTTCTCCTTCTTCAGCCCGTAGGTTCCCGCGATGCCGCAGCAGGCCCTGCCCGATTCGACCACGGTGACCCCCGGGATCGTCTCCATCAGTTCGATAGCGGGCTTGCCGAAGCCCTGGGATTTGACCTGGCAGGGCTGATGGTAGGGGATCGTCGCCTTCATCGGCCGGAGGTCCTCGACGGGGAACTGCCCGTTGTGCACGAGTTCCAGGAGGAACTCGGAGGTCTCCACCATGCGCGAGCCGACGTCCAGCAGGGCGGGGTCGGTCAGCCCCATGATCTCGTGCGCCTCGTGGCGGAGCATGCCCGCGCAGGAGCCCGAGGAGGAGACGATGGTCAGATCCTTGCCGGCCGAGCGCAGCTGCCGGCTGAGCTTGACCGCGGCCTTCGCCGCCTGGTCGAACAGGCCGTTGGACTGCTGGGCCAGGCCGCAGCAGCCCTGCTTGGGGACGATCACCTCGTAGCCGAGGTATTCGAGGACCTCGACGGTGGCCTTGGACGTCTCCACCTCGAAATACCCGCCTGCGCATCCGTGGAAGAACACGAGGGGCTCGCGCGTCGGGGCGCTGACGGGCTTGTGGCGTTTGAACCAGCCGTGGAAGGTGCGGAACTGGGCCTTGGGCACGGGCGCCTCGGCGTGGACGCCGATGACCTTCTCCACCACCTTGCGGACGGGTTTGAGGCCGAGCGCCGCGTTGGCGATGGGGGCGAAGGGCGTCATGAGCCTGCCCTCCAGCTCCGTGCGGGTGATGAGGCGGTCCCGGAGCGGCATGCGGTCGCGCTTCATGACGGCGCGGGCCCGGGCGTTGATCTCGGCTATCTTCACGCCCTGCGGGCACACCGTCGTGCAGATGCTGCACCCCGAGCAGTAGTCGAGGCTGTAGTCCACCGACAGCCCCTCCCGGAAGCGCTCGGCCTGGGGCCCGACGTACTTCGGGCCGGGGAAGAGGGGTGTGACCGCGGCGACCGGGCACTGCGTCTCGCAGATCGTGCATTTGACGCACTGGTCCAGGCTCGCGCGCGCGAAGGACGCGGCCGCTTTCTCGATCGGCCCGGCTTCGTCCGGGGCGGCGTCGGTGGCGGCCGCCCCGTCGGCGGGCGCCGTGCTGTCGAGTGTCGTGGGTCTGTCAACCATCACAGGGTCCTTTCGATCGCGCAGACCGCTTGTGCGGCGCTGCCGAGGGCGATGCCCTCGCCGGACTTCTCCCGGTGGCGCTGGGCGCCGCTGAGCATGCCGCCGACGGCGTAGAGGTTCGTGTAGAGGGGCGCTCCCCGGCCGTCCACGGGCCGCATGTCCGCGTCCACCCGCAGCCCCGCGGCGAACAGCGGCTGCGGCGGCCCCCAGACGTCGCCGTGGACGAGCTCCCCCTCGGGGGCGAAGACGGGCAGGCCGAAGGCCGTGTCGGCCAGATTGCCGTACGAGTCGAAGACGATGGCGCCCGAGTCCAGGCCGCCGCCCGCGTAGATCACGTGGTCGGCGTCGACGGTTTTAACCGAGCCCGCGATCCGGACCTCGACGCCGGTGATCCGCCGGCCGTCCGAAGCCCGGGTGCCCGCGGGAAGCGCGCTGTCCGACGTCGCGCCGTCCGGAGTCCGGACGTCCTCGGGGAGCCCGCCGCCCGCGGAGCGCAGGCCCAGAGGGTCCTCCTCGGTCCGCAGGCCGATGGCACGGCCGTTGAGCATGATGTCGACCCGGTTTCCGGCGCAGGCCTCGCGCAGGAGTTCGTTGGCCTCCAGACCTGGGATCGAGGGGGGTGCGATGGGGATCTGGAAGACGGGGTGCCCCGCCGCCCTCTGGATCGCCTCCCAGACTCCCGACCTGGCCACGGCGGGGATGCCGATGCGTTCGCCGGGCCGGGCGATGTGCGCGAGCCGCTCGCCGAGCCCCTCTGCGGCGCCGGGTTGGTCGAGCATGCGGGAGAAGGGAAGGGATGTGTCTCCAGGCGCCGTCAGCTCGACGGTCTCGGCGCGGGCGTCCACGCCCTGGGACGCCAGGTTCTCCGCGGCCAGGCGCGGGTAGAAGTCCTTCAGGCCCGTGAAGCCGACGATCAGGTAGGAGGCGCCATTCTCGATCCTGCCCGCGGCGAAGGACGGCGGGTAGAACGATGTGGGCCTCAACGCCCCCAACGCGGTGGGCAGGAGCGTCGTGGAGGCCAAGCTCCCCTCCATCGGCACGTACCGGGTGAAGGCCTCGACGCCCGCCGACAGGGCCTCGGGTGTGATCTTCGCGTACGGATGCGAGGCGTCCAGCGCGGGCATCTCCGCCAGCGGCTCGGGCACCCCGAGGACGTCGAGGGTCCCCGCGCTCAGTTGCAGGCCTCCGAAGCCCAGGGAGACGACGGTGACCTTGCATCCCGCTTCGCGCGCCATGAGCGCCGCTGTCAGCCCGGCGATCCCCGCGCCGACGACGACCGTGCCGTTCATCGCGACGCCTCCTTCCCGGAGGCCGACGGTGTTGCGGAGGAGGCTTGCGGCGCGGCGGCTTGGGGGCGTCCCGGCGCGGCGGAGGCGGCATGGGCCGCGGGCTCTTCCTCGGCGGGCGCGGCGCCGGAGGCGCAGGACCCGCCTGGCTGCGGCGACCCGGCCATCTCCCGAGCGGGGAACCGGGTGGCTGACACGAGCTCTGCGCCCGCCGGCAGCGGCGTGACGGGAAGGGAGTCCATGTCGTACATGCACCGGTAGATCCAGTCGTCCAGCGACGCCTCGCGGGCCTGGGCTCCGTTGAGGATGGGGAAGATGCCGCTCCAGCGGTTCTTGAGGAACAGGCGGAGCAGCTCGGTGGCCTGCGCGGCGCTCCAGCAGCCCGCCTCGTGGGCGATGCCCGCGGTGCGCGAGGCACAGAACCCGCCCTGGCAGGGGCCCATCCCGATGCGCAGCTGCCGGCGCAGGTCGTCGAAGGTGGCGTCGGGCTGTCGCTCCAGGAGGTCGGTGATCATCGACCTCGTGACGAGTTCGCACTCGCAGATGACGGGGTCGGAGTCGGGTAGGCCGTGGTCCGCCTTCTTCGCCCTCTCGACGCCGTCCAGGCGGTGGGTGACCTCGTAGTTCCTCCCGCTGGCCACGGGCTCCTGGGCGGTGCGGCACTCGCGTTCCTCGCCCAGGATCTCGCAGACGGTGTCCACCACGCGCTCGGCCATGAGGCGGTAGGTCGTCAGCTTGCCCCCGGCGACGGTCACCAGGCCGCGCACGTCATGGGTGACGGCGCTCATCTTGCGCGACATGTGCCGGGTGTCGTCGGCGGAGACCCTCCTATCCTTCAGGAGGGGCCGGGCGCCGGCCCATACGTGCAGAGCGCGGGCCTTGCGGAAGCCGGGGATGAGGGCCTCGCCCGAGTCGAGCATCTGCTGGACTTCGTCGCGTTCGACGACGAGGTGGTCCGGGTCCTCGGCGCGCACGTCCGTGGTGCCGATGATCGAGACGGTGTGGACGGGGACGAGGATGTCGCCGTCGGCGGGGTAGACGAGGCGGTTGACCACGGAGTTGACCAGCCGGTGGTTCATCGCGATCATGATGCCCCGCCCCGGGACGACTTCGACGTCCCGCTCCCCGGCGAGCTCGGCGATCTTCCCCGCCCACGGGCCCGCCGCGTTGACGACGGCCCGGCATTCGATGTGCACATCCTGGTCGAGTTTGTCCGCGTGGCAGACGACCCCGGCGACGGCGCCGTCGCGAACCTCGATCCCCGTGACGCGGTGGTAGGTCAGGACTTTCGCGCCGTAGGCCACGGCGGACTCCGCCGCGCCCCACACCATGCGCCAGCCGTCGACCGTGCCGTCCTCGACCGCGATGGCGCTGAAGATCGACGGGTTGAGGCGGGGCTCCCTGCGCAGGGCCTCGGCGACGGCGATCTCCTCGAAGGGCACACCGGTCTCGGTCGCGCCCGCTATGAACCGGGCGGGGTAGTCCTCGTCGTCGCCGTCGACGGCGACGAACAGGCCGCCGGTGCATTCGACGGCGTCGGGGTGGATGCGTTTGAGGATGGCGTTCTCCTCTGCGCATTCGGTGGCCGAGTGCGGATCGGAGACGACGTACCGGCCTCCGGAGTGGAGAAGGCCGTGATATCTGCCGGTCGTCCCCTGTGCGAGATCGACGCGCTCGACGAGAATCGCGCTCAGGCCGCGCATTGCGGCATCTCGGACCACGCCGACGCCTGTGGCGCCCCCGCCTATGACCACGAGATCGCAGCTGTGCTTCGTCGCTAACATATCTCAAAGCCTATGTCATGTGAAATAGGACTCGAAAATCGGGGGCGGTACGTGCAGACGGAACGGTAGGCTCTGGGAAATCGTGCACAATGGGCGAGTGGTGAAAAGATCCGACCGACGAAATCTCGCCTACGAAGCAGCGTTGCTCTATTTCGTCGAACAGCAGACGATGGAGGCGATCTCGCGGAAGCTGGGCGTCTCGCGCTCGACGGTTTCGCGCCTGCTCGCGGCCGCGCGCGAGGAGGGCCTCGTGCGCATCACGCTTCACGCGCCTGAGGAGCCCCACGAGTCGCTGGCGTCCCGCCTGGGGGCGCTCTTCGGCGTCAAGGTGACGGTGGTGCCGGTGCCCGATCCCAGCTCCGAGCTGCGGCGTCTGGACCGGGTGGCCACCGTCGCGGGGAGCGCGATCAGCGACGCGGTGACCGACTCGACGATGGTGGGCATCGCGTGGGGGACCACGATATCCGCCGTGTCGCAGCGCATGGTCCCCAAACAGGTCGACGAGGTCACGATCGTCCAGCTCAACGGGGCCGCCAACCCGACGACCACCGGCCTGCCCTACGCCGGCGAGATCCTGGGGAACTTCGGCCGCATGTTCAACGCCAAGGTCCTGCCCTTCCCGGTGCCCGCCTTCTTCGACTACGCGGAGACCCGCACGGCGATGTGGCGCGAACGCTCGATCAGGGCGGTCAGGGACATCGGCCGGAACGTCGACATCGCGGTCTTCGGCGTGGGGTCCTTCACGTCCCCCGTCGCCTCGCACGTCTACGCGGGCGGGTACCTGTCGAAGGAGGAGGTCGCCCAGCTGCGCGCCGACGGCGTCGTCGGCGACGTGTGCACGGTGCTCATCAGAGCCGACGGGTCTTACGAGGATATCGAGATCAACATGAGGACGACGGGGCCCTCGCCGGCCGAGCTCGCGAAGATATCCAAACGCGTGTGCGTGGTCGCCGGGCCCGCCAAGGCCCCGGCCCTGGCCGCCGTCCTGCGTTCGGGGGCGGTCACGGACCTCGTCCTCGACGACGAATGCGCCCAGGCCGTCCTCGACCTCGAATTGAGGCGGCGCGGCCGGCGGATGAGGTGACGCGTCCGGCCGGCGCCTCGCTGTCGACGGTGCTTCGAGCCCATTTTGCCTTCTCCGATGTTTTCGTCGTGACACCGCCGGCCTCCTCGGCGCGTTCGTGCCTCCTCGCTCGCGGTTAGTTCCCCGGTGCCCTCGCGGCGGGCGGGAGGGAGTACCCGTCGGCGGTCCGGCCGCACAGGCCGTCGGCGACCAGGGAGTCCAGCGCCGGGGCGAAGCGGGACTCCGGCAGCCCCGAGTCGGCCAGGAGCCTGCCGCGCGGAAGCGGGCGGTGCGCCGTGCGCAGGGCCGCCATGATCCGCCCTCGTGCCTGGCGGTGGGTGCCGGCGTAGGCCTGCGCCTTGCGAGGGGCGGGGCTCTCCGGTCGTCCGGCGGCCAGCCAGGCACAGCGGTCGGCGAGCGGGCAGGCGGGGCAGTCGGGGGACCGCGAGGTGCACACCAGGGCGCCCAGTTCCATGAGCGCGGCGTTCCACTGCCAGGCGAGTTCGTCCTCCTCGGGGACGAGGGCCTGCGCTCGGGCGACCTCGTCCTTGCGCAGGTGCGCGGGCGGGAAGGCGGCGCCGTGGAGGCGGCTGAGCACGCGCCGGATGTTCGTGTCGAGCACCGTGGAGCGGCGGTGGTAGGCGAAGGCGATGATCGCGTCCGCCGTGTAGGGGCCGATCCCCGGCAGCGCGAGGAGGGCGTCGCGCTGCCGGGGCAGTTCGCCGGCGTTGCCCTCGGTGATCGCGACCGCGCACTGCCTCAGGCGCAGAGCCCTGCGCGGGTAGCCCAGCTTCCCCCAGGCGAGGATGACCTCGGCGGGCGAGGCCGCGGCCATCTCCGGCGGGCCGGGCCAGCGCTCCATCCACTCCCGCCACGCGGGAAGGACCCGGCTGACGGGCGTCTGCTGGCTCATGACCTCGCACACGAGGACCGCCCACGGCGAGGTTCCCGGCTCGCGCCATGGAAGAGGCCGCGCATGGCGGGAGTACCAGGCCAGGAGTTCGAAGAGCACGAGCCAAGTGTGCCCCATGGAGGAGCGGCCGGCGGAGAGGCGGGAACGGAAAATGCAGAAGACGGAGGATGAAAGCGCGAAGGAGGCGATGGAGCGAGGGCCTGGCTGCGCGCCGGCGAAGCGTCGGCGCTGGGTATCGGCGCGGCCGATGATAGCGTGGCATTCGTGAAGGATCAAGACTCCGAAAAGTCACGACCCCGTGGGAATGCAGACAGGCAGGACGGTTCCCCCTCGCCGGATAGCCGGCGAACCGGAAAGGGCCCTCAGCGCGGGAGGCCCGCCAGGGGCGAGAAGAAGGGGTTCTGGCAGGGCGTCCGCGTGTCGGATGTCATGCGCTCAGGCCGGCGGGATTCCGCCGAAGGCCGGGATCAAACGCGGAAGAACGTGCCGCAGACGGGGGAGCCCGCGACGCAGCGGAGGAAGGGACCGAAGCGAGACGGCGCGTCCGGGGGGCGAAGCGGCGCTCCGGAGCGCACGGGGCGGAATGGACGCGTCGAGCGAGGCCACGGCGCTGGCGACCGCCCGGGGCAGGGCCGGAAGCAGACGGCGCGAAGGCAGCCGGGCCGGGGCGAGCCTGGTCAGAGTGAGCGGCGTGCCCCGGCAGCCAGGCGGCGGGGACGCCCGGAGCGTCGAGACGGGGACGGGCGGCCGCAGCGTCCCGGGCAGCGGGCAGGCGGGAAGTCGGAGCGGCAGGGCTCAGGCCGAAAGCAGGCGCCGCGAACCGCCGCGGGCGGCGAATCGACGACGCC
>ERZ772960.441-NODE-441-length-37868-cov-6.256261_pt1 | contig 37868 bp, 23 predicted proteins | sample MGYA00580678_ERZ772960 | MGnify/ENA primary metagenome ERZ772960 (study PRJEB29015, sample SAMEA2737930) | human oral metagenome | biome: human oral; feature: human-associated habitat; material: dental | place: China | collected 2059 ... | reverse complement strand
CTGATTTTTTTTCATAAATAAGTTTTGTAATAACTTCCAACTCCAGTTCATTTTCATCCCTAAGTCTTTCTATATCAAAATTAAACTCTATCTCTTGTTCAACTTCATCCTTATCTATCGTGATCTCCTTTTCAAGTATAAAGTCATCTTCCGTTGTGTAATCTTTTTATCAGTACCGACACGAGGTCGGAAAAGCTGCAGGTAAGCGATGTTTTAGGCGTTAGCCTAAAACTCGGGTTGAAAATCGGGCACGGTCGCTCCGGCCTCCTCGCTGCGCTATGCTGACCAAGCTCTCCGCAACCCTTGTCCAGCCACTCTCACAGGGGAAGAAAGATTATTTTTTTAACAATCAGCCTCATGTAAGCGCACGAGGAACTGTTCAAAGGCTAAAATTTTTTGGACAGTTCCCTTGATTTACCAGCATTTCGGTATCTACTCTAAATATCCCCCGAATAGCCAACCGACGGTATCGGGACTGATATCCTTTCCCGTTACTTTTTTAGCTCCGTCTAAAAACTTTACTTTTACCCAATTGCTTTCTATGTTATCAATTGTTTGCTTTTTGCCGACTTTTATTATTTGTACACGCGAGCCGGTAGCAACTTTCAGCATCGGAGTTCCTTTTTCTATCGACGGATCGGCACGTAATACGGCCGGAATTTTTACAGCCATTATTTGATTTTTTGATTTTACTTGAACTTTTTTTATTTTTTCAGATTCGCCGATATTCGCTTGTACCTTGTTTTTACCGGCGGTTACTTCATCGATATCCGTATTTCCGGTAGGGATTAACGGCTCCGGCATTATGATTTTGTCATCGTAATCCGAAGTACCGTCGGCATGGCGGGGCCAGGTGACTTTTGAAAGATCGCAGGTATTATTTTTTATTAAGTTTTCATATTCTTTAAGGGTTGCTTCATTTATCCTGCAGAATGTATGAATAAACACGTCATCGATATAAAAAACAAGATAATCCCCGTCAAATTTTAACATAAATACATAATCTTTATTTTTCTCAATTTCCGGCAACTTAATAATAAATCTATTTAAGTCATCTATATCATCGCAGATCACGTCCAGTAATATGATATTGTCATAAGATTTAAGATTTTGTATAGTAAAAAAACATTCAGCAAGATCTCCAATGTGGATACATCTGCTTCTTTTAATTTCTTGATAGCTTTCATATATTTTATCTTCAAAAAACTTAATTTCAAAATCAATATAGTATAAATCTCTCCAATAATATTCTATCAAATCTTCAGCATGCTCATCTATCCAATAATAATTAGTTTCTATCAAAGGAAGTTTTGCAATTAAAGTGTCTCGATCATGTGAACGTATTACAGAAAAATACTCTTCCAAAACCCATTCTTTTCCATTTAAATTTTGCCAAATATCGGAACCATACAACTCCGTTAAACTTATTAATAATAGTAAAAATAAAAAAAGTTTTATTTTAAATCCGTGCATTTTTATCCTTTTCCCCTTTATAGTTCAATGGATTTCTTAAATATTTCAATCTTCCATTATTTGATTCCGCTGATTGTCTAATAGTATATTGCTGTTCCTTTGTCTCCCCTCAGAGCTAACCCCTCATGGTAAAATTGATACCGTGTTTTCAAATAGTTTCCGGCAGCAAGATAATTTTCACCCTCTTCTATCGCTCAGTCAAATATCCCCCAAAGCACCAGCCCGTTGTCCCTGCGGTAATAGGCTTTCCGTCCCTGTCTTTTGCCCCCGCCTGTACTTCTACCTGCACCCAGTTGCTTGTAATGTCATCGATGGTTGCCTGTTTTCCAAGTGTTAGAATTTTTACCTTTGTACCGACTCTCATTATGGCGAGAACGGAAGTGGTTATTACTTCCCCGCTTCGAAGTTTGAGGTTTTCTTTGACAGTCATAGTTTTGCTTGGGGCAACGTTGGTAGTTTGAGTAGATGAAATTGCCGCCGGCTTAGTTGTCGTGTGTGCTTTTTTACTGCCGTCGTAGTCGCATGTGCCGTCGGCATGGCGGGACCAAGTGACGCGGGAGAGGTCGCATTTATTCGTTTGGATTAGATTATTGTATTGATTCAATGTTTCATTATCCACTTTGCAAAAGGTATCATAATAGTCAGTTAAATTATTGAGATAAACTTCAAGATAATCTCCGTCAAACCGTAAAATTATCGTACATTCGTCTTCCTGTATCGGCCAACTTGAAAAAGGTGATTTATTTTCATTTTTTTTGCAGTTGAATGTTTTTACAACATTTATATAAAAATATCCGTTTTCATAGTTAATCTCATCCATGTAAAATGATAATAAATCTAATTCTTTTCCCCAAGTTACGCATAAATTGTCTTGGTCACGATATAAATCTTTTATAATGCAAAAAGTAGAAAAACAGTCCTGCTCATCCCATTGTATGGTTTTCTCTTCTAATTCATGATAAAATGTTAAAGTTTCAATATTAGTGAAATATTTTTTTATACTTTCTTTGTTTTCAGTATGCAGTATTTTAAGACAATTTTCCGGAATCCAAAAAGAATCATTTTTTTCAAGAATCCTATCATATAAACTTTTCTTAGGCGAAGCAAAAGTATTTAAACTTATAAAAATCAAAACTATATAAAGTAATTTTTTTTTCATGGCATAACATTTCCTTCCTTAACAAGTTCTGCCGGTCACAGGAATAATAGTATGTATTTTCCTACCTTCCGAACAACCCCTTAAGCGCGCCGGCGGCTTTTTGTACGGCGTCGCTTCCGGTTTGGCCTGCGAGTTGTTTGAGTATGTCCCGCTGAGCTTTTTCGAGCGCGGCGTTCATATCGCCGAAATTCGCTTCCTGCAATTTGATACCGTTTTGAATATCCGTCAGCTTTGCGATTTCGGCTGAAACGCCGCCCGTCTTTTCGGCGAGCAGTTCGTTTACTTTTTCGCGCGCGGAAGCGGTGATCGACGTCAATTCGGAAGCGAGCATGCTTTGGAAAACTTCGGCGAATCGTTCGGCCGCGTCCGTGTCGATCGACAGCGCAATGCCCGATTCGAGCGCGTAGCCTGCGGTAAAGCCGACTTTGAGCGCGGTAAACCGTTCCGCCGCTTTGCGGTAGATTTCGTATACGGGAGCGGGTTCGAAAGACGGAGTCGCGATTTTCATACCGCGCATATCGATTGCACCCTGCACGCGAAAGCTTCCGTCGTCATCGCCGAGTACGGTACACGAAAGGGAGGACGAGTGCGCGGCAAGCGAATACGCGTCGTCGATTTTCAGCGAAAGCGGAAAACCCGATCCGCTGTACTTTGCGGACAAAAGCGGATTATCCGTTTTGCGTCTCCCGTCGATAACGGCGCTTATCGCGTTGTCGATTCCTTTAACGGCGAAAGCGGCGGAAAGCTCTGCGGGCTTTCCGCGCTTGTCGGGATCGCTTGAAACTTCTTTTGCCGACACGCTCCAGTTTGCACCCGAACCGTACGCGTTTTCGATTAAAAACTTCGGAACGGTATCGTTTTTATAATAGATATCCGTGCCCTTCATGCGTCGCGAAACTTTTTTCGCTTTCTTTTTTGCAGGCTGTGACGAAGCTTTATTTTTAAATTGAAGCGCCGTATCGATCCCTTTTTGCACGTAGGGATAATACGTGCCGAACAAATTGTACATAAACGCCGTGAGCACTTTGTTGAAGACACCGCCGATGCCGTCATTTTTGAGCGTTTTGAATTTGGCGATCTCTTTGTCGATGAGCGCTTTGTCGGACGCGATTGCAGCCCCGATTTCTTTCGAAAGCCGCTCGGCCGTTTCGGTATCGCTTTTGAAGTCCGCCCCGATTTTTTCAGTCTGCGTTTTTATGTTTTTTCCCTGCACGACGGCGGCGTTGACCGCGTCGAGCGCTTCTTTTAATTTTACGGGATCTTTTACGCCCGCCCAATCGGTTTTGATGAGAGTATCGACGGAACTTGAAAATTCGCGAATCGATTTTTCCATCGACTGGGGCGTATCCTTCCACTTTGCGACCGTCTCTTCGATCGCGGTCTTTGTGCTTTCCGCCATCGCCGGAGATTTCAAATTGCTTTCAACGTTTTTAATAATCGTTTGAGGATTGTATTCGGCAAAGGTATCGGAAAGCGTTTTTTGCACGTCGGCAAGGAGCGCCTTTTGCATGTCGGCGATGCGGCTTTCGTTTTGTTTTTCTTCGCGCTTTTGTTTTATCGGAATATAGCCGGACGTTTTCCGCTCGGTACCGATGAGCACGTCCGCGACGGTGATGTTTTCCGCGTCGAATTTGCCGCGCAGCAGTTCGGTCAAATTGAAATCGAACGTGATTTCCCCGACTTGAAAGATGTTTTTCATCACATCGTTTTTGTTTGCCTGCTGCAAATCTTTTATCGTAAGCTTTGCGCCGAATATTTGAAAATCGAGGTAACCGATGTCGGTTTTCGCTTGGAAAGCGCTTTGCATTCCCGCGACGATCGCGCGCTTTACGATGATGTTTTTAAACATACCGACAACGACGCAAACGGCAACTATGGCGCCGACGAGGGCCGCAAGCGGGATAAGCTTGATGCCGAATTTCTGCTGCCGTATTTCTTTTGCGATAGTTTTAAGGCGGATAAAATCCGCTTTGACGATTTCCGAATTTTTCGGGATGCGGACGCTGCCCGTTTTATCCGCATCGGCGGTAAAATAATTATTAATAAATTCTTTATCCGCCGCTACGTATATTTTTTTCAGTATTTTCTTTTCGAATTGCTTTTGCGTATAAGATTTTTTTAACAATCCGGGGAGTTTTTTTGCGGGAACGGTTTTTTGCGTTTCAGCGACTGTCGTTTTCATACTTATACGATCTCCGATGCCTTTGCGGCTATTTTTGAAATAATCGGCAGCGCACCGATCGCTTTTCCGATTTTGCTGTTTTTGACGGCGCCCGCGATGACCGTGCGCCACTGTTTGATCAGTAGGATTGCAAGGAGAAAAAGCGGTACATAGCAGACTATGCCGCAGACGAGAGAACCGCACACGATCGTATTGTTGAAGCGCGTAAAACCGACGAACGGAACGTCGAGCAGGTATGAAAAAATCGGTTCGAGCGGAGCAAACGTAAGAACGGCATAGCCGGTTTTATGGAAAAGCGGGTCGAGCAGGGGAGAAGCGAGAGAGCCGAGCGCCATTGCGATAAGGTATGCGGCTTTGTTCGTCCGCATAAATAAAAACAGTACGGCGAGCAAATACCACAGCAGATTGTCTTTCGGCATAAAGCCGAGTATGAGCCCGAGGCAAAGCGCGTTCGCGATTTCCGACGGCTTTGAATTCGAGTTGAGTGCGCGGAATAATGTTACGATATTTGCGATCATCGGATCCCTCCGAAAGTAATAGGTCGAATTTCGATCTTTGTTAAACTCGACGGGCAATCGAAAAAGCAATCTGCTTTTGCAACTGTCCGTCATATTGTTAATTATTTTACGACAGCTGCGGCGAGTTCCGCGCCTTTTTTTTCAAGCGCCTGTAAATCGGTTTCGGTCGGAACGCCCTGCCACTCGTACTGTTCGAACTGTTCCCATTTGAGCGGCGCGGAAATTTCGTCGTACTCTTTTTTTGCTCCTCCCGACCAGCCCCAGCTTCCGATGCGCAGCGCTTTTTTCCCTGTGATGTGCTTGCGGTTGAAAAGATCGAGAATGTGCGCCATAGCGGGAAAGAGTTTGTATTCGTACGTCGGAGCGGCTATGACGATGCCGCGGGAACGGAGAGCGGCTGCGAGCACGTGAGAATCGTCGGTTCCGGGAACCTGCAAAAAATCGACTTTGATGGAAGCGTCGGCCGCTTTGATGCCGCGCACAAGGGCTTCCGCGCCTTTTTTCGTGTTGCCGTACATGGACGAGCAGATGACGCAGATTTCTTTTTCGCCTTCTCCCGTCGTATTGTACGAAGCGAAACGTTCGTAGGCGGCAACGATCCGTTCGGGATGCGCTCTCCAAATGATGCCGTGGCTCGGCGCAATCGTTTTGATCGCAAGGTTTTCGGCGCGGAGCTTTTCGATCGCTTTTTTGACAAAGGGGCTGAAGCTTGCAACGATCGTCGCGTAGTAGCGAAGGCTTTCTTCTTCGAACGATGCGAGTTCGCTTTCGGAAAATTCGTCGTCGAATACGCGTTCTCCGGTCGTACCGTAGCCGCCGAAAGCGTCGCAGCTGAAAAGCGTTCCCGACGCCGCATCGAGCGTACACATCGTTTCAGGCCAGTGCACGTTCGGTATTTCGTAAAACGCGAGCGCTTTGCCGCCGCCGAGGTCGAGCACGTCGCCCGATTTTACTTCGCGGATTTTAAGAGAGGGACATCCGTCGGCCGCTTTGATAAAATTTTTTACGAGAGCCGCACCCTTTGCGGTCGCGATGATTTCGACGTCAGGGTTTTGCTTTACGAATTCGGGTAAAAATCCCGTGTGATCCGGCTCAAGGTGATTGAGGATGAGGCAGTCGATTTTTTTGCCGCCCTCGATTTCGCCGAGCTGTTTTTCCAAGAGGTCGACGGCTTCGCTCCAATCGGCGGTGAGATCGATAAGCGCGTTTTTTTCGCCGCGCACAAAATACGAATTGAGCGTCACACCGTTCGGAATCGGCCAATAGCCTTCGAACAAGGGCTGATGGCGGATATCCGAATGAATGACGGAAATATACGGTGTAATTGAAACGGTACTCATACCGTCATTTTAGCAATCAAACGCTATGTAGGCAAGCCGGCCGGCGCGGAGTGGCGCGGAGCTTTTCGCTTATTGCAAGTCATGTACGGAACATCTCGTTCATTCGTTCACAGAAAGGCATGTGCGGCCGCCGCGCTTTGTACCGCCGACACTACGACAGAAAGAGTTTGAAGTGTCGTAATTCATTTCGGCGTTGACACATCGCGCTTTCAACTTTACTATAGCGGTAGTATCGGCTTATCGTGCCGAAGTTCAGTATCAGGAGACTTTCATGGGAGTGCCCCTCGCAGAAAAATGTAAAAAATATTTTGCCGAACTTACGGAAGCATCACGCGCTGCAGCAAAGATCGATGAAGAAAACGTATATCAGGAAGCAAATCCTCTGACACGGAAAATGATGGATGAACTCTTGTCGGAAATCATGCTGCCGGGTTCGGGAATTGTTAATATTGAAAATTTCAAAGCTTTTTACCGCGCGATAACCGAAGAGGGCAAAAGCGGTCTCATTTTGATGGAACACTATACGAACCTCGATTTACCGGAAATCTGCTATCTCCTCGATCATGCGGGAGAGGAGTGGGCGAGGGATTTGTCGAAGCGGATCGTCGCGGTCGCCGGCATGAAGCTCAACGAAGAAAGTCCCATCGTGCGTGCATGGGCGGAAGGCTTTACGCGAGTGGTCATCTATCCGACACGCAGTCTCGATAAAGTCGCAGCGAACGCGCAGTCGGAAACGGAAATCGAAGAAGAAAAAAAGCGTGCGCGCAAAATCAATTTGGCGGCTATGCACGCTATGGACGATTGCAAAAAAAGAGGACAGGCGATTCTCGTGTTTCCGAGCGGTACGCGCTACAGACCGGGCAAACCCGAAACGAAACGCGGCCTGCGCGAAATTGACAGCTATCTGCGTCTCTTCGACGTCATGCTGCTCGTGTCGATCAACGGCAACTGCCTCCGTATCAATCCGGAAGCCCCCGACAATATGATGATGGATCTCATTGAAAACGATAAAATTACGCTGTCCGCGTCTCCCGTCATCGAATGCAAACAGTTCCGGCGCGACGTGCTCGCGAGTTTGCCGGAAACCGAAGAGGACGCAAAGCAAAAGATCGTCGACCGCGTCATGGCGATTTTGGAAGAGCAGCACGAAGCGGCGGAAGCGGGACGGAAATAACGCTGCATTGTACGCGGGTGTCTGCAAAGCGCGAGGGGCGCGGATGTGCGGAAGGTGCGTGCCGACGATGAGCGGCAAAAAAACGTGCGTACGGCACCTGCGTGGATAAGGCAGAAGGTTTTGAAAAGGATTATTCTTCTGAAATTAAAACAGCATTATTTCTTTTATCGGAAATGATAATCGGTTCGGAATATACTGACCGGTTTTATCGAATTATGTACTGTTCTAAAGGGGGTTCCTGCTATTATTCTTTTAACCTGTAACCGGGTTTATTCCGCACTTACAAAAGAGCTTGTTTTGTTTGCAATCTTGAAAACTGTATTATGTCTTATTTCTTTTATAAAAAAAGGTATTCACTCGCTTGTCTATTCTATATTCATTAACTGATAAAATAAATGGTAATAAGACAATAACGCTCGCTATTGAGATAAAAATAAGGAAACCTACATTAATAGGTTCCTTTGTTAATATTATTTTCGTATCTTTTTGAGCCTCGTTTATTTCATCCAGTGTTACTATTTTCTTTTCATTGTCTCCGTAAATTTTAATAGTATTTTTACTTTTTCCTTTTAAAGAGTAATATTGTTCAGTTAATAACGGACTCTCATATCTGACTTGATAAGAATCTAAAGAAAAACCAATAAAAATCATTAAATAAAAAAAGCATGCAAGAATGGAAAAAATAATTAATTGATCTTTAGAAATTTTTTTTAAAATTGCTTTGGTATAATTTATTTTTTTTACTTTATCAATGTCTGTGATTCTATATGATATATTGGTATATTTTTTTAATAATTCATCACTTTTTATTGTTTGCAGCTTTTCATTTTTTACTTTCAATAAAATTTTTATAATAACAAATTCTTTTTTCTTTAATAGATCCCATCTGAAAATAATACTATTTTTATCTTTTGAAAGAATTATTCCACCAGGAGAATCAATTATTTCCGCATCTATTAATTCAATTGATTCATTAAATGAAATTTTCATTGGTTCATATATTATTGATTTATCAATATCTTTTTTCCCATTATTTTCAATTATTGTTTTAAGAATAATTACATTATCTGATATTTCTTCATCATTGTATAAAATTTTCAAATGTTTTATTTCTTTTATCCTATTTGAGAAGATAGACTCTGCTTCAACTTGCCAATATCTTATTTTTTTATTACTAATTGTAAAGAATGTTAAAATAATACTACATATAGTTACAATTATACCTATTCCTGATAATAATGTTTCTACCATTTTTTCTCATTCCTTTATTATCACTACGCCACTAACGTGTTCCTCTAACATAATCTCTCTCCTCCATCATCATAGTCAGTTTTTTCTAATTTGCCACGCCTTGAAAAAAATACGGAACAAAACAGCGTCCCTCTCCTCCATAACAAAGGCAGGGAACGCCGCGCATTCAACAAACAGCCGGTAAGCTGATATTTGCCTGCCCTTGCTTCTTTTACTTTGTCAACGCCGCCATCCATAGTCAAAACTCACTGCCGGAAAGAACAAAACTATACAAAAACCGCTTGCTTATATTCCATAATTACAACTTCTTGTTCGAATGCAAAGCAATTATCTGCACAATTATAAATATTTTGTGCTGTCTGCTCGTCAAGGTAATATTCTCCGCAGTTGTCATAAATTTTGCCGGAACATTCCGGAAAATAACTGTCGCATTACCGCGAGTAAGTACAACTTGTGTAAAACCCTCTTGCATCTCTCCGAGCTTGCAAATCGGACATTTCATATTAATTTCTCCTCTTTGTGAAATTAGAAGTCCATCATAGTGGGTGAGAAATCCTTAATTAGTCAATGATTCACGTATTACTTCTTGCTCGACTGCTTTTTGTATGAATTGATTTAATGATATACCTTGCATTACCGATAACAGTTTCGCCTTTTTATGCAACTCCGGCGCAATACGAACATTAAAACTGCCTTTGTATGATTTCTCTATTCTTTTACCGCTCGCTTTACATAAAATTATGTAATCATTTACAGCTTCTTCAAAGGCTTGTTTCAATTCACTGACCGTATTTCCTTCAAAAGACACCAGATCGTCAATGCCTTCTATTTTTCCGAAAAAGATTTCATCAGCGGCATTGAAATGAACGGAACCTATAAAATCTTTATACTGTAAGATATCTTTCATATTAATCCCCTCGTTGTCAGTTCTTCTACAAGTTGCTCTATTTGGTATTGTTTTAATACATTTTTAGGATGCGGTTTATGAAGCCGAATAATGTGCTCTGTTTTTTCATTAAAAAACGCTACTCGAGAACCTGACGTTTTCCCGCTTTGATTTTCTTTATAGCCCAGTTTTCCCAATAATTTCCTTAATTCATCATATGTAAAATCAACCGGTTTATTTAAAAGCCTTTTTATAAGTTTTTCTTTTTGGCTCATATCTAATAATACTCTATATATGTTATAATTGCAACTGTTTTTTGGTTATAATTATAAGCTGCTGTAGTAATCCTCTTTTTCCCGACAGCACGCCGCGATTTCAGGTACTAAACGGTGCTGTATATTAATCTTTCTTAAATATTTTCCCGTCTTTTCATAAGGCAGAGGGCTTTGAAAAGGATTATTTCTTATAACTTCAATCAAGTCTTTTAGTGTCTGTGTTGAATTTATTAAATCAATATTTTAAAAATATGTTAATTTATTTTTCTAATAATTAACTCAACTAATAAAGTTAATAAGCTACCAATGATAACTGACAGCAAAGATAAAACAATACTATCTTTCTGCCTAACAAAAAAATTTCTACAATTTCTATATGAAATCGAATTTCACTTATATATATTTCAAATTTTTCGACTTTTTTCTGAAAATTTTTCTATTTCTTCTCTATTCTCTAGCTCAAAATTATTTATTGTTATTTTATATTTAAATCCGTTCTCTTGAATTATATCCGGTAAATCATTAATTTCATCTAAATAGTTTTTATATCATACAACGAAATATTTCCGTTACTCATAAAAAAGATACCCCGCCTTTTATCCGGCGGGGTTATTTATTTTACACAAGGTCGGTGGAGTCCCCTTTCCTCGAGCATACTGCGGGGTACGGGGCCTCTGTCTCTACTGCCGGAGCGCTGTATCCGTACTGACGATAACGGTGCCGTTCTTTCCTGCCGCTATCCACGCGGTGCCGTTACAGGCGACGCCGTATAGGTCGTTTTCCGTTCCGCTCGGCTTCGTCGCCCACGTATTGCCGTTGTCCGTACTGACGATGACGATGCCGTTCTCGCCTACCGCTACCCACGTGGTACCCTTACAGGCGACAGAGAACAGTTTTTTTCCCGTACCGCTCGACTTTGTCGCCCACGTATTGCCGTTGTCCGTGCTGACGATAACGGTGCCCTTATCGCCCACCGCTACCCACGTGGTACCGTTACAGGCGACGCCGAGCAGGTAGTCCGTCGTACCGCTCGACTTTGTCGTCCACTTCTCGCCGTTGTCCGTACTGGCGATGACGGAGCCATCCTGTCCTACCGCTATCCACGTGCTATCGTTATAAGCGACGCCTTCCCGTATGTGATAATTAACCTTGTTCTTGTTATTCCAGTTAGCACCGTTGTCCGTACTGACTAATATGACACCGCCAGTTCCTACCGCTATCCACGTGTTACCCTTACAGGCGACACCCTTGCAATTCATCTCCGTGCTTTCACCGATCGTCGTTTTACTCGCCCACGTTTTGCCGTCGTCCTGGCTGGCGATGACGGTGTAGCCTGCGCCCGACGCTACCCACGCGGTACCGTTATAAACAACATCGCACAGCCATTTTTTCGTATCTTTCTTCTTTTTCATCCACGTGTCGCCGTTATTCGTACTGACGATGACGTCCTCGCCCAGTCCTACCGCCATCCACGTGTTACCCTTACAGGCGATGCCGCGTAGGTCCTCCGTCGTCCCGCTCTCCTTACTTACCCAGCCGCTTGTTACAGTGCCTGTGTCATCGTGATGGATGTTGCCGCATGAAATGATGTTGACGAGTACAAACAGACTCATCAGACCGCCTGAAATCTTTGTCCACAGTTGTTTTCTTTGCATAAAACCTCCGTTCTTTCCGTACATAACCGATTTTATACCGGCGGCGCGTGGCAGCCGAAATCGCCTGTCGATCGCCCGTCGGTCGTTAAAGAAAATCAATTTTTATGTCCGCTATTTAAACAACTTCCGAAGAAGACAGATACAGGATGCAGAGAACGAAAAAATCCCCCCCCCGCCGGACAACCCGACAGGGGGATAACTCGCTAAGCGGAATGCTTATTTTTCAAGTACCGCCATTTCGTAGTCTTTTGTTGTAAAGTACGCGGCGATAACCTTATTTGCATAAGTACCGCTCGTAGGCGCCCCTTGGCAAATCGTATACTGCTGAATACCGTTGCTTGCAGGCACCGTCATAACAACCCAGTCGCCGGTGAACTTATTGCTTACGACGCCGTTTTTTACCGCAGTATCCGTTTTAACAAGACCGTCTTTCAACCACGCTATACGGGCTGCATTTGCGGAACCGTAAAAGCCGTTATGGTAGTAGCTGATGTACGGAACCTGCTTATTGTTTTCTTTACGTACGCCCATTTTAAGGAAGGTGCCCGGATTCATATAGGTGTCGACCGTTGCAATTTTAAAGTCGCTTGTTGCGGGTTTGGTTGAACCGTTCACTTTGCCGGGGGCAAGATACGCATAGCGTACGCCGCCGTTACCGCTTGAATAATAGCCGATATGTAAACCGTCTTCATCGTCAATAACGAGATCTACGTAGAGCGGTGCACCGCCGTCAATCTCAACCGCATTAGCCTGCCATTCGCTTGTTTTACGATCAGTGGCACCGGCAGCAGGCTCTGTATAGCTTGTGCCTATATCGCGATAGCTGTATACCAACTGAGATTTCGCCGCATCGTACCATACAACGACGGCACGGTTTGTAGACGTAAGTCCCACCGCAGCATAACCGCCGCCCTGATGTTCGGAAGCGGTATTCGCAACAACTTCGTAACCACTTGCAGAGCCTGAATCATTAGGATCGCTGTTACTTCCATAACTATCGACATTATGACCTAAACCGTTTGAAATGTTATCAGGAGCGGTAACGGAGCCGTAACGAAATTTAATGGGAAGTACATCGTTATTTCTATCGCAATAGATAAGGGCAACCTTTGCACCGGAGCCGGGACCTCTCACTGCCAACTTAGGTATCTGCACGCGGTTTACATCATAAACGTTTCTTGCTTCGTTTGCATTATTTTCAAGACGGCGGCGGTTTGTCCCTCCATCATAATTTCCGGTTGTTCCGGTTGCATTGGTTCCTTGTTCGCGAGAAAAGAACGTAAAACTCGTACTTCTTGTCGCCCTATCGGTATTGCTTGCCCCTCCGTACATATTACCGCTCTCATCGTATGCAATAACCGTATTTTGGTACTTGCTGAAGCATTGCTCAATTATATGGGAAGATGCCATATTCGCAGGAGTAGTAATCGTTGCATTTTTCATCATAGCAAAGCTTAAGTTTCCGCTTACTGCCAAAATGCCATACGACATATAGTAATTGGAAGCTTTATCCATTACAAATTGCGGACTTTCCATAAAGTTATTGTTAATAATGGGTTTGGTTTTCCACACAAACAATTTGCGCCGTACGGTCAGGATATTATTGTTGGCATTATTCGCTTCAATGTTATAAGGCTTGGAAACGTCAATCTTATTATTTATCGATTCAACACTGCCTACTTTAACGGAAAGCGCGCCGCTTGTATGCGAATCTGTTATGGATACACTGTTTAAATTCGTGCCGAGCGATGCCGCCCCGAGCATAACGGTTCCGCCTGCGAGGTTAAAGCCTTTTACTTTAATCGTTTCTCCGGCCCGCACCGGATATTCGCCGGTTGAAGCGCGAGAGAAAGCACCTTTAAATCCGCTGTCGGCACTCGTTAAGCCGGTTTCCACGTTCGTGATATACGGAACGACATTTACACTTGTCTTCGCTTTATTTGCGGTATAGCCGTACACAAGCGCTTCGTCCGCGTCCGTGGGAACGGTATCGACAAGCGTGGCCGTATCGTCGGATATGTTTGCGATACGGGTAAGGTATTGGGTTTCGCCCTTTTTGAATACGACGAATTGTCCCGGATTTTTATTTGCAAAAACAGCACCCTCGGCGGTCTTCGACGTTCCTCTGGTTACCGTTGCGTTTTGGGTCGTACCGCCGTCTAGGGCGGCGGAAGTATTCGTTCCGTCGTTAACGCTTACCGTAATACTTTTGGCAACGCCTACGCCCGCTTTTTCGGTATTCCAATCGAGCCGCCATTTGACGTAATAACCGAGATAGTCGGCATCCAATGTTTCAACCGTCAATACGGCTCCGTGAGAAGCCATATTTTTATCGGATGTCCACGTACCGTTAGCCTGCCGCGTTGCCTTAACCGTAAGCGCCGTCGTATTCGGAAGGCTCGCTTCAAGCGTATTTATTTTGATATTGTCATACGCAAAACCGCTTATGCTCACCTTGCCCGAAACGGAAGAATAAGTATTGCCCGTTCCCGAAACCGAAGCGATTTCAACGTGTCCGTTTGCGCGGCTGCCTTCATACAAAGAGTTCAGCGGATTGTTGTTTGAGTCTTTGCCTTCTCCGTTCCAATAGAAGGGCAGAACGACTACCGTAGGTGCTTTGTCGTCTAAGGTGTCGAAAAGCGTCGTGATATTCACCTTTGCAAAAGCGGAATCCGTTCCCTGCGTAAATCCATGTGCTTCATCCCACAGTTCGAGAATAATCGTAGTCGGCGTACCGTTGGAATTGCCGATTTGATTTGTTCCTGTACCGAAATGGTTTTTCAGATCAATTGTATTGCCGGTGGTAATAGCGGTAAGATTACCCGTCCCTATATTTACCTGTGTTCCGCCGTCAATTTTTTTCAGCCGATATTTTACGGTACCCTGGCCGCCGGTAAATTCAACCTTTATTTTAGAATTATCTTTATTCTTAAAGGCGAAACCGCTGCTCGCAAAATTCGCCGTAAAATCGAGGTTTGCATCTTTGTTGGACGGAATATCCAAATTATCGCTTATAAACGATTTCTGTGTACCGCCTATGTCCGTCATAAGCGTAATCTTCTGTACGGCGATCGGATTATTTTTTACGACTACATCGACGCCGGGAGCAGTATACGTGTTACCGCTCTTATCGGTTATAGTGTAATACAATTTTCCCTTGCCGTCGGGTACGCTGCCAAAATCGATTTTTCCCTGCCATGTAACCGTTCCGCCGAGCTGCGTGGTTATTCTGTTTTGCGGATCCGTTTCGGTCATCGTTGTTTCAGCGGAATTAATTTCGTTGACGGTTACCTTGGCCTTTACTTCTTTTACGCCCGACCCGCTGTCGTTTGCGACACCGTTTATAGTCCACTTTCCGCTGCTGTTTTTATATATCAGCGTTTCCGGTTTATACAGGATATAACTGTAACTTCCCGCAGTGAGCGCAGGTGAAGCGGTAAACGCAACTTTATTGCCGGTTACATTTGTTACTGAGAGAACACTGTTTTCCGCCAATATTTTACAGCCGCCGCCGGAAGATGTTGTACCGCCCAATTCGCGGACTTTTTGCGCAAGCTGCGTATCCGTTATCGAAGACGAAGTAAAATTCCCGATATTCATATATTTATTGGTGCCGAAGTCTCCGATTGGATTTTCCGTATCGAAACGGAATGTAAATTCTTTTTCCGTAGGTTTATTATCCGCATCGGTAATACGTATTTTTACGGTAAATTCTCCCTTAGCTTTAGCTTGAGCTTTTAAATTATTTAAATTGAGCGGTATTTTAAGTTTGTAATTTTTATACTTCGTACCTGATGAAGGATTATGTGCGCTGTCTTGTTCTATCCAGTTATGGCTTATCGGTGTAGTTCCCGACTGTGTTAAGTCATACGTCGCACCGTTTTCCAAATCACCTGAAAAATTGATTGTTTTTATACCGCTTTCATCATGAAGTGAACCGGAAAGTATCATATTTTCGCCAATCCACATACGCGGAACATAGTCTAAAGAAACAGCGGGTGCAGTTTTAACTATTTTAACAGCGTCGGGACTTCCGATCGTCGGAGAAGACTTATCTATTTCAATTTTAATCTTTTCCGTCCATTCGCCGACTTGACCGGTTGCTTTATTTTCAGCACAAACTCTAAAATATACGGGCTGGTTGTCATTGCCGTTCGGATTAAAAGATTGATCTTGATTGATAGTTTGCGTCCACTGTACCGCACCGTTTGCGGTAGTATTGTCTACAATTTTACCGTTTCCGCCATTATACCAGTCCACACTGCCAAACGTTCCGTCGGTAGTGTTACTAAAAGAACCGTCTTTAGAGAACTGAATATACGCTTTACCTATATCCGACGGAGAACCGATTGCAACGCTCGTGGTACCGAAAATCTGTATAGTACCGCCCAATACAGCGTTGTTTACCGGCGACAATATTCGTACAATCGGTTTTGTTCCATCAGGATTTAAAATCATAGTAAGTTTATGCACCTTTTTATTGCCGATATTGTCTTCCGCAAGAATATATATGGGAATATCAAAATAGTTGGAGTTGGATGTACTCGTAGTACCATAGTCGGAAGGATTAGTCATCGTATTGAAGTTGTATTTAAAGTTCCAACTGCCTGCCGTAGAAGTCGCCATATTTTGCCAACCGGCAGTGTTTTCGTCTACCGTTCCTACGGATTTTTTTGCGATTAAAAACTTTGTTTTAGAAGCGTCAACTCCCGCACCTGCATCCGAAATCGTTCCCGTAAAACTTACTTCGCCCGCTTGCGCAACGGTAGCTTCGGGATAAGTTAATTTAATCTCCGGAGGCGTTTTATCGACGCTGAAAGTTATTTTATCTTTGTCTTCACTTCCGCTATTTGCTTTAGCCAAAAAGTGGAGTTCGTATTCTCCGTCGGTTAACGTACTTATATCAAGGGTAGCTTTATACCGTGCGGGAGCTCCGACCGGATCGGGCCGTTCGAGTTTTCTATTGGAATCTACTGTTGCCGCTCCTCCTATTTTGTAGTACGCGGTGCCCGGTTCCAAATCGGTAATGTCTGCAAAAATATCGAAATTTTTATTTTTAAAACCTTCGATGCGCACGGGTCTGATTCTCGGACCGCTTCCGGTGGAAAGGAAATTACAAATATATAAACCGTTATTTACCGAATTCGAATCGTCATACGCTTCAAAGGTATTGGAAACTTGATTTGTGCTGTCCGTACCGATGACTTTTATTGCACGTTTTCCTTCGGTAAAAGAAGCAGGTAAATTGAATTTTACCCGTAAATTGCTTCCTTCTTTTGTTATCGCATTATCTAAATCTGCTTGAGAATTTAAACCGGCAAAATCGAACAGTACCGCTTCTTGTACAAGGTTGTTATCGGTTTTAAAGCTGTCGGTTTCATTTCCCGTACCGTTCCATTTCACAAGCACTATTTTTATACCGCTGTTTTTATAAGCATCAACCGTATTCGGGCTTACCAAAGGGTCGCCGTCTTTATTCGGGATCAGTTCAGCCAAAAGCGTTGATATGTTTCCGCTTTTAAAAATAATCGTACTGGCCGCGGAAAGATCCAAGCTGTTTTTTGCCAAATTTCTTACGCCGATAATTTTGTAACCGGGCGATTTATTCGGATCCAATTTAAAAGTACTGCGCTCCGCACTAGAACCGTCCATCATCTTGCGGTTGTCTTTTAATGCATTTAATGCAGTAGTATCTTCACGCAAGGCTTTTATTTTTTTGTCGTGTTCATTTTTATCGGAACCTTTTTTACCTGCAAAATAATCGCTTATGACTTCTTCCGTATAGCCTTTTTTTAAAACGGTATTTTGTATGTCTTCTTGTAAATAAAAGAATTCGGATTTGTTGCCGTCCGGTTCGGGAGTGCCGTCTGAAAATTTCTGAGCATTGTCGTACAAAAACAATTGGGCTTTTATGGCTTTATTGTGAAGCTCGTTTTTTTGATAGTCGTACCATGCATCCGCATCCGCTTCGCCGTATGTAAAAAGCTGTGCATTGATATTTTTCCCTACGAACATTTCGCTTGCCGAGAGATTTTTCTCCGGCACTTCAACGCTCAGTTTGGAAACAGTATTCCGTTCGCCCGCCTGTCCTTCGACCGAAAAAACGGCTCCGTATTTATCGCCGGTTTCAGGATCGGTCGAAACCGGTTTAGCCGTCGACGGCCGCGAAACGATAAACACCGGCGGCGTATTGTCGATTTTATAATTTTTCGTAAATTTGGACGTTTTACCGCCGTTGTCGGTAACGGTAACGATGGCCGTGTATTCGCCGTCGGGTATGGGATATACTTTTACCAAATCATGTCCGGCTTCCGTACCCGTTGATTTATTGTCTATGTTTGCAGTCCACGATGTATTGTAGGCGCCCGGAGCGGAAAGTTCGGCCTGAAAAGAGCGCGTTCTGTCTTTCGTTTCTATGTTTTCAAAAACGATTGAAACCGCTTGTACGCCTTCGTCGTCTTTTGCCGTTCCTTTCAGCACAAAACTTCCGCGTATCGGAGTTTCGCCCGCATCGGGGTAGGTGATTTCGCCGTTCGGCGGTAAAATATCCACGCTTCCGCCCAAGGCCACATTTTGCGGGCAGGCGGAGTATAAAATCAATGTTAGGGCAAATAATACGGAATATAAAAATCCCGAGAATATTCGCTTATTTTTATTTTTCAATGCCGTGTTTTTCATAAACATACCTCCAAAAATTTTGCGTGTCCGTATTCGTTTATCAGAATACGTTGACGCGTACTCCGCCGCACAGGTGCGGCATAACGGATCTTATCGACGATCCTTCGACATCGGTCGGAATAAACCACAGCTGTCCTTCGGTAAAGAACGAAAACGAGCTGAAATATTTTCTTTTTGCCAATTTTATGCGCGGGAATTCGATCTGAATCAAACCTGCCGGCAGCACTTGCGGTTTTCCGCTCTGCGTTTCGCTGAACAGTGAAAACTGTGCGCCGAGCGCTACGTTCAAATACAGCCACTGCCAATCCGGCCCGAAATAATAGCCGAAGGGCAGTTCGAATACGTTCGCCAAAAGTTTTAAAGAGCCGACGTGTCCGCCGTAACGGATTTGCCGCAGCGGCAGATTTTGTATTTTATAAAAGAAATCGAACTGATCTTGCGTAAATTGTCCGTAGTGCAGCTGCAGTTTTACGTTGTTGTCGAAAAAGCTTAAACCCACACCTGCGTTCCACAGCGTCGCACCCCAAAAGCCCGCTTCGAAATGAAGACCCTGTATGAATTTGGGTACTTCGTATATCGATTTGTCGCCTTTGCGGAGTGCGGCGCTCGTATCCGCGAGACCGACATTGTCCGACGTTAAGCCTGCAAACGTTATGCTTTCGTTATAGCGTCCGCCTTCGCCCGGAGAGATAAGCGTTATATTCGGTGCGGTTTTGTCTATTCTGATGATCGTCCGGCATATAGCGACTTCTTTATTTTCCATGACGGCACGCACGAGCAAAAAGTGATAGCCTTCCTCCATATCTTCCGTTTCGAGCCGGTACCGCCAGCCGTTTTTAAGTTTTGCAGGGACGAACGTGCGTCCGTTGTTAAAGCTCACTTCAACCTGCTTTAAGCGTTTTCCCGCAAAAAGCCGCTTCGCATCCGCTGATGCGTCTTTTGCAGAGGCGGCGTCTTTTTCCTCTTGCGAAACGGAATAACCCGCCCGGCCTTTCAAATACGGACGGTCGATCGCGAAATCTCCCATTGCAAGGTTGTCGATCGTAATCCACGGACCGTTCTCTTTGTACTGTACGGAAACGCCGCTTGAAATTACCGCTCGGTTTGCGGGGAGTATTCCCCGGATTTCGATCGTATGCTCGCCTTCGCTTATGACATCGGCATTCAAGCGGAATGATGCATACGAAGTGCTCGTCACATCGGACGTCATAATTTGTTTTCCGTCTACGAAGAGCGATACTTGTTGTATATTCGTCGAAGAATCGACGCGGCCGTATACGTTGAACTCTCCGAACAGCGTTTCGCCATTTAAAGGATAGAGCAGTTCGATTTTATTTTTATCGGCTTTCCGCGACACGTCGAAGTTTACGGCGGCTTCGTTCGTGTTGCCGGCTTTATCGACGCCGGATATTTCGAGGTTATAGCGTCCTTCCGGTAATGCGGAAATATCGATGTTTTCGGCGACGAGGAGATCGTTTTTAAGTTTTATTTGAGCGAGCGATGCGGGAACCGCCGTATTCGAAAGGCTTTTTATTTTCAGCGTTACGCCTTCGAGAGAGATATTGTCCCGCGTTTTTCCCGATACGAATAAATTTTTATCGAGCCGGGAGCCCGCCAGCGGATATTCGATTTTCAAAACGGGCGGCGTGTTGTCGATATTGATTAAAGTGGACGATACCGATTCCTGTCCGTATTTGTCCGCCGCTCTGATGAGCACGACGTGGGTACCGTCGCCGATAACCTGCGTGTTGAGCGAATAGTTCCATTTTTCTCCGCCGTTCGCTCGCAAAAAACTGTTTCCGTTATTCACCGATATGTACACGCCTTCGATACCGTTTGCATCGGAAGCCGTACCGTTTATCGTTATAAGACCCTTTACCGTTTCGCTGATGTCCGGCGAAGTCATCTGTGTCAGAGGTTTTGCGAGCGATACTCTGATTTTGCGTTCGACCGGTGCGCTCTTTATACCGTAAATATCTTCGCCGTATATGCTGATCGTATGCTCGTTGTCGGTCAAAGAGGAAAGAGCGATAGGAATGGAAAACGTGTGTTTGACGTCGAGCGCCGTATACGCTTTGTTGTCGATTCTGTAATAGATTTTCGCCGGAGCGTCGTCGTCGTATACAATACCTGAAATCTCGAAATCTTCGACGATAACCTGATTTTCAAACGGCAAATGTATTTCGACGACCGGAGCGTCCGAAGCGGTATCGATATCGAAATCGTATCGATTGATGAGTTTAACGTTTCCCGCCCCGTCGGTAAAACGGAACTGCATATTTTTGCTTATCGGGTCGGCCGCGCTTCCAATGACGGTATTCGAAAGCGAAGTATACGGAAATTCCTTCCACGTCGAATTTTTATCTTCGGTTTTGTATTCGACTTTTACGCCGCCGAATTTTTCATCTACGGTAAAAGCCGCCGTTATCGAACCGTTTACTTTATCGCCGTTTGCCGGCATAACCATGCGTACGTTCGGCGCTTCGGTATCTTTTATAAAGATTGCGTGTTCCGAAACTTTTTTGTCCGCATCGTCCGTTGCGGTGACGGTGAGGAAAAGCACTCCGTCCGGGAATGCTTTTACGTCGAGCGTTTTTTCAAAGCGGCCGTCGAGCGTTCCCGTTAAAACTTCATCCGAAGACGCGGACGATAAGCTGTAATCGAGCGGCAGCCGGGTACCGTTTACGCTGCCCGAAAAGGTGAGCGAATCTTTTACGTAAACTGCGCTTTTGTTAAGCGTTATTTTGAGAGAAGCCGTATCGGCTGAAATGTCGACACTTTCGCTTATTATTTCTTTGCCGTCGCTTGTGCGTACTTTTACGCGGACGTCTTTATAAAGGCCGTCTTTTACAGCACCGATTTTTACGATATTGCCTTCAACTTCGCAAGAGAGACCTGCCGCTCCGGTCAATTCTGCACTTTCGATTTGCGCACCGTCCGCCGAATAAAACAAACCTTCCAAAGGTTCGCCCGTGATAACTGCGGCGTTTCCGATCCGGTTTCCTGCCCATGCAAAAGAAACAAGGTTGCTCGTGTCGTCCGATTTGCCGTTGTCGGCGATGCCGATAAGCAGTTTTTGCGTCGAAGTGCGACCTGCAGTATCGGTTGCGCTGACGGAAAGGGTGTATATTCCCGCGCCCGTTTTATCGTTTACGGGAGGACGTAAAATGAATTCCGTCTGGCCTTCTTTTATGACAAGCGATTTTTCTTCTTCGCCGTTAAAGCTTGCGCTCACTTCGCGTAAGCCCGCTTCCGCTTTTATGCGGACGGCCGTCGAAACTTTATTTTGTACACCGTATAAGGGGATGACCGAAGTACCCGATTCGAACGCAATGACCGGCGCTTTTCCCGTCGAAAAAAACTGAATGCTTTGCGCGTTTCCTTCCGTACCGTCGGCATTTACGATGTACGCGGTAAGCGTGTGGTTTCCTGCCGGAAGTTCGTCTTCGCTTGCTGAAAACGCGATCGAAGACGAAGAGAGCATAAGGGATTTTTCTTCACCCTTGTCGATTTTATAGCGGATTTCGGACGTCCTGCCGTAAGCCAAGCCTGCGATAAAAAGGGTGCCGTCTATTTTTTCGCCCGCTTTCGGACTGACGATTTCCAAAACGGTTTTGTCTTTCGCTTTATCGATTTCAATCTTTTTTTTATCGCGCACGACGTTTCCGGCAACGTCCTTTGCCGCAAATTCGATAATAACCGATTTTGCATTCGTACGCGTAAAATCGAATTCTTTAACCCAATAATCGTTGCCCGGCGTTACGGCAATCTCTCCGCTTTCTTTTCCGCATACCCACGTAAGAGATTCCAGTCCCGTGCCGTCGGAAGCGCGGCCCGCGACGGAAAAAACGCTCGGAAACGTTTCGGTTTCGTCATCCGGATATATGAATGAAAGTGAAGGCGGTACATTGTCCACGAAAAATAAAAAGGTATAGATTCCCGTCGAACCCTGTTTGTCGACCGCTTTGAACCAGCATACGTTCGGACCGTCCGAAAGCATAGCCGTTTCTATAGGGAGTTTAAAAACCGATCGGTTCTGCTTTTTATCGAAGGAAAGGCGGACTTCTTCAAATTTGTTTCCGTTATCGAGCGAATAAAACAGACGGTCTATGCCGTTTCCGTCTTCAACCGTTCCTTCAAGCTGTACGGTGCCCGACACCAAAGTGCCCGCGCCGGTATTCGTAACGCTTGTAACGGGGAGCCGTCTGTTCAAATTAAAAGAAGTTTTTACACTCTTGCCCTGTACGCCGTTTACATCGGTACCCCATACTTCTACCGTGTGCACGCCTTCGGCCAGGGACGCCGTATTGAGCGCATACGACCAAAATTCGGTACCTTTTGCCGTATATATTTCTTCGCCGCCGTCGATACGGAACGACACTTTTGCAACGGCATCATCGTCATAACAGGTTCCGATGATATCGACGTTGCCCGCTACGTCCGCTCCCGATGCGGGAAAGGCAATCGAAGTAATGGGTAAATCCGAATCCGGATCTATGTACATATTGAAAGGTCCCGCATAGCCGACATTGCCGGCGGTATCACGGGCGGTGATGAGGATATTGTATTTCCCCTTTTTTTTCGCCGAAATATCGACCGTTTCCTGCCAGCTTTTAAGAGAAGCGAGATCGGTTTCGGTTATGTCTCTGGAACCGAATGCATGGACGGCGCCGAGCGCACAGCAAAAAAACACAAACGATGCAAGTCTTTTCATAAACTTCCTCTCTTACCGGACATGACCGGTAAAATATCTTGGCAGCAGCCGCTCAAAAGAGGGCGGATCTGCCGGTAAAAAACACGAATTCGCTTCTTTATCGGTATGCGATTTAGAAATCTTTATTTCGGCAAAACCGTACGGGCGAAAGGATTTGTGCACGGAAAGTGCAGGATAATCCGGCCTCGCCGCAGGATGTGTGCCGAAGAAATTTATCTAAAAACACCAAAAAAACCAAAACATCCAAATATTAGCATAACGATAAAAAAAAGACAAGCGGTCGTCCGCCTGTCTTCGGTGTGATGCGATGGGATTTTCGTGCAATTTATATTCGGGCGAAGTACGTGATATACGCGAAGACGCCCTTCCGTTTTGGGACCGTCCCGTTTTCAGGCACGGGTTTTAAAAATACAAGCGCAGTCCGCCCGAAACGATTGCGCCGAACTCCGTCGGGTATTCGCTCGTGTCCGCAATGTGATAGTCGCGCTTTTCGTTGTTGTTCGGCGTTCCTTTGATTACGGTAAAATAGCTGTAAACGAATCCGACGTCGCCGTATATCGTAAGCGGCACTTTAAATTTGCGAAGCGAATATTCCCCGCCCATTTTTACGATGTGAAACCATTGGTATGCGCCGTCATGTAAAAAATATTTCCGCATAGCATCGCGCCCGTCGGGATCGAGTTCGGAATATATCGAACTGCCGCGCACAGCCTGACTGCCGTACTCCGCACCGTGTCTGATAAATTGATATTCCAAATGCGCCGTCAGCGCGGTAAGAGGGGAGCTTTCTACGCGGACGTGCAGTTCGTCCGAATTCGGCGGAAGATAATAGCCGAGATTTTCTCCTGCGCTCATGTATGCTTCGGTAATATAATGCGAATACCACGGCGCTTTATTGATGGCGGTATGCGTATAACAGAAAGGTTCGATTTTTGTATAGCGGCATGAAATCGTTGTAAACGGAAGGAACGGAATATTCGCTTTCATTCCGACTTGCGTCGCATACATATTGCGCGTTGCATGGATGAAGTCTCCGAGCAAACCCGTCGAACGGCTCAAGCCGTTGAATTCGTCGAGAAAGAGCGATGCCCATACGGTACCGATTTTCGGATATGTATAAGAGATATTGCCGAACAGTGCGATATTATCCAAATCGCCGATATTGTTTTGATAAAAAACTTTATCGGTCAGCGGGAAAAAATATCCCAGCTCGAAGCGCTTCGGCCAAACGGCGGTCGTTCCGAAATCGATATGGATATGTTTAAAATCGAATTCGAGCATTGCGATAGAATACGCGTTTTGGAAAAATGCCGCGTTGTCATAATCGCCGTGATCTTTTTTGCTGTTGTAGATGTTTCCGACAATATATTTGCTGTTCGGAAATTCGAGGATGCCGGTGAGCGTCGAAAGTGAAAACCAGCTGAAAGGCGAGATTTCGGCTTCGAGCGCAAGAAACGGATGAGCGGCGCCCCCGAACACGAGACTTGCACCCTTATCCATACCCGCCCATTCGCGCGAAAGGCGTCCGAATCGGATAAATATTTTATCGTCGAAAGCACTCGCCGCTATTTCCGAATTGATTCCGAAGCCGCCGGCTCCTTCATCGCACCAGCCTTCGAGGCCGCTTGCCGTCAAGTCGCCTATTTTATATACCGAGCCGTCCCATGTTTTTCGGTATGAAAACGGGAAAAACGCTTTGTTCGCATACGTGTTAATCGTGCGGTCGGCAGAGCCGTCTTCCGTTTTTGTGAACCACCATTTTCCGATGCTGTATGGCTTACCGGGATTTTGCTTCAGTACGGCGCGAGAAGCATTGCCGAACAAATTGAAATCGTAGGAAAGCTGCGTTCCGAAATCGCCTCTTACGGAAACCGTAGGCAAAAACGTAAAGCCCCACCGGTCGTCGTCTTTATTGTTGTAGATGCCGCCCGAAGCGAATATATCCGCTTTGAACGTCAGGTCGGCCGTCGTGCGGATCTTTCCTTTCCCTTCATAATAATATCCGCCGCGTAAGCCGTCTTTTCCGGACTTCCGCTTAAACCTTTCGAGCGTATCGAATAAAATGTCCCGTTCCGTTTTCGAAAGGAGAGGCGTGTCGGACGCATCGGATGCCGCGATGATTTCGTTGATCGCGTTTATAACCGCTTTTTCCGAATACGGTTTTACTTTCGGCATCGCTCGGCAAAGACCGCGCAGTTCCGCCTGTGTGATAATTTGATATACCGGATGTTCCAAAGGAACGGCGGCGTATGTTTGTGCAAAAAGTGCCGCGCCGGAAAATACGAAAAGCGCCGCGCAGACCGTGATACTTAACAATCGCTTCATAAAAACCTCTGTAAAAAAATCGATGTAAAATTATTACCGCAAAATCGCTAATCGATGATTTCTCCGAAGATGATTTCATCGATCTTTTTTATCATACCGCCGATGCCGTCCGAAACGAGGGCCGCAACGAAGGGGCGCGCGATGATTACCTGCGATGCTCCGTAAAAGAGCGCCGTTTGTATATCATGGCGCGTTCTCACTCCGCCGTCAACCCAAATCTCGCCGCAATATTTTTTGATTTCTTTTCCGTATTCGGCAAGAAATTCCGCCGTGCTCCCTTCTCGCGTATCGATGCGTCCTCCGTGATTCGAAATGAAGGCTATGTCCGGTTTGACTTTTTTTACGAGCTCGATATCTTCTTTGCAAAAAATTCCTTTTAACGCGTACGGTACGGAAATCTTTTTTCTGATTTCCGAAATCTGCGCGGGTGTTTTTTTTTCCAACCGTACGAGATTCCGCATCGTTTCAATATTGTACGAGTCGATATCGTTACCGATTATTTCCGCAGCGCCTCGGGCGGCTTCGATGCGTTCAAAGAGTTTTTCGTTCGGATAGGGTTTTAAAAATACCGCCGCTTTCAAATCCGGTTCGGCTTTTTGCAGTTTTCGTACCGCATCGAGTCCGTAGTGCAGCTTATAATCGGGGTAACCGTCGCCGACGCACAAACCGATGTCCCCGCGCCGCGCGGCCGAAAAATACGGCAGATAAAAATATTCTTCTTTTTCGAAGCCGATGTTCTGTACCGCGCCGGTAACGGGTCCCGCTCGCACCGCGCTCGTTTCGACGGGTATCGATAAAATCGATTCGATCGTTCCGTCCGATACCGCTTTTTGCCGAAGCTTTTTCCATCCTTCGAAATTCAATTTGAAATTTTTATTGTTGTTGACGCCGCCCATGCCCGGCATCTGTCCGACACAGCCTCTTCCGTCGCATACGGAACAAACGGCGCATTTGAATTCAAAACGGTTCGCCACAATACCCATCCATTGCCGCATTATAGCCGAAACGTTCGAAGTTTTCCACTAAAACCGGATATAAAATCTGCCGATATTGATAGAACGGACAACGAACGCGGTTTTTCAAATACGCGTTTTAATTGCAAACTCGATTATGGGAGTATCGATGGAACGTTTGAACAAGCTGAAGTACGCTGCGGGTGTCGTATTGCTGCTTTTTGCGGCGGTTTTTTCTCTCGCGCTCATACTGCAGCCCTTCGATTTTATCGCATATACCGCAGGCTTCGGTGCCTCTTTGTTTTTACTCGGCACTATGCTTTTTTCGATATACGGATTTTCGAGCATACTCATTCCCGCGTTTTTATTTGCCGCGGCGATGACGTGTTTTTCGGGAAAATGGACGGCACGAAAAGCGATGCGCCTTTTGACGGCCGCCGTTCCGTTTTTTACCGCCGTAATCACCGAAAATATCTGCAAATCGATCGGTGAATTCAGTGCCGATTTTACCGGCATAAAAATCGGTATTACGATCGCATTCGGCATCATGCTCATCGTCATAGAATGGCTCGGAGCGGGTATCATTGCGGATAAAATTACGCAGTCTGCAAAAAGGAGAGGATTTGAAAAAATCCCGCGTGAAAAAACAGGAGAGGAAACGGACGGCGGAACGCACGATGAAAAGAGGACGGCTCCCGATTTTTCGGCGAACGATGCGGAAGTTGAAAACGAGGACGAAAGCGATCCTTACGAAAGCGCGCGCGAAATCGATTCGCTTGCAAAAACGCCTTCCCGCGAAGCGAATGAAACGGGGGAGGCCTTTTCGAAAGCGAAAGAGTCTTCATCCGATATTGCTTCCCCGTTTGAGAATATTTTTGATGAGGCCGGCGGCGCTCGAGGCGATGCCGAAGACGGTGAAAAAAGCCGTGCCGAACAAAAGGGAGGAGATGCGTCGGCGCTTATTTCCGAAGAGGAATTTACCGCGCTTACCGCGCACGACGACGCTCCGCTCGGTGAAATAGAAGAGCTTTCATGGCCCGATTTCCCCGAAGAAAACGTCGACGCTTCGTATTTGACGAGCGATGAGGATACCGGCGAGAGCGGAAAAGAGAAGCGCGAAACCGTACCGTTTTGGGAAAGAGAAAGACCTCGTAAAGCGGAAGATATGATTTCGTCGGAAGATGAAGACGATTTTTTGCAGGACTCGGATGAAAGCGGCGATTCCGATGACGAAAGCGATTTCGGCGATATTTCCGAAACGGACGAACCGATAAATTCTTCCGATGAGCTTTTGCACGGTGAATCGCTCGATCCCGATTTTTTCGATGTCGATTTGAACGAAGAAACGGACGATGCGGCGTTCGACGGAAAAACGAATACCGTATACGATGTCGATTTGAGCAAAGCGGGCACGGCATCCGGAAAGGAAACACCGCGTGATTTTGCCGGAAACGTTTTCAACGATATGGATGCCGACGTGCGGAAGAATTTATCAAATTTTAATAATTCTCTTTCGGCGGGCGTTCCCGTTATCGAAGACGGGCGTACCGTTTCGGGGGCGAAAACAACGAGTTCGAAAGAAGAACTTGAAGCATTTTTCGGCAGCGACGAGGAAAAGAAAATTCCCGTTTCAAAGCCGGAGTCTGTAAAAAGGATAAAACCGAAGGGGCCGTACAAAATTCCTGCGGATTTATTAACCGAATATAAAAACGATCAGTATTGGATCATCGACGAAGAAACGAAAAAGGCGTCAAGCGAACTCAAAGAAACGCTCAACGAATTCAATATCGAAGCGGATATCATCGGCATAAAAAAAGGACCGGTCGTTACGATGTTCGAACTGCTTCCCGCACCGGGCGTCAAGCTCAGTAAAATCGCAGCGCTGCAGGACAATATCGCTTTACGCCTTGCGGCGAGCAGCGTCCGCATCGTCGCACCGATCCCGGGGAAAAAAGCGGTCGGCATCGAAATACCGAATAAAGAGCGCAGCATCGTCAGTTTCCGCGAAATTATCGAAAAGGATATGAGCGAATACAAAAAGATGTCGGTACCGGTCATTCTCGGCAAAGACATTCTCGGAAAACCGCAGATTATCGACCTCGTAAAGACGCCGCACCTTTTGATTGCGGGCGCTACGGGTTCCGGAAAATCGGTGTGCGTCAACAGCATGATCCTTTCGATTTTGTACAAGCGGTCGCCGCAGGAAGTAAAACTTATTTTAATCGATCCGAAAATCGTCGAACTCAAACTCTATAACGATATCCCGCACTTGCTCGTTCCGGTCATCACCGAACCGAAAAAAGCGTTTCAGGCGCTGCAGTGGGCGCTGTGTGAGATGGAGCGGCGTTACGCGCTTTTGGACGGTATGGGATGCCGCGATGTGGCGAGCTATAACAAAAAAATCGAAGATAAACACATAGCGACGGAAAAGATTCCGTACATCGTTTTGATCATCGACGAGTTTGCCGATTTGATGGCGACGACGGGCAAAGAACTCGAATCGACGGTCGCCCGTCTTGCGGCGATGAGCCGCGCGATCGGCATACACTTGGTACTCGCGACGCAGCGGCCTTCGACCGACGTCATCACCGGATTGATTAAAGCGAATATTCCCGCGCGTATCGCGTTTATGGTCGCGTCCGGAATGGACAGCCGGATCATCATCGATCAAGTCGGTGCGGAAAAATTATTGGGCAGAGGCGATATGCTTTATTCGAGCGCCGTCAATCCGTTTCCCGTGCGCATTCAGGGGACTTTCGTCAGCGATCAGGAAGTCGAAAACGTCGTCGGTTGTGTGAAAAAATACGGCGAGCCGGAATACATCGACGAAGAGATTTTTGTGCCGGAGGACGAAGATAGCAGCGAGCCGAGTTTATTCGACGGCGAAGATCCGCTGTACAATCAAGCGCTCGACATCGTCGTCCAGTCGGGAAAAGCGTCGGCATCGTACATTCAGAGAAGGCTTAAAATCGGCTATAACCGCGCGGCACGCCTCGTCGAAGAAATGGAAGCGCGGGGCATTGTAGGACCGGCGAACGGCAGCAAACCTCGCGAAATCATTCATGTACCGTAAAGGCGGCAATTGAAGACGGCCTCCGCGAAGATCGAAGAGTCCGTGCTTCCGTGTATGTGAGCCGCTTTTCCGGTGATTTTATTTTTTTGTAATGACGACGGAATTGTCGGCGTTGGAATACGGGGCGGGAATATATTTGTCCGCCTGCCAATCGTTTTCCCAGCGCTGCCCGTCGATGAGATAGCGGAATTGATATTCTCTGTCCGTTTCAAGATCCAGCTTGACGGAAAACGATCCGTCTTTATTTTTTTTCAGCGGTGTTTCGGTACTGCTCCAGCTGTTAAAATCGCCTGCGACATTGATCGTCTTCGCCGTACCCGCAGCTTCGGGGAGCACGATAAACGTGACCGTGCATTTTTTTCCGTCTTTCGAAAATGATTTTTTTAACGCCATGGAAACACCTCCATATCTGATACTTTTTATAAGGTCCGCAATACAGCTGTTGTCAATCCGCCCTAAATAGTATACTATACTTTCATCAATAAGTAAATAAATAATTCCGGAGCACCGTGATGAATAATAAACGCTATCTCTTTACGTCCGAATCGGTAGGCGAAGGACATCCCGATAAAATTTGCGACCGTATTTCCGACGCCGTACTCGACGCCTGCCTCGCCCGTGACGCGGAAAGTCACGTCGCATGCGAAACTTTTGCAACGACGGGCATGGTGCTCGTCGGCGGCGAAATCACGACCGGCGCCGCGCCCGATATTGAGCGGATCGCGCGTGATGCGGTAGAAAAAATCGGCTATACCGATGCCGCCTACGGTCTCGACTGCAAATCGATGGCGGTCATCAACGTCATCCACAAACAATCGCCCGACATCAATCAGGGCGTCGTCGGCAAAGGCCTCAAAGAATACGCCGGCCTGCAGGGTGCGGGCGATCAGGGGATGATGTTCGGCTTTGCGTGCAGCGAAACGCCCGAACTTATGCCCGCACCGGTCATGTACGCGCATAAACTGCTTTTAAAAGCGGCCGAACTGAGAAAAAATAAAACGATTCCGTGGCTGCGCCCCGACGCGAAAAGCCAAGTGACGATCGAATACGAAGGACACGTTCCCCTGCGGATCGATACCGTCGTCGTCTCGCATCAGCACGATCCTTCGGTCGAACACGGTGAAATCAAAGAGACGATAATCGAGCGGATCGTAAAACCCGTACTCGATGCGACGGGTTTGCTCGATAAAGACACGAAGTATTTTATCAACCCGACGGGTCGTTTCGTCACCGGCGGCCCGCAGGGAGATTCGGGGCTGACCGGACGTAAAATCATCGTAGACACTTACGGCGGTATGGGGCGACACGGAGGGGGCGCGTTCAGCGGCAAAGACCCGTCGAAAGTCGACCGTTCGGCGGCCTATATGGCGCGTTATATCGCAAAAAATATCGTCGCCGCCGGCCTTGCCGACAGAGCGGAAATCGAGCTCGCGTACGCGATCGGCGTTCCCTTTCCCGTGTCGATTATGGTCGATACTTTCGGCACGGAAAAAGCGCCGGTCGAAAAAATTACGAAAGCCGTAAAAGAAATTTTCGACTGTACGCCTGCGGGTATCGTGAAAACGCTCGATCTCAAACGTCCGATCTACGAAGCGACGGCGGCCTACGGGCATTTCGGGCGCAGCGAATTCAGCTGGGAAAAAACCGACAAAACGGATGCGCTGAAGCGCGCGCTGACATAATTTCATGACACTGCTGACAGAGCGGGAAATCTGCACGGTATTCGACCGTTTTAAAAAGCAAAATCCCGATCCGAAATCGGAACTTCAATGGAAAAACGCGTATACGCTGCTTTTGTCGGTCGTGCTTTCCGCTCAGGCGACCGACAAAAGCGTCAACGCCGCAACCGAAGCGCTCTACAAAATCGCCGACACGCCTGAAAAAATCATCGCGCTCGGACAAAAAAAGCTCGAAACTTATATCAAGTCGATCGGCCTCTACCATACGAAGGCGGCACACATCATCGCGCTCAGCAAAATCCTTATCAGCGATTTCAACGGAAAAGTGCCTTCGACGCGCGAAGAGCTTATGACGCTTCCCGGCGTCGGCAGAAAGACGGCGAACGTCGTGCTCAATGTCGTCTTCGATAAGCCGACCATGCCCGTCGACACGCACTTGCTGCGCATCTGTCCGAAAATCGGACTTGCAGAAGGTACAACTCCGATTGCGGTCGAAGAGAGCCTCGTCGCCCGCGTTCCCAAGCGATATATGCGTCACGCGCATCACTGGCTCATCCTGCACGGGCGCTACGTGTGCACGGCGCGAAACCCGAAATGCGATACCTGTCTCATAAACGACATCTGTAAACACAATGACGTTTCAAAAAATTAACGAAAATTAATAATCGATAAGAGGTTCGAGATGGATGAATCGACAAGCGCCGTAACGATCGGCGTACAGCAGGCGCAGGAACAGCTTTCCAAACACAAGGAAACGCTCTTTGCGTGGCTAAAATCGTTTTTTACATGGACGAATCTCTTTCGTGCGGCGGGAGCGCTCTTTGTCATCGCTATCATTTGGTTTTTGTATAAGCTTGCCGTCCATGCGCTTTCGCGCGTGAGCGAACAAAAGATAAACAAACAAAACAATGCCGCCCTGCATAAATTGTTAAAATATGTTTTTTACTCGGTGCTCGGCATGTATATACTCAGCTGCTTCGGCATAAAGCTCACCGCCCTGCTCGGAGCTGCGGGTATTGCGGGGCTTGCCGTCGGTTTTGCGGCGCAGACGACGGTCAGCAACGTCATCAGCGGGCTCTTCGTCATAACCGAAGGCGTCGTCAAAGTCGGCGACCTTATCGTCGTCAGCGGAGTTACCGGAAACGTCGATTCGATCGATTTGCTTTCGACGAAAGTGCACACGCTCGACAATCAGCTCGTGCGTATTCCGAATTCGTTGATCATCAATACGACCTTTCAAAACAATTCGTACTACGCGACGCGGCGCATAACGTTTGCGTTCGGTCTGAAATACGGCACCGATATCCGTTCTGCGCTCGACGTGCTTTTAAAAGCGCCCGAGCTGTGCGAAACGGTTATCAAAAAGCCTGCGCCCGCCGTGTGGATAGACGGGTTCGGCGACAGCAATATAAATATGACCGTCGCGGTGTGGTGTAAGAGTTCGGATTTTCTCAAAACGAAAAACGATATGTTTGTCGCGCTGATGCGTGTTATGAACGAAAACGGTCTCGTCATGTCGTATAACTGCGTCGAAATCGTACCGCACGACGATTCGACCCCGGTGCCTCCGTCGGCAAAAAAATCAGCTGCGAAGCGAAGCTGAGGCTTTTTACGGCAGGCACGACATATCGAGCTTGTCGAAGCCGGCGAGCAGGTTTTTTGCGATTTTAATAATTTTTTCCGCATCGCCTTTGCGTTCTCCTTCGATATTGAGCGGCATGACCGGATCGTGGAGGCTCAAGCGGAGAAGCATCCAACCCCGCGCATCTTTCCCTTTAAATGAAACGCGGACTCCTTCGTAAGATTCCGGGAGCTCATAGCCTGCGGCTTCGGCGCGTTTTTTAAATTCGGCGAGTACGGTTTTGCCGTAGGTTTTAAAATCCTCCGTGCCGATTTTAAATCGGTATTCGCATTCTTCAACGAGCGGCGGAAGACGCGCGATGAGGCTGTCTATCGTTTTTCCTTCGGCTTTCGCTTTTGCGAGCGCGATGATCAACTTTACCGCGAGAAAAGCGCCGTCGTCGAGATAGTAATTGTCTTTCAGCGCGCCGTGTCCCGACGTTTCCATCGCAAGCGGCGAGACGATGCCCTGTGCGTTGAGCTCTTTGCATTTGTTGATGACGTTTTTGTAGCCGCGCATATAGCGCAAATGGCGCAAGCCGAGCACCTTTTCCAAAAAATACGTAAGCCTGTCCGACGTTACCGAATCGGTGACGATCGTTCCGCCCGGATAAGAGGGCGCCAAAATTGCGGAAATCATCGCGATGATAGCATCGCGGTTCACTTCGGCTCCGGTGTGCAGCACGGCGGACATGCGGTCGACGTCGGTGTCGAAAATCAATCCCAAATCGGCGCCCGCTTCTACGGTTGCGCTTCGGGCGGCTTCCATCGTAGCTTTATTTTCGGGATTCGGGATATGGTTCGGAAACATGCCGTCCGCTTCCAAAAAGCGGCTGCCTGCAGTATCGGCTCCGAGCGGCTGTAAAATCAACGAAACGAAAAAGCCCGCGCATCCGTTTCCCGCATCGACTGCGATCCGTAAACCCGCAAGCGGTTTGTCGCTTTCGGATTTTGCAAGCTCCGCGCAGATAGTTTTCCGCAAGTGCGCAGCGTACAGCGACAGCAGATCGAAAGAGGCAAGCGGCGAATCGGAAAAAGCTTCATCGAGCGATGCCGCGTTTTTCAATATCGATTCGATATCGTCGTGTTCGAGGCCTCCGTCGCGGTCGAAAAATTTTGCGCCGTTTCTGTTGTACGGAAGATGGCTTGCCGTCATCATCACCGCGCCGTCGTATTTCGTTTCGGGAAATACGGTCGACATAAACATAGCAGGAGTCGTCGAAAGGCCGCAGTCGACCACGCGCGCGCCTTGAAAAGCCATGCCTTTTGCGAGAGCGGCCGAAAGAGACGGGCCTGAAATGCGGGAGTCGCGCCCGATTCCGATCGTGAGCGCGGAAAGGGGTTTATCGATTTTTTTTGAAAGCCATAATGCAAACGCTTGTCCGATGCGGCTGCACGCAGCTTCCGTAAAGTTGACGTTTTCACCTTCGACGCCGCTTACGGCTATGCCGCGGATATCGCTGCCGTTTTGCAATTTCATCATATCGCTGTTTGCCATAGTTTCAGTATATAGAGAAAAGAAAAATTATATAAGAGCAAAAAAATCCGAGCAGTGCGCAGGATTTTTTTGCGCCTCGTATATAAAGAAAAATGTCACGGACATTTTTCAACTCTCGACTTATTTGAACAAATCCGAGCAGTGGTCGTTCGCGGTACATCCGTGTACCCCTCACTACCGTATTTTTGCTGCGCAAAAATACGCGGCTGCTGTGCTAAGATGCGACACGGCATCCGTGCCGTGCATTGAATAAAGCGAAGTTCCCCGCGGAGCTTGCAACGAGCACGAAGTGCGAAGTTCCCCGCGCCACTTGCAACGAGCGCGGAGCGCGAAGTTCCCCGCGCAGAAATCTGCGCGCGTCTCCTATGAAAGAAAAACGGCTCGGCCGTTTTTCGCCTCCGGACTTTTCGAAACTCGATTATTAAAAATACCGACACCATATCGCCGCGCGGTGACGATTTGACAAAAAGCCGCGTGCATATATACAATAAAACATTATGGTGCAGGTAACGTATACGGCTAAGCGATCGTTCTCCATTCCGTCCGAACTTACGGCGGGAAAGCGGCGTCTTACGAAAGAAGAAATCGAAGCTCTCGAAAAAAATCAAAACACGTCCGACGATTCTTTGTGGCAAAATTTTTATGTCGATGCCGAATGCTTCGATGCTTCTCTCATACGCGATTCGTCGTTTTCCGGTTTTATCGTTTTGGGAAAGCTCCGGCGCGCAATGCTTAAGTATCACGATCTCGAACTCGAAGAGGGTATCTATAATTCCAAATTGATAAACGTCGTGACCGGTGACGACAACGTGATCCGGAACGTCGCGTATTTTGAAAATTATCGGCTCGGAAAAAACGTCATGCTGTTCAATATACAGGAAATGAGCTGTACGACGCATTCGAAATTCGGCGAAGGGATTTTAAAAAAAGGCGAGCCTGAGGAAAACCGTATATGGATCGGCGTCGCAAACGAAAACGGCGGCAGGGAAGTGCTCCCGTTTAAAAGCATGATTCCCGCCGACGCGTATCTGTGGTCGCGCTATCGCGAAGACGGCGCCCTTATGAAACGCTTTGTCGCGCTTACGGAAAAAGGCGCCGCAAGCGAAGAAGCGACATACGGAATCGTTAAAAATAATGCCGTCATAAAAAATACGACGCTTTTAAAAGATGCCGAAATCGGAGAATGCGCGTATATCAAAGGCGCGTTCAAATTAAAAAACATCACGGTATTGTCCTCGGAAGCGGAACCGTCGCAAATCGGCGAAGGCGTCGAAATGGTAAACGGCATCATGGGTTCGGGCAGCCGCGTTTTTTATCAGGCGGTTGCGGTGCGCTTTGTCATCGGCAAAAACTGTCAGCTCAAATACGGCGCGCGGCTTTTGAATTCGGTGCTCGGAGACAATTCTACCGTGTCGTGCTGCGAGATCCTTAATAATTTGATATTTCCGTTTCACGAACAGCATCACAATTCGTCCTTTCTCATCGCATCGACGATCATGGGGCAGTCGAATATCGCATCGGGCGCGACGATCGGCAGCAATCACAATTCGCGCAGTCCCGACGGCGAGCTCATCGCTTCGCGCGGATTTTGGCCTTCTCTTTCGAGCGATTTTAAACACAACAGCCGATTCGCGTCGTTCGTCCTCGTCGCAAAAGGCTCATATCAATACGAACTCGATATCCCGTATCCGTTTTCGCTCGTCGCGCTCGGTGAAAACGGAGATCGGAGCGTGCGTATTTTTCCGGCGTGGTGGTTTATGTACGATATGTTTGCGCTCGTCAGAAACCGTTACAAATTCAAAAAACGCGATAAGCGGGTCGTGCCGGTGCAGCATATCGAAACCGATCCCTTTGCGCCCGATACGATGCAGGAAATTATGAGAGCGCTCGACCGTATCGTCCGTTTGACGGCGAAAGAACGGATACGGCTTTGCGGACGGACGGATGCGCCCGGGGCGAACGGGTGCAGCGACGGCTATAACGGTACACGCGAAGACGATACGGACAAAGAGCGGATCGCGGAAACGAAAGCGTTTTTTGAAAAAAATCCCGACGCCGATTTTACCCTTTCCGACGCGCAGTGCCAGAAAAGATACGGCGCGACGGTATTTCGGCCGGCGTATGCGTATCACCAATACCGGAAAATTATTAAATATTTTGCCGCGAAAACGATAATCGAATACTGCGATGAAAACGGCATCGCATCCGTTTCGCCTGCCGTCTTTGCCGATATTGCGCGGCATCCGCTGTACACCGAATGGCTCAACGCGGGCGGACAGATTATCCCGCTCGAAAAAATCGATGAGCTGCGTGAAAAGGTAAAACGCGGGGAGATCTCGAGTTGGGACGAAGTGCACCGGTTTTACGATGCGTGTGCGGCTTCGTATCTCGCCGACAAGACGCGCTATGCACTCTATCTTTTGGAATGCATCTACGGCGTTCCCTTTGAGCGATGCAGTGCGGAGCAGTTCCGCAATCTCGTCGAAAGCGTCGCCGCCGTTTCCGACGATATGTATGAGTTGTCGGTGTCGTCGCGTGAAAAGGATTATACCGATTATTATCGAAAGATGACCTATCGAAGCCGCGAAGAGATGGATGCGGTGCTCGGCACGATCGACAGAGATGACTTTTTAACGATGTTGAAAGACGATACGGAGCGATTTAATAAAAAATTGTACCGCATCTTCGCCGTTTAAAACCGTCAACGCCTCATCGCGTTTTTAATGCCGGCAAGGAGCTCCGAGTATTCGGTGTACGCCGGAAGCGAGGGATTATCTTTAATAATCTGCTCCGTCGATTTAAATAAAAATCCCGCTTTGGAAGCTTTGATCATCGCGAGATCGTTAAACGAATCTCCCGCCGCGATCGTTTCGAAGCCGACCGACTGCAGCGCTTTTACCGTCGCGAGTTTGCTTTCGGGGCAGCGCATTTTGTAACCGGTGATCTTTCCGCTCGCGTCGTGTTCCAGCGTATTGCAGAAAATCGTCGGACGGCCGAGCTTTTCCATAAGCGGAGCGGCAAACTGTTCGAATGTATCGCTCAGGATAAGCACTTGCGTAAACGAACGCAGTTCGTCGAGAAAATCTTTTGCACCGGGCATCGGATCGATTTTTTTTATCGTTTCGCGGATTTCGTTCAAACCGAGATTGTGTTTGTCGAGAATATCGATCCGGTAGCGCATCAGCGTATCGTAGTTAGGTTCGTCGCGCGTCGTGCGCCGCAGTTCGGGAATGCCGGTCGCTTCGCTGAACGCGATCCATATTTCGGGGACGAGCACGCCCTCAAGGTCAAGACAAGTGATAAACATACGTAAACTATAGCACATACGCCGGCAGGGAGCAAGCCGTAGTGCGAGGGGGATCAGGGATTACGCATGAAAAATGTATACACAGAAAAGAGACATAATATAAAATAA
>ERZ772960.440-NODE-440-length-37875-cov-5.858276_pt1 | contig 37875 bp, 33 predicted proteins | sample MGYA00580678_ERZ772960 | MGnify/ENA primary metagenome ERZ772960 (study PRJEB29015, sample SAMEA2737930) | human oral metagenome | biome: human oral; feature: human-associated habitat; material: dental | place: China | collected 2059 ... | reverse complement strand
CACTCGACTATGCGATCTATCCGATGGAGCTGCTGCGGGAAAATCCTGCACGCCTCATCAAGGTGCCGGGCAAGGAGTTCGCCCCGCTCAGTCATCGGCAGCCGCGTCGACGTATCGAGGACAGCGAGCTTGCGCTGATCTTCCAGCGGCATCCGTTCGGCACGACCTTTCACATGCCGTTCGTCATCGGGCTGTACTTCGGTACGCGGATCGGTGAAACGATCTGTCTCTCATGGGATAACTGCGACCTGCAGCGCATGGCGCTTTCCATCACGCAGCAGATTCAGCGCCTCGCCATGCGAGGTAAGCACAGCCTGCATTACGTCTGCGACCTGAAAACCGACAGCAGCTGCCGAACACTCTCTTTCGATGCGCAGGTCATCCTTCCGCTCTTCCAACGATGGAAACGTCAGCAAGCGGAAAACGAACTCTACTACGGAGAGGATTATTTCTATAACTACATCGTCCCCGCAAAAGATTACCAGGGACGCGACATCAAGAAGATCGTCTCCCTTGAAAAAGGCTACCCTGCCCCCGGACCGCGCATTGATATCATCTGCACGCAGCAGAACGGCAAGTACATCAAACCCTGCACAATGAGCTATCAGTGCAAGCGTATCCGCGAGCTCGGTGTCCGAGACTTCGACTTTCACTGCATGCGGCACACGAACCTCACCATGCTCGGCGAGTCACAGGCCGCTCCGAATGACATCATGGCGCGTGCGGGGCACTCGGACTACGACACAACGCTCCGATACATCGAGAACCGCCCCGAGATGCAGGCCGTCCCCGTGCAGATCATCTCCGGCAAAGTGAAGAACGTGCTATAAAATAAAAAAACCAACCCGAAAGCTGGAGATGTGATATAATCTATATAGGTGCTACCAAAACGGTAGGCGGTCGATTCTTAGCCCCTGAAAGGGGGCGCTGCTTATGGAACTGTACGATTTTTTATCGTTGGTTTTCCTTGTAACAATATGTATTGTTGCATTAAAGGCATAAGAAAACCCGCCTTCAGTTTCCAGCAGTAGGCGGGCTTTCAAAACCTAAGTACAATCGGGGCTGGCCGTTTACCGGTAGCACCTTTTCTATGCTTATTATACGACGTGTCCAAGAAAATAGCAAGAGCCTGGTGTCTCCCGTTTGTCTCCCTCGAAAATTGGGAGACAAACGGGAGACATTTTACTAAAACGGGAGACAAGAAAAACCTTGCGACCTTGAAATTCAAGGGTCTACTTTCCTATTTCTAGATTCGCCCCGGAAACCATTGCAGGCTTGGCAGATCTTTCTTTTCATCTCGTTCCATTCGTTCTGATGCCTCCATCCCCCATCTTTATACTCTGCACCGTGCTGGCATCAGCTGCCAAATGCGTTCAATATGCCAAAGATCTGCAGCGTCATGCCAAAACACATCAATACGCCAAACAGAATCAAAAATACGCCCGCAAATTTTTGGATATACGGCAAGTATGGATAAATCCTCCGCACGCTTTTCCCGATACGCTGCCAAAAGAGCATGAGCACGAGGAAGGGCAGCACAAATCCAACGACATAGGCAAGGAGCAGCGCAATCCCGTCATAAACGGTCTCGCGACTTCCCGCATAGACGAGAACTGCCGTCAAAATCGGGCCTGTGCAGGGCGTCCAGCCAATCGTAAATGCTGCTCCCAAAAGAAAGGATCCGATTGTGCCCTCGCCGCGCCGTTGCAAGAACGGGCGGCGTTCGCGGAGCAAGAACGCCGGCGTCCAAAGACCCGAGAGAAAAATGCCCAGTATGACGAGCAAAACGCCGCCTGCCTTTTCGAGCACGTCCCAGTGCCGAAGGGCAAGTTGGCCAAGTGTCGTTGCCGTCGCTCCAAGAATCAGAAAGACGAGCGCAAAGCCTGTGAGGAAGGCCAGTAAGTTGCGGGCGAGCGGTCTCCCATCCCTGCCCCCATCATCCGAGCCTGCAAAGATGAGCAGGAACGTCGGCAGCATGGGAAGGACGCACGGCGAGAAGAGTGACAGCGTCCCTGCCAAAAACACCGCGCCAAACGACAGCGACTCCATTACTTCACACGCGCGAGCGCGCCCTCCAATTCCTTTTCCGTCGCCATGCCTTCCTTGCGGAGCTTGACCTCGCCCTTGCCGTCCACGATGACCGTCGTCGGAATGACGCGCACATGGTAAGCATCTGCCGCCTTGCCTTTTGTATCGAGAAGTACGGGCATCTTATAATCGTTTTCCTTGAGGAACGACTCGACCTTCCCTTTTTCCTCCTGCATATTGATTCCGTAGAACACGAGATCCTGCGCATGACTGACGGCAAATCGATCCATCTCCGGCATCTCCTGGCGGCACGGCGGACACCACGTTGCCCAGAAATTCAGCACATACAGCTTGCCGTCGCCCGGCGCTACGGTCTGCTCCTTGCCATCGAGCCCTTGGAGCGTAAAGCCCGCCGCACTGTTTGCTGCCTTGTCATTCGCCTGTGCCTGTGCACCGCCCATGCTGCTTTCAGAGGCTTCCCGTTCCGCCGCACCGCAGCCTGCCATCGTGAGCAGCAGCGCAATGAGTACCGCAGCAAGTATATTTTTTTCGTTCATTCTGTTCCCTCCTATGTTCTAAAAAAGGCTTTCACGCGAGGTGCGAGAAGCCTCTAAATAAATTTCTTATCCTTTGACTACGATATTGACGAGTTTCTTGGGCACACAAATCACCTTGACAACGGTCTTGTCTGCCGTCAGTTCCTTCGTGCGCGGCAGCTCCATCGCGAGCTCTTCCATTGCCGCGCGGTCAAGATCCGCAGGGATTGTCAGCTTATCGCGTACCTTTCCATTGATTTGGAGTACGATCTCGATCTCCTCGAGCTTTACGGCCTCCGCATCGTATGCCGGCCACTTCTGCTGATGAACACTGCCACAGCCCGCAAAGAGAATCGACCAGAGCTCTTCTGTGATATGCGGTGCGAACGGCGCAAGCAGCTTCAGGAGATTCTCCGCAATTTCACGCGCGAGGCCGGCATGGATTTCCTTGTCCTGGAATGCGTAGAACGCGTTGACGAGCTCCATGATCGACGATACGGCCGTGTTGAACATGAAGCGGTCGCGCACATCCTCCGTCACCTTGCGGATTGTCGTGTGCAGGACGCGGCGCAGATCCTTTTCGTCCCGCGTCAGCGCGGCAACATTGTATTCTTTTGGCGCGCTCTTGATCACGTCCTCAAAGTGCGCAAGGATGCGCCAGACGCGTCCGAGGAAGCGGTACGAACCCTCGACGCCTTGGTCGCTCCAATCCAGATCGCGGTCGACAGGCGCAGCAAAGAGAATGAAGAGGCGCGCCGTATCTGCGCCGTATTTTCCAATGATTTCTTCCGGTGAAACGACGTTGCCCTTCGACTTCGACATTTTTGAGCCGTCTTTGAGAACCATGCCCTGCGTCATGAGGTTGGTGAACGGCTCATCAAAATCGACGAGCCCTGCGTCATGCAGCACTTTCGTAAAGAAGCGCGAATAGAGGAGGTGCAGGATCGCATGTTCGATGCCGCCGATATACTGATCGACAGGCGCCCAGTAATTGACCTTGTCCTTTGCAAAGGGCTCATTTTCGTTCTTCGGGTCGGTGTAGCGCAGATAGTACCACGAGGAGCAAATAAACGTGTCCATCGTGTCCGTCTCGCGCGTCGCGTCTGCGCCGCACTTCGGGCACTTGCAGTGAACAAATTCCTCACATTCTGCGAGCGGTGATACACTTCCCCGCTCAAATGAGACATTCTCCGGCAACTTGACGGGCAGATCCTCCTCCGGAACGAGCACCTCGCCGCAGTGCGGGCAGTTGACGACCGGAATCGGCGCACCCCAGTAGCGCTGGCGCGAGATGAGCCAGTCACGCAGGCGGTAGTTGACCTCGCGTCGTCCGAAGCCCTTTTCCACCGCTTCATCAATGATGCCCTTCAATGCCTCGTGCATTTCCATGCCATCGAACTTGCCGGAATTGACGAGCACGCCGCTCTTATCCGTGTACGCCTCCGTCATTTCCTCTAGGACGAGCGTGTGATCCTTTGGTTGAAGCGTGATAATGATTGGCAGATTGTACTTCTTCGCAAACATCCAATCGCGCTGGTCTTCCGAGGGCACGCCCATGACCGCGCCTGTGCCGTACTCGGCGAGGACGTAGTTCGTGACCCAGAGCTCAACCTTGTTGCCGTTAAAGGGATTGACGGCGTAAATGCCGGTGAAGATGCCTTCCTTCTCCGACTCGCTCGACGTGCGCTCAATCTCCGACTGCCGCTTGACGCGCTTGCAGAATGCCTCGATCTCTGCCGCTTTCGGGTTGTTTGCAAGAATCTTCGAGAGAAGCGGATGTTCCGCCGCAAGCGCGACGAACGTAATGCCATACGCCGTATCGGCACGCGTCGTATAGACGGGCAGCTTTTCGCCGAGTGCGGGAACGTCAAGATCAAACTCCAAGCCCTCGCTGCGCCCGATCCAGTTGTCCTGCATGATCTTGACGCGATCCGGCCAGCCCTTCAATTTGTCGAGGTCAGCGAGCAGGCGGTCGGCATAGTCCGTAATCTTCAAGAACCACTGCGAAAGCGCCTTCTTATGCACTTCCGAATTGCAGCGCCAACATTTTCCGTCAATGACCTGCTCATTCGCGAGGACAGTTCCGCAAGTGTCGCACCAGTTGACGCTTGCCTTCTTCTTGTATGCGAGGCCGCGCTTATAGAAGAGCTCAAAAAGCCACTGCGTCCACTTGTAGTAATCGGGGGCACACGTCTTGACCTCACGCTCCCAGTCGTAGGAAAGTCCCATTGCGCGCTGCTGGCGTTCCATGTTCTCAATGTTGCTGTACGTCCAGTCCGACGGCTTTACGCCGTGTTGGATCGCCGCATTTTCCGCCGGCATGCCGAAGGAATCAAAGCCCATGGGATGCAGGACGTTGAAGCCCTCCATCGTTTTGTAGCGTGCCATGACGTCGCCGATCGAGTAATTGCGGACGTGCCCCATGTGCAGATTGCCAGACGGATACGGGAACATTTCAAGCGCATAGTATTTCGGCCGCGAAGCGTCTGCCTCTGTGCGGTAAACGTCCTCTTCCTCCCACTTCTTCTGCCATTTCTTCTCGATTTCCTGTGGCGCATAACGATCCAATGCAATCTCCTCCTACGGCTAAGGATATTTATGCAAAGACACCAGTCGGAGACCGGCGTCCTCTTGGCAAAGCCTCTTCTATCCTATATATAATCGCATATCATTATATCGTATACGCGATATGACCGTCAATCCCTTCGCATATTCGGGGTATAGCCTGCCGCACTCTGTCCTTGGCGATGCGTCTCTTCCCATTTGCAACGCGCCTCTTCATAGCTCTCACATTCGAGCGTGAAGCCCTTTCCAGATACCTCTGATGTATCCGATACGATCATAAAGGCCTGTGGATCATGATGATAGGCAATCGTTTTGACACGGCTGACCTGTGTCAAACTCACGACGATGAAGAGAATATCCTTCCGTTCCCCTGCAAATCCGCCGCGCCCGTCAATGAATGTCACGCCGCGGTGGATATGCCCCATGATGTCCATGCAGATTGCCTGCGACTGCGGCGAGATGATGACAACGGATTTCTCGCGATTAAGCCCCGTTGCGACGCGATTCGTCAATTCTGCTGTCACATAGATGGAAACGAAGCTAAAAAGGGCGATATTGATATTAAAGAGCGCGACGGATGCCATGATAATGAGGAAGTTCAGCGCAAAGACGGCCGTCCCCATATCAATCGAGTAGAATTTCCGCACGACAGCGCCGACGACGTCAAGCCCGCCCGTATTCGCATTGGCGCGGAACACCATACCGAACCCGACGCCTGCGATGACACCGCCAAATATCGCGCAGAGCATAGCATCGTCACATATCGCCCAATCGACCATGAAATGCGTCGCGTCGAAGAGCAATGACTGGCAGACTGTGCCGATCACCGTATCAATCGCGTAAAGCCGCCCAAAGACGCGGTATGCGAGATAGAGGATCGGCAGATTGTAGACGAGATTCTGGAGGCCGACAGGCAGCCCCGTCATATAGTAGACGATGAGCGCAATGCCGCTGACGCCGCCCGTCAGAAGGTGTGCCGGTATCAAAAAGAGATTGAAGCCGAGACAAGTCAGCGCACAGCCTATGAGAATCTGGATATAGCGGGCAGTATGCTTGCGCACACTTCGTTTTTCAATGTTCATATCGCTTCCTGCCTATTGGTCAGACGACTGAAAACACGTCATGTGAAATATGGTCACACAAGATCTCTACGTTCCCCTTTGCCATTTGAAGCTCTTCTGCAAGGCGTTTCGCAAGCGGCTCGACGACAGGGAACTCCGTGCCGAAATGCCCTGCGTCGATGACGTGCATCCCCTGCTCGATTGCCTGCTGCGCGTCGTGGTAACGCACGTCGCCCGTCACGTAGACATCCGCGCCAAGAAATGCCGCCTTGCCGATGTATTCCGCACCGCTGCCGCTGCAAATTGCGATCTTTCGCACAGGACGCGCGCCTGCACGGACGAGGCGCACGCACGCAGAAGGAAGCGCCTCCTTGACGCGCGCGGCAAAGTCCGTAATCTCCATCGGCGCAGGAAGCGAGCCAATCCGGCCAAGGCTCTCTGCCGTACCATCCTCACGCTGCTCCGTCAGCACGAAACGCGCAAGCTTCGTAAGGCCGATCGCCTCCGCAAGCACATCATTGACGCCGCCCTTTGCAATATCAAGATTCGTATGAGCTGCTGCTACGGCAATATCATGCTTCAAAAGCATTTGAATACGCCTGCCGAGCGGCAAATCTGTCCGTATCTTTTTGAGCGGCTTGAAAATGAGCGGATGGTGCGCAACGATCATATCCGCCTCCTGCTCAATGGCATGATGAATGACCGCATCCGTCACGTCGAGCGCCACGAGAATGCGCGCCACATTTTGCGCGGGACTGCCGACGAGCAATCCCGGATTATCCCATTCCTCAGCGAGGCGCTTCGGCGCAATGCGCTCGAGCGCATCGAGGACGGCTTGACACTTTACCATGTTAGATATTCCTCCAATTCTTCGATATGTGCCTGCGTTTTCGCGTATTTCTTCGACTGCCGTGCCGCCTCGCTCTTTTCCATGCCGCTGATCGCACGGCGCTGGGCAAAGAGCAGTCCTTCAATATGGTGGCGCAGAAGTGGTGGCTTTTTCTTCCAGAGCACGGGACCAATTTCGAGCAGAATCTTTTTCGGTGCACGCTTCTTTCCACGCTTCGCCTGGATGATCTCGTAGATGCGCCCATCCTCCAGGACAAGTGTCTCATCGGCGATATGCCAATCATTCTGATAGAGCCAGTGCCGAAGCTCAGGCGCTCCCCCTTGCGGCTGGAGGACGAGCGTCTGCAACCCCTCCAGAACAGCAGGCGCGGCAGACAGAATCTCCACCATCAGCGTCCCGCCCATACCGGCAAGGCAAGCCGTATCGACTTCCCCCTGTGCAATCTTTGCGAGACCATCCGAGAGGCGCAAGGCTATCCGCTCCGTCAGTCCCGCCTCGCGTATGCTTCGGCTCGCCGCCGCAAGCGGGCCTTCATTCTTATCGCTCGCAATGACGTATGCTGCGATTTCCTCCTGTATGAGCGCGAGCGCAAGATACCCATGATCGGTTCCGACATCCGCGACGCGGCTGCCCTTTGGCACGAAATCCGCAACTGCCCGAAGGCGCGCACCCAGCTGCATAGCAATCCCCTCCCCATCACATACCGCTTTTCCCCTATCATAGCACGAAAAAAAAGGAGCAACAAGCGTTGCCCCTGCTCAGATATAATACTCCGTCTTGTCTGTTGGCTTCATCGAGAACTCGGTGAAGACGCGGTCGCGTATATGCAGGAAGTCGGGGCTCGTGCGATCGCGCTGCCCCTGCAGATCGACCTTGATGATGCTCTTGACGCGCCCCGGGTTCGGCGTCATGATGACGATGCGATCCGCTAGGACAATCGCCTCGTCCATATCGTGCGTCACGAATATAATCGTCTTCTTGTGGTTGCGGCAGACGGCAGAAATCTCATCCTGAAGCTTCATGCGCGTGATGGCATCGAGTGCGGCAAACGGCTCGTCCATGAAAATGACTTCCGGATCGACGGCAAGCGCCCGCGCGATTGCGACGCGCTGCTGCATCCCGCCCGAAAGCTCTACGGGGTGGCTATGCGCAAACTTTTCCAGCCCGACCAGCTTCAGGTAATGCATGGCGCGTTCTCTTCGCTCCGCCTTCCCGATATGCAGGCTCTCCATGCCGAGCTCCACATTCTTTTCGACCGTCCGCCACGGCAAAAGCCCGTAGTTCTGAAAAATCGTGATGCGGCGAATATCGGGCTTTTTTACAGGCTCGCCTGCAATGCGAATATGCCCGGACGTCACCTGCTCAAACCCGGCGAGTGCGTTCAAGAGCGTGCTCTTTCCACAGCCAGACGGCCCTAAAAGGCATATAAACTCGCCCGCTTCAATGGAGAGATTGACGTGCGAAAGCGCTTGAAACGATCCCTTTCCTGGTGACTCATACACGCGCGAGACATCTTCAACCTCGATATAACGCATCTCACATCCCCCTTTCCGGCACGCCCCAACGGCGGTTTATCCACTTCTCTGCGAGGCGCACGCCGCTGTCTAAGAGCAAGCCCAGCACGCCGATCACCACAATGTCCGCCATCAGAAGATCCGCGCGAAGATTGTTGCGCGCGTCGATGATGAGAAAGCCAAGCCCCGACTGCGCGCCTGCCATCTCACCCGCGACGAGGAATACCCACGCCGTTCCGAGCGCGAGGTGAAGTCCCGTCGCAATATCGGGGAAAACGGCGGGAAGGACAATCTTTGTCAGGATCTCTGGCTGCCCAATCGAAAAGCTCTTTGCCACTTTCAAGTAAATCGGCTCGATGCGCTGCACGGCCGACACGGTCGCGAGAAGGACGGGGAAAAACGCCGCAATAAAGATGATGACGAGCGCAGGCGCTTCGCCGATACCGAAAAACAGCACGATAAACGGCAGCCATGCAACGGGAGAAATCGGGCGCAGAACCTGTGCGATGGGATTCAAAAATGCCCATACGCGCTTATACCAGCCAAGCACGAGCCCAAGCACAATCGCAATAATGACGGCGCTCAGATAGCCAATGGCAAACCGCACGAGACTGATGCGAATATCCTCGAACAGCACGCCGTCCATCAAGAGCTCCCAAAAGCCAAGCGCAACCACGAGAGGCGGTGGAAAAAGCGCGGGATTCCAGCCGCCGATGAGAAAAATAGCCTGCCAAACGACAACCACGATGAGGATTGCTCCTGCAATATGCGTGAACTGCTTCATGACATGCCTCCCTGTGCCGTCTCTTCTCCGCCCGCCTGCGAAAGGCTTAAATCCACGAAGTCCTCGTAAGCAGGCGGTGTCTCAATCAGCTTTTCGCGTATCATCCGCTCAGCGAGCGCAGCGTAGTCCTCCCGCGAGATCGCGAGGTCATGGAAGGAAATCCACTTCAAGGAGAGCGCCATGACATCTTCCTTCACCTTCATGTACTTCAGCGCGATAGGCGTCTGCACCTCCGGGTGCGCGTCGAGATATTCCCCTGCCCTTAGATATTCCTGCGTCATCGCGCGCGCGAGCGCGCCATGCTCCTTCACAAAGTCTCCATTAAAGACGAGCGCACAGCAAAGGCTGTCATGCCACAAATCCTCCGAGCGCATGAATACCTTGCCCGTTCCTAAGAGGACGGAGCGCGCGCCGAACGGCTCCGCGACACAGTAGCCAGCAATCTGCCCCTGTGCAAGACCTGCAGGCATCTCGGGCGGCGACATCTCGACGACGGTCAGATCGGTCTCCGTCATGTCGTGCGCGGCAAGAAGCTCGTCGAGCAGCAATTTATGCGAGGACTGCTTATGCGGGATGGCAAATACCTTGCCCCGCAGGTCCGTGACGTCTTCAATGTCGGGGCGCGTCACGATGACATTGCCTTCCTTATGCCCCAGTGCTGCCGCGCGGACATCAATTCCCTGTTCCCGCGCCTTCACGGCAAGCTCGACGAGCACAGCAGCGCCATCCACCTTGCCCGTATTCAGCGCATCCATGAGCTCCGGCCATGAGCCATATCGCACGAGCTCAAGCTGCACGGGCCCGTCCGGCGTCTCAAGCTCCTTTTGTGCAAAGAGCGGAAGCGCGTGCGTGATCGGAAGATACGCGATCCGCACACGGCGCGTATCCGCCTGCGCTGTATGATGCGTTGCGATTCCGTAGGCAGAAGCTCCGAGCAGCAGAAGCAGCAGGGCAGCAACCGCCCATACCTTCTTTCGCACATTCATAGTGCTCACCTTATCCTATATAAATACTATGTTATAACTCCTTAAAAAAGCAGCCAATGGCTGCTTTTTATGCGGTTTTGATGGCATCAAGCCCATCCGAGCTTTTTGCGCGCTGCCTTGATGTCCGCGATCATTTCCTTCGCGAGCGCCTTCGGGTCGACGTTGACATGCATCGTCGCGCCGAGCGTCTCCTTCGTGTCGCGCTTCAGGAAATTCGTGACATTCGTCGAGCCCTGCACAGGCGGCTCGACGCAGTGGTAGGAGTCGATGCCGAAGAGGCGGAAACCGAGCGAAGCGTCAAGCCCCTTCTCATTCGACCATTCGGGACTTGTGAACGCATACGGCATATCCTTGATGAGGACGCCCGCCGCCTGCGCGATGCCGCCGAATATCGTCGAGGCGCGCGTATTGTCGATGCACTCGCCCATGTGCCAGACGGGTGGCAGATCGTCGCCGAGGAAGTTCTGGAGCGACTGTCCCGCGAGTGCGCGCCCTTCGAGGCTGCAATAGCCCATTTTCAAGAGAGGGAACGACGCACAGCCATTCGTGAAAATCAAGATGTTGTTCTTCAGCAGCTCCTCGGCAATATCGACTGTCGCACGCTCGTAGACGACGCGTGGATTCGTGCAGCCGACCATGTTGACGATGCCCTGCACCTGCCCGCTCTTCAAGGCATCCGCAAGCGGCTGGAAGCTGCCGAAGCGCTCCTTGACGTACTCAGCCGAGAAGCCGACTTCCGCCGTGACCTCGTAGGCGGGAATGAATACGGGAATGTCGCGGCGGTCTGCAAAGCTCTCAATCGCGCGCTCCACGATCTTGCGTGCAATCTTCTCTGTATCCTCCACATTGGAATGATGGTGGTCGTAGCCATAATGCTCTGCTCCCGTCAGGCGCGCCGAATCGCTCGTCGTCACGACCGTCGTCTTGAAGCAGCGCGCGACATCCATAATCGCGGGGAAGACGTCCTGCACATCGGCAACCCAGAGATCGAGCGCGCCCGTTCCGAGCACGAGTTCCGCACCGACGGCATTCGAGAGCGGGATGACGCCCTCGTAGCGATACATCGCCGAGAGGCACGAACAGCAGATCCCGTAGAACTGGATGCCCTTTGCCCCATGCTTCTTCGCGAGATCGATATACTCCTTCGTGCGTCCAATGCGGACGATTTCACTGACGAGCGTCGGCAAATGGCCGTGAACGGCGATATTGACATAGCCCTTCTTCAGTGCGCCGATATTGACCTTCGAGGTCGTGCGGTGTCCGACGCCAAAAAGCGCATCCGTCGCGATATTCGCTGCCACAACGCCCGTAAACGTAAAGACGAGGCCGCAGCGCAGGAACTGCTGCATGATATTCCGCCAATCGCCATCCGTGCCGCAGCCCGTGCGATGGAATGCCTCAAACACTTCATGGTAGGCGCTGATCGGAATGATATCGAGATCCTTCCAGACCTTCTGCCGCTCGGCAGGCGCGAGCGCCTTTATCGTCTTGTAGTCGTCTGGAAGCGGCCGCGAGAGATCTTCTAAGAGCACATCCGCAAGCTTTCCCGCAAGGCGCTTGATCGACTGTCCGCGCGTCGTGATGCCGAATGCCTCGCAGACCTCGCGGATGCGGTTCGCACCCAAGAGAGGCAAATCAAGCCGCCCCTCCGCAACGAATTTCAGCGAGAGAATGACCTCGCGCGCGTGTGCCCCATGCTGCGCCGCGCCGCTTGCCCCGCTCCGCAGGAGATTGCGCGCGACGATGAGATCGGCATCCGCGCCGCAGACGCCGCGCGGGCTCTTCGGCGTGATCTTGCACGGTCCCATATTGCAGAAGCGACAGCATACGCCCGCAAGTCCAAACGAACACTGCGGCTTCTGCTGGTCGAATCGGTCAAATGCCGTATCGCAGCCAATCTGCTCCATGCGCAGAATCATTTCGCGCACAGCAGGGTCAGGCGTGCCATCAATGACGTCCTGCTTCGAGGCAAACGTCTTGCGGTACTCCGCAACTGCCTTCATGTAGTCATTGACGCCACCATGCTCATGTGGATGGGCAGCATCGTGCTCATGCGGCTGCCAGTCGTCGTGCGCATGGCTATGCGCATGTGAATGATCGTGTTCGTGCGCATGGTCATGTGCGTGCTCATGCTCATGGTCATGCGTATGATTGTCTCGCTCGTTGCTCATCGTAATTGCTCCCTTTGTATAATACATTTCATATCAAACATATATGATATTATACAAACAGTTTACCCGATTTCATGAAAAATGTCAACCCCGCTTCCACGAATACCTTCATGAACTCCGTTGCCCTTACGGTATAAAAAATGGCATACCACGAAATCGTTTCGCAGTATGCCATACATTATGAATCTTTCACGATCTCATCGTAAAAGCGGTTATTGGTTAAACCGAAGGGCGCCGGCTTCTGTCTCGCGGATTTGTGGTTGGCGTTCAAACCCATGGACTTGACTGAAGCCGGCAAGATAAAGCCTTTCGGCTGCCAACCTATCTCCTTCACCCTTATTATACGAAATATCTGAATAAAATGGAACTAGTTCGCCTTGTTCCATTCTACAAACTTTATTGTAGCATCGTACAAGTTTCGTCATGAGCCGATGTCGATTGGCTCGAAGCGCTCGCGCACCAGCGTTTTTCCTTCCGTGCTCGAAAAGAGGTTCGGAAAAGGCACCAGTCCCTGCGGCGTCGCATCGAGCAAGCATTGAAAGAGCAGATACGCGCCGATTGCATCATCGAGCGCACGATGCTTCTGCCTCGCCTTCCACCCGAAGCGCTGCAACAGAATTTCAAGGTTGAATTTCTTCGTGTCTTTTGGAAGGAGCTTCTTTGCCAAGCGAACGGTATCCATATACGGCGGGCAAAAACGCCTGCGCTGCCCCGTCGTGCGAGCGATTCGCGCCAAGGCAAGATTGATGCTCAAAATATCATTGTCACCGACCGCATGGCCGAGCACAACGGCATCATCGCCGACGAATCGCAGAAAGGCAGGAAGAATGTCGGGCAAGCTTTCCTTCCCCTTGAAGTCCTCCTTGTCCAGCCCCGTCATCTTGCGCACGGTTTGGTTGATAAAGGTGCGCGGACGGATCAGTTCGTGAAATACTGCCACTCGATCCGTTCCTTCCTGCAGGCGGATTGCGCCAATCTCAATGATGTCGTCGGGAAACGTCCCCGCAAGCTCCAGGTCAAAGGCGACGATGGGCTTTCCATGGATTGCCGTCATATTTTCCATGCTAACGGCCTGCGCGCGAATCGAGCGCTCAATCCGTCGCTTTTGGCGGCGTCCCTGGATCGTGCTGCTGCGCTTCGGCGTGCGCTTTTTGCCTCGCAGCTCTCCCGCATTTTTCTTTTCCTGCAGGTTCTCCGCCCCACGCGGGGCATCCCCCTTGCTCGATGTATGAGAACGCATACGTTCCTCTTTTCTATGCTAGTGCACTAATTCCGCTTCATGACAGAAGCGATGAATGCCATGCCAGCGCCTTCTGAGATGCGTGCTTTGTCCTGGCGCCGCTCAATTTCCTGCATCTTCTGTGACAGCTCGTATCGTTTGGCGTGAACGCAAAGCACGTCCCCAGTCTTCTCGGCGCGCAGAATATCGAGCGCCACGCCGGAAGCATCTGCAATATCCAAAAGCTGCTGAAGCTGGGGCTGGCATTCTGCCAGAATTTCTTTTGGAAGTTTCGCCTTAAGCACAAGGATAGAGCATCTGATGGTACGAATTTCTTCGTCCATAGCGGCGAAATCTGTTTCCGTTCCTTTCGTAGACAAGACGCGCGCCGCTTTTGCTGAAAACGCTACGCCATCCGGCCGTCCGATATTTGCCCAGTCGTTTTCAAGGTGCGTGCTGTGCGCCGCAAATTGCGCCATAGCCCCCGCGATAGTGCCATACTGCGACCGAAGCGCATCCTGCCATGCCTCATCCGGGTCGTACGCAGCCGGATTGCGTGCGTACGCTGCCCCCGTTGCAAGCGCAAGCTTCGACAATGCCTCATAGCGCATTGGATTGAAAAAAACTGCGGGAATACTGCTCGCCTGCGGCAAGCCTTCAATCGGGCCAAGAGCAAGCTTTTCTTCCATATAGTCATTCGCAGGATAATTCCACCAGAGGGCAAGCGGACACCCATAGAGACGATTTGCCGATTGGTACGAGGCATCGGTCAAATTGTTCTTTGCTACTCCATCTCCTGTATAGAGGACGAGCACATCCTTCGCTGACTGCGCCGAAAAATCGCGTGTATACGGTGTCACCGCGCCATTTGCCGTGCGCATGTCAGCCAGAAAATACTCGGTCGGCACAGTGAGAAGCAGTCTGGCATCTGCATGGCGCTCGCGAATGCGCTCAGAAAGCCAGCAAAGAAGCTCCGCCTGCCCCGCTCCATCCTTTTCCCTGATGTCATCGAAACATACGGCAAAGTCGCGGACGCCCTGCGCATAGAGCGCTTCCATCTTTGCGAGAAGCTTTTCCCGGTCGCCATATCGCCCCATGCCCGAAAGCGCAACATCGAGTCCTGGTGAGACCGCAAAGATAAAACGAACGCCCCGCGACCGTGACGCTTGCGCAAGCTCTCCAAGCTCATGCAATTTTTCAGGTGGATACGGCTCGCGCCATTTCGCGCGATGATAAGGGTCGTCCTTCGGTGCATAGATATAAGCGTTGAACCCAACCTTTTCTGCAAATGCGAAAAAGTCCAGCCGCTCTGCCTTGCTCCAGGGCGTCCCATAGAATCCCTCCACGACGCCGCGCAGCGCAATCGGTGCAGCCTTGCACATAACCTGTCCATAAAAAAGAATGCAAACCAGCAATAAAATGCGCACGACTGTTCTGGACACGCGAACCTCCCATCTTCCTGCTCCATATAGCTAACTTTATTTTAACACAGTGCACGCGGATATGATATACTGTAACAACGACGGATAAAATTTATTTCGATTCCTTTCGGAGGAAATCTCTTGCTTTCAAAAATTTATGCCGCACACCGCAAAACATTGCGGCGTGCAGGACTGCTCGCCCTCATTTTTGCGATTGTATCACTGCTCGCCTTGGAGCTTCTGAGCCACGGCACTGCCGCACTTTTCAATCACGCGATGGAAGAGCAGGATATGCTGCGCGGCTCGATACGCGTAGAGCGTCTCTTTTCCGATATAACGGGACACGTTTACTTTACGAATCTCAAATGGTACGACCCGAACGGCGAGCTGATTCTTTCCATTCCAAGCGGTGATTTTCGCGTGCGTATCTGGGACGTGCTGACGAAGAACTACAAGTCGACGACAATACAGGATCTAAACATCTACGATGCGACGGTCTCCCTGCACTTCGACGAAAACATGCGTCTTGATTTCATCCGCCCCTCGCCCGATATGGAAAAGATGCAGGACGATGACGAGGCGTGGCAGAAGAAAGTCAGTCTCGACGGACTTTCAGAAGAAGAGCGAAGAGCCATTGGCGAAAAACGACGCCGTATGCAACAGGAAAAAATGGCGAAGCGTTGGAAAAATTTCAATGCAACGGGAAAGAAGCTCAAGCTGAACCTCAATGTGCATGACAGCCGTTTTGAGATTTTGGCACATGGCCGCCACTACCTGATGAACCATGTGCAGCTGACCTCTGCCATTGACACGACGAAAGCAATGGAGCTCTCCATGACGATTGGCGGATTCGGCGGGATTATGATCGGCGACGGCATTTTCGTCAATGGGTGCGTTGACTTTCACGGCGAGGACGTGCCAACTGCCGATCTTTCTGCCGTCTTCTATGAAGTTGATCCCTCGTCCCTCGGATTTGGCATGGACCTGCACGATAAAATGACGCTCGATACGTATTTCACAGGGGCGATCACGCACCCGATTGCAACGGGAACGCTCGCGATGGACGAGCTTCACGTTCCGGGGCTCTACTTTACGCAAGTGCAAGGCGACGTCTACTATGAAAACGCCCTGCTGACATTTACAAATGTCTCGGCAAATGTCTTTGACGGAACGCTCGCGGCACACGGCGACTACAATCTCGACACGCGCTATTACCATATCTACGGGACTGGTTCCAATCTAAATACGGCAAAGGCACTTCCGGGAAGCGGACTCTACTGCCGCGTCGCGATGGATCTCACGATAGCAAGCGACGGATCAGCCAAGGGAACGCGCACATCCGGTGCATTTCATTCCGATGCAGGACGCTATCGCCTGCTCCCGTTCGAACGTATCGCAGGCAGCTTCAACAATATCTATCACGACCTTCAGTTCTACGATGTCAGCCTCCGCTTTGCAGGCTTCGACGTCGCGACAGACGGACTTCGGATTGAAAACGGAAAACTCACCCTAACCCCCATCCGTATCACGGATAAAGACGGAGGGCCGCTTTATACATATATCCAGAAACCGAGAGGAGAATAGGTGTGACGCATCGCAAAAAAGGGATTCTTCTCGTGCTCGTAGGCGCTTCCATGTGGGGTGCGTCTGGCGTCGCAGGACAATATGTGCTGCAACGCGCCGGCTTTTCCGCCGAATGGCTCGTCGTCAGCCGTATGCTGCTTGCGGGAATCGTCCTCCTCGTCATTGACGCTGTGCGGGAGCGCGGAAGCATCCTGGAAATTTGGCAGGAAAAACGCGATGCCTACGAGGTCATCGCGTTCGCCGTATGCGGCATGGTTGCCGTCCAATATACGTATTTCGCCTGCATCAAGGCAGGAAACGCCGCAACTGCGACGGTGCTCCAATACCTCATGCCAATCGTCATCGTGCTCTATGACAGTGTGACGGCGCGTCACTTGCCACGCTTCATCGAAGTTCTTTCCGTCGTGCTCGCCGTCACGGGGACCTTCCTGCTCGTGACACATGGCGATGCAAACACGCTGGCGATCCCGCACGAAGCGCTCTTCTGGGGGCTTGCCTCAGCGCTCGCGGGCGCGTTCTACACCATGCAGCCCAAACGCCTCATACGAAAATGGCGCGCGACGCTCGTCATTGGCTGGGGGATGCTCATCGGCGGCCTGCTCTTTTCCTTCGTCTGTCCGCCGTGGCAGTTTACGGGCGTATGGACGCCCATTTCTATCCTTCTTTTTGCCTACATCGTCGTATTCGGGACGATCCTCGCATTCAGCTGCTATCTCGGCAGTCTGAAGTACATACGGCCCGGCGAGGCAGGCGTGCTCGCCTCCGTCGAGCCGCTCGCCGCCATCGTATTGTCCATCGCATTTCTCGCAACGCCGTTTTCCTTGATGGACGTGCTCGGAACGACATGCATACTCAGTACGATCTTCATTTTGGCGCGGCGATGAGCGCCATAAGCCCTGCCTCGTCAAGGATCTCGATCCCCAGCTCTTCTGCCTTTTTGAGCTTGCTTCCGGCTGCCTCGCCTGCTACGAGGCAGTCGGTTTTTTGGCTGACCGAGCCCGCAACGCGGCCTCCATTTTTCTCAATGAGCGCCGCACATTCCTTGCGCCCGAGATTCGGGAGCGTGCCTGTAATGACGAATGTCTTGCCTGCAAGCGCCCCGCCTGCAGATAGCGTTTCATGCACAGTGAAATTGACGCCTGCGCTGCGAAGCCTGTCCAGCATATCGCGCGTCGCCTCAGTCTTGAAGTAGGATGCGATTGCCTTTGCACTGATTTCGCCCATATCGCGGACGGATAGAATCTCTTCTTCATCCGCCGTGCAAAGCGCGTCGATTGAGCCAAAGTGGCGCATGAGCTCCCGTGCGGCGCTGCGCCCAATCCCTGCGATGCCGAGGCCCGTCAAAAGCTGTTGCGGCTCGTTCGCCTTGCTCGCCTCGATTGCTGCGAGCACCTTGTCCGTATTCTTTTCTTTGCCGATCAGCCCGTTTTCGATGAGCATATCCCGCCTTTCATGCAACGTGTAAAGATCGGCAATCGTCGCAAGGACGCCTGCTTCAATGAGCGCATGGACCGCACTTTCGCCGAGCCCCTTTATATCCATCGCGCTGCGGCTGACAAAATTCAGAATGTGATTTTCAATCTGTGCCGGGCAGCTTGGATTCTGGCACTTGATGTCCGCCGTCTCTGCCTCGCGCACGGCAGGCGCGCCGCAGACCGGGCATGACGATCCGATCTTGAACGGCTGCGCACCTTCTGGACGCTTCTCCTTGACGACTTCCTTGATTTTCGGAATGATTTCACCGGATTTATAGACGCGTATCGTATCACCGATCCGCACGTCAAGCCCGTCGATGAAATCTTGATTGTGGAGCGTCGCCCGTTCGACGTTCGTCCCGCAAAGGCGGATGGGGTCGAACACGGCCGTTGGCGTAATGCGCCCCGTCCGCCCAACGGACAGCTCAATCGCGCGCAATACGGTCTCCTTTTCCTCGGGCGGGTACTTGTAGGCGATTGCCCAGCGCGGCACCTTCGATGTTGCGCCAAGCTGCTCGCGGTCTTTCAGGTCATTGAGCTTGACGACGGCGCCATCAATGTCATAGGCGAGACTTCCCCTGCTCTCGCCGATTGCCTCGATTGCCTGCCAGACCTCCTCTGCCGTGCGGCAGACCGTGTAGCCGTGAATGACCTTGATTCCCTGCTTCTTCATGAAGTCATACGCCTCGGTATGCGTCGAAAACTCCCTGCCGCGCACCGCTTGCAGATTGAAGATAAAGAGGGAAAGTCCCCGCTCCTTCGTGATGCGGCTGTCGAGCTGGCGAAGCGTTCCTGCCGCACAGTTGCGTGGATTCGCAAAAGGGCGCAACCCCAAAAACGCCTGCCGCTCGTTGACGGCATCGAAGGCGGCGCGCTCTAAGTAGACCTCGCCGCGAATCTCGAAGTACGGCAGCTTGTCCTTCAGCGTCTTTTTGACGTCACGAATGACCTTCGCATTCTCCGTGACATCCTCCCCCTGTACAAGCCCGTCGCCGCGCGTAATCGCACGCGAAAGAATTCCGTCCTCATAGCGCAGCGCCATGGAAAGCCCGTCAATTTTTTCTTCTACGACAAACTCCGGCGCATCGAGCTCTGCCTGGAGGCTATGCACGAAATCGAAGATCTCCTCCTTGGAAAAGACGTCCTGCAAGGACAGCATCGGGACATCGTGCTTGACGAGCGCGCCCGCCGTCCGCTGCGCCGTGCCGCCGACCATCTGCGTGGGCGAGGTCTTTGTGATGAGCTCCGGATATTCCGTCTCAATCGCCTTTAGGCGCAGCATGAGCTGGTCGTATTCGTAGTCGGTAATCTCAGGCGCATCCTCGTTGTAGTAGCGGTTGTTGTGATAGCGTATGCTTTTGCGCAGTGAGGCAAGCTCCTTCTTGACCTGTTCAATCTCCATGACCACGTCTCCTCTCTCCGTCAAGCCTTCTCAATCGGCGCGTATTTCTGCATGAAACCCTTGACGCCTTGGCCGGGGAATGCGATCTTCAGCTCGGCTTCCTCGCCGCTTCCCTTGACCGATACGACCGTGCCAATGCCCCATTTGCCGTGGCGTGCCTTGTCGCCCGCTTTCCAGATGACGTTTGTATCGGGACGAATGACGCCGCTTGCAGGCGGTACATTTGCCGCGCGTGACATAGGTGACAATGCCCCGCCTGCCTGCGATTGACGAAGCGATTGCATCGCTTCGTATGCCGACATCGGTTTTCCCGAAAAAGATACTCCCTGCCCCATCTGATGGGCGGCAGGTCGGAAGGCATACGATCCGATTGGCGTATCATCTTCATCAAAAGAGGAATGCTGCGCCATTCCGTCGAGGTATTCTTCCGGAATCTCCGCGAGGAAGCGCGACGGCGGATAGGCATTCGTCCTGCCGTAAATCGTGCGCTGGTTCGCGCGCGTAAGGTAGAGCTTTCGCTCGGCACGCGTGATGCCGACGTAGCACGTCCGCCGCTCCTCTTCGATCTCCTTCGGCTCGAGAAGCGTCCGCGCGTGCGGGAAAAGGCCCTCCTCCATGCCGATCAGAAAGACGATGGGGAACTCCAGCCCCTTTGCCGAATGCAGCGTCATAAGCGTAACGCGGTCGTCGTCCATATCCGCCGTATCGATGTCCGATACGAGCGACAGCTGTGAGAGGAATGCCTCTAGGCTCGTATCCGCCTCCGTCTTCTCAAAGTCGCGCGCAACGCCGATAAATTCCTTCAAATTTTCGATGCGCGACTCGCTCTCTGTTTTTTTATCCGTTTCGAGCTCCTTCATGTAGCCCGATTCATCGAGCACCTTTTGAATGAGGTCGTCGAGGTGCATATTGGCATACTGCCCCATCATCGTGAAGATAAAGGCGGCAAACTCCGCGAGCGGCTTTTTCGCACGCGCCGTCAGTCCCGGTATCGCATCCATGAAGTGAATATCCGAAATGACTTCAAAGAAACTGATTCCGCTTGCGGCAGCGTACTCTGCGACGCGCGCCAACGACGTCGCACCAAGGCCGCGCTTCGGCACATTGATGATGCGCATAAGGCTGACGTTGTCCAGCGGGTTGTAAATGACGCGCAGATAGGCGAGAATATCCTTGATTTCCTTGCGGTCATAGAATTTCAGCCCGCCAACCATCGTGTACGGCAGCCCCATTCGCATGAAGGTCTCCTCGATGACGCGGGACTGGGCATTTGTCCGGTAGAGAATGGCAATATCCCCATACGACTGATTGGCGTAGTCTTTATGCTTTTGGATGGTCGAGGCGACGAACTGCGCTTCATCGCGCTCATCATACGCCTCGTAGAGCGTGATCTTTTCCCCCGTCGGGTTTTCCGTCCAGAGCGTCTTGGGCTTTCGCTCGATGTTGTGGTCGATGACGGCGTTCGCCGCTGCAAGAATATTCTTCGTCGAGCGGTAGTTCTGCTCCAGCGTTATCGTACACGCCTCGGGATAGTCCTGCTCAAAATCCATGATGTTGCGTATATCCGCACCGCGCCATCCATAAATAGACTGATCTGCATCGCCAACGACACAGAGGTTATGATGTTTTTCGGCGAGCAGCTTCGTTATCGCATACTGTGCGCCATTCGTATCCTGATACTCGTCGACAAGAATGAAGCGGAAGCGGTTCTGATACTTCGTGCGCACCTCTTCATTATCGCGCAGGAGTGCGACAGAGAGCATGAGGAGGTCATCGAAGTCGAGTGCATTGTTCGCGCGCAGCTTCCTCGCGTAGAGTGCGTAGACCTCTGCCGCTTTTTCCTCGAAGAAGGTGCTCGCGCTGCGTGCCATCGCCTTTGGTCCCAGCAGCGCATTCTTCGCATTCGAAATCGCATTTTGCAGGCTTGCAGGGCGATACTGCTTGTCGTCGAGATTGAGCTCCTTGATGCAGTCACGGATGACAACCTGGCTGTCCGACGTGTCGTAGATGACGAAATTGCGCTGATAGAGCCCCGTCGCTTCAATCTCCCGTCGCAGGAAACGTGCGCAGAAGGAATGGAAGGTGCTGAGCCATACGTCCTTTGCCGCCTCGCCAATCATGCGCTCCGCACGCTCGCGCATTTCGGTCGCCGCCTTGTTCGTAAAGGTGATGGCGAGAATCTGGTACGGCAGGACGCCATGCGCAAGCAGGTTGGCGATACGGCACGTCAGGACCTTCGTCTTTCCAGAGCCTGCTCCTGCCATGATGAGCAGCGGGCCTTCGATGTGCTCGACTGCCTCCTTCTGGGCAGGATTCAAGCCTTGAACAATATCCAAAACAAACCTCCTATCAATCATGCAAAACAATCATCTTACAGGCAAAGCCCTCCCATTCCCCATCTCATTTCTAAACGCGCTTCGCTTGAACGATAGAAACGAGACGAGGGAATGAGAGGGCTTTATGTGCGAAGACGCGCTTACTGTGCGATCCGCTTGACCGCTTCTGAAAGCGGCGGGATAATCTGCTTCTTGCGGCTCATGACTCCCGGCAGATAGACGTGCGTGCCACTTGCGTCCTTTTTGAACGCCTCCCCAATCAACGTCTTGGGCGAGCCTGCATAGAGAAGATACGTCGCTTCTTCCAGGATGTCCGTGACCATGACGAGGCTCATGTCGAAGCCTTCCTTGTCGCAGATGTTCTTCATCGCGGCGATAAGCTCCCCTTCGAGATCCATGACCTCCTTCGTGTCCATGACGGAAATCTGGCTGACGATAATGCGGTATTCGCCAATCTGGAATTCCTTGAGGTCGTTTTTCGCAATTTCCTGCGGCGTCATATCACCGATTCCAGAGCCTGCCTTCAGCATGGCCATGCCGTACTCCTGCACGTCAACGCCTGCAATCTCCGCGAGGCGCTCTGCCGTTTTCTTATCGTATGGCGTGCAGGTCGGTGACTTGAAGAGCACCGTATCGGAAAGAATAGCGGAGAGAAGCAGTCCTGCAATAGATGGCGGAATATCGATGTCACGATGCCAGTGCATATTGGAGACAATGGTCGCCGTGCAGCCGACGGGCTCGGCATGCGTGTAAATCGGCTCACTCGTCTGGATGCCGCCAAGACGATGGTGATCGATGATCTCGAGAATCTTCGCTTCTTCGATTCCTTCCACCGCCTGCCCGCGCTCGTTGTGATCGACGAGGATGACGCGCTCGCGCTCCGGCACCATGAGCTGGTCGCTGCTGACGATCCCGACGAGGCGCCCATTTTCAAGAACGGGATAATTGCGGTAGCTCGTCTGCTCCATCGTGCCCTTGATGTCGGAAAGGAGATCGAGCGGCTTGAAGCAAACCGGGTCGGGATGCATGATGCGGCGAATCGGCACGCACTGGTTGATGAGACGCGCAACGGTGTACGTATCGTACGGCGTCGAAAGGACGAACGTATGGCGCTGCTCCGCCTCCTCGATGACGTCGCCGGGCACGCGTCCATTGCCCGAGACGATGAGACAGGAAATGCCCTGCTTTAAGCAGTCAATGAGCGTTTCGTCGCGCCGGTCACCGATGATGACGATGTCGTGCTCGCCGACCGTCTCCTGAATCGTCTTGACCGAACCTGCCGCAATGCGGACATCGCCCTTGATCGTGTCGCCTTCCTCGCCCGAGACGAGGACGCGGCTATCCGTTGCCGCGATAATGTCGCGATAGCGGACACGCATTTCCGAAAGGTTCTGCATGCCGAGCTCTTGGAAGTAGCGCTTCGCCAAATCGGAAACGGTCACAATGCCGACGAGAAGCCCCTTGCTGTCGGTGACGGGAACGGATTTCAGATTGTGCTCGCGCATGACCTCGCCGAGACGGCGCAAGGTATCGTGCTGCTTGACGACGATCTTGCAGTCGAGCGTGACATCCTTGACGCGCGGATAGAGGTCAGTCAAAAGAAGAGGCTGCTCCACCTTGAAGTATTCGAGTGCAAATTTCGTCTCCGCATTGACCTTGCCAGCACGCGCCGGGACGACATTTTCGCCAAGCGCCTGCTTGAGATGTGCATAGCCGATGGCCGAGCATATCGAATCCGTATCTGGATTGCGATGACCGATCGTATATATGGGTTTCGTGTTCTTCATCGTAGACGTATCCTCCCCTATCTTTTCATTCCTCTTCCTTAATTTCGCGAATGACGACCTTTTCCGCCGAGTCGATGCTGCTCAGCTGGACGCTGACCGCCTCGCGCGATGCCGTCGGCACATTCTTCCCGACAAAATCCGCGCGGATGGGAAGCTCCCGATGCCCCCGGTCGATAAGAACGGCGAGCTGTATCTTTTTCGGACGCCCCATATCGATGAGCGCGTCAAGCGCGGCGCGGATCGTCCGCCCCGTATAGAGCACGTCGTCGACGAGGACAATTGTCTTGCCCGTGATGTCGACGGGGAGATCGGTCGGATGGACGATAGGCTGGTACGAGAGCGTCGACAGATCATCGCGATAGAGCGTAATGTCGAGAATGCCGACGGGTGGCCTTGCGCCTTCGATTTCCTCGATCTGTGCCGCGATTCGCTCCGCAATCGGCACGCCGCGTGTGCGGATGCCGACGAGTACGACGTTATCCATTCCCTTGTTTTTCTCCACGATCTCATGCGCGATGCGCGTGAGCGCGCGACGAATCCCTTCCGAATCCATCAGCAGCATTTTATCAACCAGTACCGGCATGGATTTCCCTCCTAACTCAGCGCCAAAAGGATTTTCTTCATATCTTCAGGAAGCGGCGCGGTAAACGCCATTTCTTTTCCCGTCACAGGATGACGAAGCGTGAGCTCGCGCGAATGAAGTGCCTGCCCTGCTATCGCAAACGGGCTTTTTCGCCGAAAGCCATACTTCGGATCGTTTACGAGCGGATGGCCGATGCTCGCCATGTGCACGCGAATCTGATGCGTGCGTCCCGTTTCAAGCTGGCATTCGACGTGCGTATAATCGCCGAAACGCGCCAGCACGCGAAAATGCGTGACGGCGTGCTTGCCGTTTTCACGCACAATCGCCATTTTCTTTCGCTCTGTCGGATGGCGCCCAATATCGCCCTTTATCGTGCCTTTTTCTTCTCGTATATTGCCGCAGACAATCGCCTCGTAGGTGCGATGTGCCTCCTTTGTGCGAATTTGCTCGGCAAGGCTTAGATGCGCCGCATCATTTTTCGCGGCAACCATGACGCCCGAGGTATCCTTGTCGAGGCGATGGACGATGCCGGGGCGGAGCTCTCCACTAATTCCCGATAAATCCTTGCAGTGGAAGAGGAGTGCGTTGACGAGCGTACCGGATGTGACGCCTGCCGCCGGATGGACAACCATGCCGCGCGCCTTATTGATGACGATCATATCCGCATCCTCATAGAGCACATCAAGCGGTATGTCCTCCGCCTCGATTGCGACGGGCACTGCTTCTGGAAGAAAGAACGAAACCTCTTCGCCACTGCGCAGCTTGTAATTCGCCTTGCGCGCCGTGCCAGAAACCTTGACCGCCCCTGCCGCGATGAGCTTCTGAACGTGAGCACGCGAAAGAGTCGGTTCTTTTTTTGCTAAAAAGACATCGAGCCGCTCGCCATCTTGCTCCGCGCGGTAAACTCTTTCCTCACGCATGCTCGTGCGTCCTCTTTTTGCCATCAAACAGAATGGACACGATCATGCCGGCCACGCCCGCAACGATCGCAATATCTGCCACATTAAACACAGGCCATACGCGAAAGTCAAAAAAATCGATGACATAGCCGAGCCGAAGCCGGTCGATAAAGTTGCCCATAGCGCCTGCCATAAGTGCGACGCAGCCGTAAAACAGCAGTGGCGGCTCACTGCGCAGCTTTTTATAAAAGAGAAAAAACGCAAGGAGAATGCCAAAAGCCGTCAATAGGAAAAACCAGCGCTGATGCGCAAAAATCCCAAACGCCGCACCGGGATTCAGGACATAGGTGATATGAAAAACCGACGCAATGACGGCGATACTCTCGCCCGGCAGCATGGTCGCCGCAATGTAGAGCTTAACCGCTTGGTCAACTGCGAGGACGACCAAAAACAAAACTGCCGCCATAATCGATGTCATCCGTTCTCCTGATCTCCTTCATGCGCATGCTCTTCATCGGGTAATTTTTCCGTCTCCTGCAACGCAAGTGCGGAAGACAAGCTGCCATCTACCGTAGCGAGCTCCGATTCCATCATCGTTTTCATCTTGCGCAGGAACGCTACGCGCTCACGGATGGACTGATCGTATGCGAGCGCCTTTTCACGCGCTTTTGCAACGACGTCTTCTGTCTGCTGCTTGACGTACAGCTCCGCCTCGCGGCGCATATTCTCGCATTCCTTCGTCGTCGTTTCGATCAGCGTATCGGACTTTTTCTGTGCCGTCTCTACGATCTGGTCAGCCGTTTTCTGCGCTAGGAGCAGCGTATCGCGGAGGCTATGCTCCATCTTGCGATATTCCTCGTTATCTTTGTTCGCACGCGATAGCTTCTCTTTCAAATCATCGTTTTCACGAAACAGCTTTTCATAGTCATTTACGACGCGATCTAGGAAATCGTCGATTTCGTCCTCATCGTAGCCACGAAATCCCCGTTTGAATTCCTTGTCATGGATATCCAGTGGTGTCAGCATTGCATATTCTCCTTTTCTCATTTGCAATGAGCTTCCGCACGGCCGTTCACTCACAAATACCGCTTTAACACGACGACAGTCCGTCCTTTTTTCGTCTGTCCGCGTATCTCCGCGACCTCGATTCGCCCTCGCCCACGCATGGATATGACGTCGCCCTCTTTGATCGCATGCGAAGCATTCTTGACCTGTTGCCAGTTGAGTCTCAGCTTGTCTGCCTCGATGTCGGCAGCCGCGCGGCTGCGCGAGCAGCCATATCCCGATGCCGCAATCGCATCAATGCGAAGGGACGCGACCGTCGCGCGAATTTCCTTGCAGCGCTCTTCCTTTGGCGCAATCGAGGAAAGAGCCGCCTCTTCGCAATGCACGCCGACGGCGCCGATCTGCGTGAGATTCGCCAGAATAAACTGCGCCATCCTCCCATCACAGAGGATGCGCGCCGTATCGGCCGTCAGAAGAATATCGCCTAGACGATCGCGCTCAATCCCAAGTCCCATCAAAGCGCCGAGCACGTCGCGATGGCCAAGGCGGGCAAACTGCCCATTCCACGATGCCGCAACGCAGGCAATGTCAAACGCCGTAGCCGCTCCCGCAAAATCCGCATGGACATACATGACGCGTGCACGCTCTGCGCCCGGATAGCCGCCATCAAATACGCAGTGAATCCCGCCGTAATTCGCCGCAACCGTCTCTGCGATTTCCTGCCCAAATGGATCGAGGAACGCGGATAGGCGCGGCTTCTGACTGCGCTGCACAGCTTCCGCAAGATCGACGAGCTTCGTCACGGCTTCCTCGCCCTCCGTCCCCTTATAGAAACGAAGCAGCTTTTCTTTTTGTTCTGCCATATAATTCTTACTTCCCTAATTCCTTGGAGCGATCCGATGCCGCAAGGACGGCATCGAGGAGCGCCCCCCTGACGCCCCGCTGCTCCATGACACGGACGCCCGCGATCGTCGTTCCCGCCGGGCTCGTCACCTCGTCGCGAAGCACATCGGGGTGCTTTCCCGTGTCGAGCGCCATCTTTGCCGCGCCCAAAAGCGTCTGCGCGGCGAGCAGCCGTGCCGTCTGGCGCGGCAATCCTGCTGCAACGCCGCCATCTGCCAGTGCGTCAAGCATAAGGAATGCAAATGCCGGTCCGCTGCCTGATAGCCCCGTCACGGCATCCATCATCGCCTCTTTGACCGCAACGGCACGCCCTCCGGCAGAAAAAATCTGCTGGACGAGCGCCATATGCTCCGCCCGCACGCGCGTGCCGCTTGAAAAGGCGCTTATTCCGGCTCCAACGGCAAGCGGCGTGTTCGGTATGACGCGCACGACGGGATTCTGCGGGAATGCCGCCTCCAGACGAGCGAGCGTAAGCCCGGCAACGATGGAAATGATGAGCGTCCCCTGCTCGATGTTTCCCGCAATCTCCTCGATTGCCTTGCCCGCAGCCTGTGGCTTTACCGCGAGCACAAGCACGTCCGCCTCATTTAAGAAGCCATCTGCCCCGACGCCCGCATGAATGGCGTAATGCGTGCGAAGTTCTTCTGCACGCGCCTCTTTATGGTCGGAAACGTAAACCTTATCCGCGGCAATCGTATCGCTGTGCAAAAGCCCCGCTACAATGGCTTCTGCCATCGCGCCGCCGCCAATGAACCCGATCTTGCAGGGAAGCGCCATTTTCCCGCCCCCTTATTTCTTGAGCCACGGCATCTCGGTCGACACCTTGCGCTCATCTTCCGTATAGCTGACATTGACATTGCTCGGCGCGCAGAGAAATACATTATTGCCGATTTTTTTTATCTCACCGTTCAGCGCATACGTCGTTCCACTGATAAAATCAACGATACGCTTCGCATCCGCCGCATCCGTCTTCTCAAAATTGATGACGACGGGCTTTTTGTCGCGCAGATTGTTCGCGACCTGCTGCGCATCGTCAAAAGACTGCGGCTCAATGACGACGACCTTCATCTTCGCCGTCGTCACGGTTTCCCGTGCCGAAGCGGCGGACTGAAAATCAACGACTTTGCGCGGACTCTCCTCGTTGCTGTCATAGTTCATGAACGTACTCTCTTCCTTTTTCTCATATGCCTTTCCATAGGAGCGCAGCTTCTGCTCACGTGCCTCTTCTTCCTCTGAAAAAGCCTCGTCCTCCGGCTCCATCAGCCCGACCTTGCTGAGCATTTTATCAACAAACCGCATCGCTCTCACATCCTCTAGTATTGGCGCGGGCCGAATATTGCCGTTCCGACACGGACGAGATTCGCGCCCTCTTCTATTGCAATCGCATAGTCATGCGACATGCCCATCGATAAATATTTTATATTCGCGGAATGGAAGGGGATTTCCTTTGTTTTAAGAAAGATTTCATACATCTCGCGAAAGAGTGGGCGGCACTGTTCCACATCTTCATAATTGGGTGCGATGCACATAAGCCCAACGAGATGAAGATGGAAAAGATCGTCCACGCAGTCAAGAAGTGTGCGCAAATCCTCTCGGTAGACGCCCGCCTTGCTTTCTTCCTTGGCAAGATTGACCTGCACGAGAACGTCCTGTCGCTTGCCGATTTTTCCGGCTTCCTTATCGAGCGCTTTCGCCAAATGCTCCGAATCGACGGAATGGATGAGATCAAAGAGCGAAACGGCCACCTTTGCTTTATTCGTCTGCAAGTGTCCGATCAGATGCCAAGTCACATTCCGGTCGAGCGTCTCGCGCTTTCCCTTCGCCTCTTGAATCCGATTTTCGCCAATATTTATAACGCCTGCGTCAATCGCCTCGCGCATCGCCATCACATCGTGATTCTTTGTCACGGCAATCAGCGTGACGGGCGCATCCGGCGGCACGTGCGTGCGCCGCTTCTTCGCCGCCTCAATCTCCGCCTCCACCGTGTGAAGTCGCTCTGCAATCATGTGACTCCTTCCTTTCCTATTCCATTCCTACACGGTCAATATGCACGCAGCGAAATGACTGCCGCCATACGCCCCGTTCGCCCACCATCGGCACGATAGGAGAAAAACCACGTGTGCTGGCAAGACGTGCACGTTTTAGCCGTTTCGATATTGGCGAATGGCACGCCCGCTTCCATAAGCTGTATGCGATTCGCCGCCCATAAATCGAGGTGCTGATTGCCATCATGCTGCGAAAAAAGTTCCTCTTCATGACCGGGAAACGCCTCACGAAACGCTGCACTGACATCCTCGCGCACGGCATAGCAGCAAGCGCCGATTGAAGGGCCGATGCCGACGATGAGCTTCTCCGGCGCTGTTCCAAATTCCTGCTGCATGAAAGAAACCGCCTTCGCCGCAATCCGCCCGACTGTTCCTTTCCAACCGCCATGCGCAATGCCGACCGCGCCATTTTCCGGATCGAAAAAGAGGATCGGCACGCAATCCGCAAAGCAGAGCAAAAGGGGGAGTGATGGTTCATTCGTAACGAGTGCATCCGTCCCCGCTATCGCATCTGCATAAGAAACGGCGCCGCGCCCTGCGTCTTCCGCCGTAACGCGCGCGATACGCGTGCCATGCACCTGCTCAGGCGAGACGACGCGATCGGCATTCAGGCGAAGCGCGGAAAGAAAGATGCGACGATTGTTTAGAACGGCCTTTGCATCATCCTCGACGTGAAGCCCCATATTGAGCGTGTCAAACGGCTTATCGCTGATGCCTCCCAAGCGGCAGGAGAATCCATGCGTCACCATTTCCTCGGGGAAACTTGAAAATTTTCCACGCCATACATTATGATTCATGTGCTCCAGTGCAAAACTCACACGAACACCATCCTTTCCCTTCTCAGCAAACACCGCAGCGATGGCAGCCCGCAAAACAAGCGGGCGTCGGTTTAAGCGCCTTCGCCTTTTGCAGCTCATCGAAAAGATACGCGCGCCGGACGCCTACGTCAATCCGTTCCCACGGAAAGAGCTCCTGCTCGCTCCGCTTTCGATAGAGGTAATCTTCCATCACAAGCCCACGTTCCTTCATCGCGCGCTTAAAGGCCTTGCTGCCGCCCATTGCCGCAGCATCCAACAGGGCTTCCCCGACGCGCCGATCCCCGCGCGCGAGCACGCCCTGTATATACGCTTCCTTCGGCGATTCGATATTGACGATGACATTTTTCCGTTTGCGGAGTGCCTGCACGAGGCGCTTTAGTGCACGCTCGACGCGCTTGCGCTCTGCCATCGGCTCCCACTGGAACGGCGTAAATGGCTTGGGGATGAAAGGATTCACACTGAGCGTCAGCGTTCCCTTGCTGCCATGTGCCTCCATGTAGTCCTTGATCCGATTCGCAAGATCGATAATCGCATCAATGTCTTCCTCTTCCTCAAAGGGAAGCCCGACCATGATATAGAGGCGGAAGTGGCGAATCCCTGCCGCTATTCCCAAATCCATCGAATGAAAGAGATGCGGCTCTTCAATCCCTTTGTTGATGACGGCGCGCATACGGGCGCTTCCCGCCTCTGGCGCCATCGTCAGCGTCTTCAGACCGCTCTCTGCAAGGGAATCGACGAGCTCCTTCGTAACGGAATCCGCGCGAAACGATGCGACTGACATCGAAAGCCCCTCGCCTAAAATATTCTTGCATAGCGCGTTGATCTCCGGGTAGTCGGAAATCGCCGCCCCCATGAGGCCAATGCGCTTGCGGTACAGAAGCGCCGCCTGCACTTCCTTCTCGATGACGGCGAGCGAACGGTTGCGCGGCCGCCTGAAGCAATAGCCCGCCATGCAGAAGCGGCAATGACGTCCGCAACCGCGCGCCGTCTCAATGAGGTAGAAATTAAATTCCGTATTGTCCGTCACGACGACCGTATGCGCAGGAAATGCATCGAGATCGTGTACCCACTGGCGGCAGACCGTCTCCGGTGCACCATCTAGCGGCTCAATCTCATGCAAGGCGCCGTCTGATTCGTAGTGATGACGGTAGAGTGAGGGAACGTAAACACCGGGAACGCCGGCGAGCTGCCGAAGAAGCTCACCGCGCGTTGCGCCTTCGCGCCGCGCCTGATGCACCGCATCCATAAGAGCGGGCATGACGACTTCTCCCTCGCCAATGACGAAGGCATCGAAGATGGCGGAAAGCGGCTCCGGATTAAACGTCGGGCACGGACCGCCTGCGATGAGAAGCGCATCCCGCTCGCCGCGCTCAGCCGCACGTGGCTCAACCTTCCCAAGTTCCAAGAGTTTTAAGATATTGAAATAATCCATCTCGAACGAAACGGCAAACGCAAGAATGGGGAACTCGTAGAGCGGCGACTGCGTCTCCATGCTCATGACAGGTGTCCGCGTGTTCTCATAGCGCTTCAAATTCTTTACATCGGGCAGAAAAACGCGCTCACATGCCGTATCGTCGCGTCGATTCAGCAAATCGTAGATAATATGAAGCCCCAGGTTCGACATGCCGACAAAATAGGAGTTCGGATAGACGAGTGCGACGCGCGTCCGCGTCCCCTTCGGATAGCGATAATACCCCTGCTCCATTTCAAGCTGCTTGCGCAGCTCGTTGCTCAGCGCCCAATCCAAAAATCCATTCCCCCACTATAATCGTATCTATTCCCCTATGATTTTGCGTGCTCTTCGCGTTCCTTTCGCGCCTGCAGCTCCTTCAGCTCATCGAGGAATCCCGAGACATCCGCAAACTTGCGATAGACCGAAGCGAAGCGAATATACGCGACGTCATCGAAGTCCTTCAGCCGTTCCATGACGAGCTCGCCAATTTGCTTTGACGGAACTTCCTGCTCCATCGTATTGCGGATGTCGCGTTCGATTTCATTTGCGAGCGCCGTGATCCGCTCCATCGAAATATCGCGCTTGTCACAGGAGCGAATGAGTCCATTTAGGATCTTGTCGCGCTTGAAGACTTCGCGCCGTCCATCGTTTTTGACGACCATAAGCGGCAGCTTTTCAATGACCTCATACGTCGTGAACCGCTTGCCGCATCCGTTGCACTCGCGACGCCGACGTATCGTTGCGCCATCATCTGCGGCGCGCGAATCGACGACGCGACTGTCCGCCGTCTTGCAATACGGACACCTCATTACTGCACTCTCCTTTTTTCTTCTTGGGGCGAATGAGACACTTCGCGCCATAGCCAATGAGATCCTCGCGGTGCGCGCGGCGCAGCGCCTTTTGCACCGTCTCGTAATTTGCCGGCAGCCAATACTGCATAAGCGCCCGCTGCATGCGCTTTTCTTCGCGGCTCTTAGCCGTATAGACGCGTTCTCCCGTAAGCGGGTTCAGCCCTGTGTAGTACATGCACGTCGAAAGCGTGCCCGGCGTCGGGATAAAGTCCTGAACCTGTTCGGGATGGTAGCCCATCTCATGCAGGAACTCCGCCAGCTCAATCGCCTCGGAAAGCTCCGCTCCAGGGTGACTGGAAAGGAAATACGGCACAAGATACTGTTTCTTTCCAAGGCGTGCGTTGATTTTCTGAAACCGCTCGACGAACCGAAGATACGTCTTTCGATCCGATTTCCCCATGAGGCATGTCACGCGGTCAGAGACGTGCTCCGGCGCAATCTTAAGTTGCCCGCTGATATGGTGCGCGCAAAGCTCCTCGAGGAAATCATCTTTCGCAAGCAACAGATAATCAAATCGTATGCCGGAACGGACAAAGACCTTCTTGACGCCCGGAATCGCCCGCAGCTCGCGCAATAGCTTGATGTAGTCGCTATGGTCGGCGATGAGCTTGCGACATGGCACAGGCGAAAGGCACGGTTTGCCGCGGCACGTCCCGCGCACGAGCTGTGCGTCACAGGAAGTGCGGCGAAAATTCGCCGTAGGCCCGCCCACATCGTGGATATAGCCCTTAAAGCCCTTTAGCTTGGTTAAAATCTTCGCCTCACGAATCAGCGAAGCATGGCTTCTTCTCTGGATAATTCTCCCTTCATGGGAGATAATGGCACAAAAGTTGCACCCGCCGAAGCAGCCGCGCTGGCTGACGAGGCTAAACTGCACTTCCTGCAGGGCGGGCACGCCGCCTGCCGCCTCGTACATCGGATGATACGTCCGCTGGTACGGCAGATCATAGATTGCGTCCATCTCCGTCTCAGAAAGCGGCATGGCAGGCGGGTTCTGCACGACGCACCACGCGCCGTTTTGCTGCGCAAGGCGATGCCCGCGAATCGCGTCCTGCTCCAGATATTCCATCTGAAAGCTTGCCGCAAATTTCACCTTGTCTGCACGGACTTCATCAAAGGATGGCAGCGCGATATAATCCCAGACGTAGTCCATATTCGGCACGCGATAGCACGTACCGGGGACATCCTGGATATTGCTGACCGCTACGCCCTGCTGCAAGTCGGCGGCAACGGCAAGCGCCGCGCGCTCGCCCATTCCATAAATGAGGATGTCTGCCCCACTGTCGACGAGAATCGAGCGGCGCACAGAATCCGACCAGTAATCGTAATGCGCCAAGCGCCGCAGGCTCGCCTCAATGCCGCCGATGAGAATTGGCACATCCGGATAGAGCGCGCGAATCTGGTTGCAGTAGACAATCGTCGCGCGTTCCGGACGGCAGTTCGCTCGTCCGCCCGGCGAATAGGCATCCCGGCTGCGCGTTTTCTTCGCGGCCGTAAATTTATTGAGCAGCGAATCCATATTGCCCGCAGAAACGAGAAACCCCAGCCGCGGTTTGCCCAGGCGGTCAAAGTCGCTGGCAGAACGCCAATCCGGCTGGGGGATGATGCCTACCTTATAGCCATGCGCCTCGAGCACGCGACAAATAATTGCAGGACCGAAGCTCGGGTGATCCACATAGGCATCTCCCGACACGAAAATGAAATCCGGCCGGTCCCAGCCGCGCACAGATAGTTCCGCTTTCGTGACAGGCAAAAAAGATGCCATCAGTCGTCATCCTTCGTAAAGGTCTTCTCTACGACTTCACCGAAATCCCCTGTCTTTCCCATGTCCTTTCCGTTGACGGTAAAGCGCACGGCGCCGGCATTGCCAGCCGTGACGATGACGCGCTTCTGTCCTTTCCAGTTCATCGTGCTTCCCTTTTCCGCCGTGCCTTCATAGACGACCTTGCCGTCAACCTTTGCCTCCGTCCAGCAGCGATCCGTAAATTTCGCCGTCACTTCCACACCGTCATACTTCTTCTGGCTGGCGCTACCAGACGCCGCCTCTTGCTTCTGCGCACTGTTTTTCGCCGGCTGCGCCGCCTGCGATTTCGATGCCTGACGCATCTGATCCGCACTGGGGGTAGCGTTCTCGAAGAAAAAGAACGCACCTGCTACAAGGGCAATCACGGCAACCACTCCGACAACGAGCAAGTTCTGCCGATGATGGGAACGATCCACGCGCTGGCGAAGGTCGCTCGTCATCGGCGTCGGCTCATGCCGCACCGATACGCGCTCAGGCTGTGTGTTATGTGGCGTTACGGGCGTCGGCGCCCCCAGCGCCGCGTCCTGCGCCGCCTTCTCCGGGTGATTCTCCTCCATATAGTCGCGTACGAGCTTCGTTGCATCAAGCTGCAGGAAATTCGCATAGCTCCGGATGAAGCCTTTCGTATAGACCTCGCCCGGCATTTGGTCGAATTTCCCCGCTTCAATATTTTCTATATATAAAGAACGAATGCTCGTTCCCTGCTCAATATCCTTAATCGTCAGGTTTCGTCTCTCACGTTCTGCACGCAGCTTGTCGCCTACCACCGCAATACCTCCTGAATATCTTTCGAGTTGACATACGATTACTTCTCTCATTATACATGATTGAGGCGCTGAAAACAAACCGAAAGGACAGTTTTTCCTGTTTTTGCGCAAAAACCTCTATGAAAAGGGTTAGGGAAGCACTGATTAATTCAGGCGCCCATCTTCGCACATCTGCACTGTCCTCTCGTCGTCGACAAATCCGCGGCGTAGCACCACTACGCCTGTGGTTTGTCTCCTAGATAGAGACAGCGCATCTATGCAAATCTGGGCAACTTCATTTAATCAGCACTTCCTTAGCGTTTCCTGCTTCACTCTTTTACGACCGAATTGCTGCCACAATTTCGTTCAGCACATGAAGAAATGCTTCAACTTCATCCCTGCGCGTCCATCGTCCAAGCGTGACGCGCACAGCGCACGAAGCTTCCGCTTCTCCCTGTCCAATCGCCAAAAGGATATGCGAGGGATCGAGTGCGCCAGCGCTGCACGCGCTCCCTGCCGATACGGCAAAACCTGCCATATCGAGACGAATCAAGAGCGTATCATGGCCAATGCCTCGAATCCCAAAATTGATATGGCCGGGCAGCCGATTTGCTTCGCGCGCATTGATCCACGCCCCATCAATCGCAGCGATCCCGCTTTCCAGCACATCGCGGAGCGCAGCGATTCGCTCTTGCTCTGCTCCCATCTCCTGCATGGCGAGATCGACGGCAATGCCCATTCCGACGATCCCAGCCGTGTTCTCAGTCCCCGCACGGCGGTCGCGTTCCTGTGCCCCGCCATGCAGCAGCGGCTCTATTGCCATGCCACGGCGCAGATAGAGCGCCCCCACGCCCTTCGGCCCATAAAACTTATGCGCCGAAAGCGATAGCGCGTCGATTTTCATTTCTCGCGCCGAGAGCACGATATGCCCCGCCGCTTGGACGGCATCCGTATGAAACGGAATCGCGCGCACATGACACCATGCCCCGATTTCCGCGATCGGTTCGATCGTGCCGAGCTCATTATTCGCCGCCATCACGCTGACGAGCGTCGTGTCCGCATCTACGAGGCGATCCAATTCCTTCACACGAACTCTGCCCGCAGTATCGACAGGCAAATAGCGAATCTCCGCGCCCTCGTTTTCCAGTGCCTTGCAGGCAGCTAAAATCGCATGATGCTCGATTGGCGTCGTCACAATGCAGCATGGCTTCCCTGCTTGAAGGGCTGCACGCGCCATCCCTTTCAATATCCAGTTATCGCTCTCGCTGCCGCCGCTCGTAAAGTAAATTTCATCGCTGGACGCCCCAAGGAGCGCCGCTACCTTGCGGCGCGCTGCTTCGATTGCCTGACGCGCCTCCCGTCCCAAGGAATAGATGCTCGAAGGATTGCCGAATACCATCGAAAAAAATGGCAACATCCCCTCGACGACGCGCGGATCGACGGGAGTTGTTGCCGCATAATCAAAATAAGCTTCCTTCATCGCGCACACCCTACATGCTGTTTCGCTGCCGTATCTACACAGAGATCGGAAAGCGTGATCTGGTTCAGCACACTATTGATGCTATCGCAGACCCTTTCCCAAACGCCGCGCGTGACACAGTCACACGCCCGTTCACAGGGCTGCTTCGATGACTCCGCGCTCGTGAGCAGGCAGTCAACGAGTGCAATCGGTCCTTCGACCGCTTGAATAATATCCCCTATCGTAATATCCTCCGGTTCGCGCGCGAGAACATAGCCGCCCTGTGCGCCACGCACGCTGCGCACCAGACCAGCACGACGAAGCGGCACCATTAGCTGCTCCAAGTAATTTTCCGAGAGTCCCTGGCTCTGCGCAACGCTCTTCAGCGACACGGCGCCCTCCCCTTTTCTTAACGCCAGTTCGTAAAGAGCCGTCACGCTATACCTGCCTTTGGTCGAAATCTTCATCGTTGCACCTCATAATTCCGAGCAAATAAATCGGATTAAATATAACAGAATTTCTCCTATCCGTCCACCTGTTTTCTGCTCAAAGACCTAACGTCTCCTCGATAAGAACAAGCTCCATCGGCCGATAGCTCATTTTCTTGTAATGGATGACGAGCGCATTGCAGATCCGTTCCGGGCTTTCACAATCAAAGCACTGCTCACCTTTGACTGCGCACGGCGTCTTTTTTGCCTTTCGCTTCGCGTTCTGCGGGGCGGCGATATTGTGGATACGGTCGATACCGGCCGCAACATCTGGCACGAGCTTGTTCACGCCAACGACGAAATACGTCTTTTCATGCCCAAAAAGAGAGCCTGCGATACGATTTCCCGCACCGTCCATATTGATGATCTGCCCCTCTGCCGTGAACGCATTTGCCGAAAGGATATAGATGTCGCTTTGAAGCGACTCGCGCGCGACGCGCAGAAACTCTTCCGTACCCTTGCTCCTATCGGCGTGAGCTGGATCGATAACCGTATTGTGGGCGCTCAGGCGCTCATACAGCTTGAGCGCTTTAAGCGTGCCAGAGTCGCCGAAACCGACGCGCTTCCCGTCGATTGCCCCATCCAGATAATCCGCCGCCTCTTCGCGCGTAGCAAAACGTGACACGTCGTAGCGATTGCGCCGAAAGGCTTCGACTGCCGCGTCGAGCAGCTTGCGTCTATATCGCTCCATCCATGCTGCCGCATAGGTACAGGACGTGCGTATCTCGCCATGCTTCTCGCGAATCGCATGAACAGCGCGCTCGACAAGCGCGCCCGCTATCCCTTGTCCACGCAAGGAATCATCGACAAATGTATGGTTAATATCGAAGACATGCGGCGCGACCTCTGGAAACGTCACCTCTGCAATACAATGTTCCGATTCATCCATGAGGCAAATCCGATTCGACTCCGACCGATAGTCTAAAGTCGCTGCTTCCATTATCCGCACTTCCTTCCCACTCCAAAAGATCATTTCCTGCAAAGATAAAAAGAGGAGCTACCCGTCAAGCGAACGAATAACTCCCTGTGTCTTGATTATGCTAATTTAATGGTCGGAACGACGTGATTTGAACACGCGACCTCTTCCACCCCAAGGAAGCGC
>ERZ772960.439-NODE-439-length-37952-cov-8.092778_pt1 | contig 37952 bp, 35 predicted proteins | sample MGYA00580678_ERZ772960 | MGnify/ENA primary metagenome ERZ772960 (study PRJEB29015, sample SAMEA2737930) | human oral metagenome | biome: human oral; feature: human-associated habitat; material: dental | place: China | collected 2059 ... | reverse complement strand
AGGCGAAACGTCAGGAAGAGGCGAAACGTCAGGAAGAGGCGAAACGCCAAGAAGAGGCGAAACGCCAGGAAGAAGCGAAACACCGCGCGGACATCAATGCGAGACTTACTTCCTCGATTGACGAGATTGCATCCTCGACGCAGACGGTCTATGAGTCGGTTGAGCAGGTAGCAAAGAGTGCAAGCGCGCTCGCAGAGGCAGGCCGCGCATCGGTTGAGCAGGCAAAGCTCCTGCAGGAAAAGAACGCCGACACGATCAAAGTCATCGAATTCATCACGAACATCGCTGGCCAGACGAATCTTCTTGGCCTCAACGCTGCGATCGAGGCAGCGCGTGCCGGTGAGCAGGGTCGTGGCTTCGCCGTTGTCGCAGAGGAAGTCCGCAAGCTCGCGGAGCAGAGCCGTGAAGCGACGGAGAAAATTCAGGCAACGCTGACGGATATGAATAAGGCAGTTGAGGACATCTCGAAGTCGATCGAGAACACGGGTTCGATCAGTGAGCAGCAGGCAGCCTCGACGCAGGAGATCACGGCGAACCTTTCGCGTGTGACGCATGCGGCAGAAGATCTCAAGAAGTACGTCGAAGGCCTCGCCTGATCGAAGATGGGACGGCAGCCGCGCGAGCGGCTGCTTCTTTCATGTGGGGGAACGTTTTCTTGACTTTGCCATCGCCTTCCCGTATAATATCCCCTGTGAGCGGTGCAGAGCAAGGAGCACCGCTTTCCCGGCCCGGTAGTTTAGTTGGTTAGAATGCCGCCCTGTCACGGCGGAGATCAGGGGTTCAAGTCCCCTTCGGGTCGCCATTTGCCTCGGTAGCTCAGTCGGTAGAGCAGGGGACTGAAAATCCCCGTGTCAGTGGTTCGATTCCGCTCTGAGGCACCATTTTCAAGCTGGTGTAGCTCAATAGGTAGAGCAGCTGACTTGTAATCAGCAGGTTGGGGGTTCAATTCCTCTCGCCAGCTCCACTTTGCTTATGCGGGTGTAGCTCAATGGTAGAGCTCCAGCCTTCCAAGCTGATCACGTGGGTTCGATTCCCATCACCCGCTCCATCTTGTTTATCCCTTGATACTGCCGGGGTGGCGGAACTGGCAGACGCAGCGGACTTAAAATCCGCCGGTTGGAAACAACCGTACCGGTTCGATTCCGGTCCTCGGCACCACCTAATGTATCAGCAATTCAATATGCGGTCGTGGCGGAATGGCAGACGCGCTAGCTTCAGGCGCTAGTGGTGGCAACACCGTGGAGGTTCAAGTCCTCTCGACCGCACCATAAGCAGAGAACCGCAAGCATTCGAGCCAAAGGCGAAAAATGATTGCGTGTGAATCGAAACTTCGATTCAATTCTATATCGCGGTTGTGGCGGAATTGGCAGACGCGCTACTTTGAGGGGGTAGTGTTCACAAGACGTATGGGTTCAAGTCCCATCAACCGCACCACTTGACAAAGGCAGGACTTACCTGTTCATATAATATCATATTGATACGCGGTCGTGGCGGAATTGGCAGACGCGCTACTTTGAGGGGGTAGTGTTCACAAGACGTATGGGTTCAAGTCCCATCGACCGCACCATTTGAACATAAGCTCGGCAATGTGCCGGGCTTTTCTTTTGGGCAAGGTCGATTGAACCATCAAAAGCCGCAAGAAAAAGGAGGGCGATTCCTCACCCTCCGAGCTTCGTTTTCATTTACAGCTTTAGGCTGTTGACCCATTCGGTGAGCTTCCCAAGGGAAGGATCGCCGTTCAAGACTTCTCCTTGCACCCATGTCACATCGTCGGAGCAGCTGCCCTTCAGGAAGGGGATCGTATTGCCGAACTTGCTGCCGCCGGAGGTTGCAAATACGACGATGGTCTTGCCCGCAAAGTCGTATGCTTCGAGGAAGGTCTTGACGATGTGCGGCGCGGCGTACCACCAAATCGGAAAGCCGAGGAAGATCGTGTCGTAGTCGGCGATATGCGCATCCGTGGGAACGATAGGCGGGCGGCAGGAGGGATCTTTTGATTCTAGGCTCGTGCGCGACGTGCTGTTCGACCATGCGAGGTCGGCGTCCGTGTAAGGTGTTTCCGGCGTGATTTCATAGCGATCGGCACCAAGCACTTGCGAGAGGTTTTTGGCGACTTTTTCCGTGATGCCGCTGGCGGAAAAATATGCGACGAGTGTCTTTTTCATAGGACAATGCTCCTTTAATATAATTCCTATTATCCTATCTATTGTGACAGATAGGATAGGAAACGTCAAGCGCGTTCACTCACTCGAAACAAATATTTTGCAGGTGAATTCAACAAATTTTCAAAAGATTCCATTGACAAATAGTTTTCCTTATGGTATATTATAGACAAGCCAAAGGAAAGCAAGTGTTCAGCCTTTCCGAGGCAGCCGACATGAAGAAAGAGATGGGAGGAGAGTCCAATGGGCTAGGTAGATTTCGATCTTCGCTCATGGAAATTGCATATGGATAAGATCATATCTGAAAAATAACCGCCAGCAGGTGACGAGAAAGCTGCTGGTGGTTATTTCATGTAAAAAGGACTTTTTAGACGCATGGCGAAACTTGTATTGGAATGATTCTCCCCCTGAGCAAGGGAGTATTTTTCGATTGGAATGAAATCGTATTTAGGAGGGCATTATGGAGAAAGCAAAGGTTTATTTTACGGATTTTCGCGTGCCGGTCGGCACGAGCCAGCTGACGAAGCTGCGCAATCTCTGCCTTGCGGCAGGAATTAAAAAGATCGATATGGACAGCAAGTTCGTCGCGATCAAGATGCATTTTGGCGAGCTTGGCAATATGGCATTTCTGCGCCCGCAGTATGCAAAGGTCGTTGCTGACCTCGTCCGCGAGCAGGGCGGCAGGCCGTTTCTTACGGATTGCAACACGCTTTATCCCGGCAGTCGCAAGCACGCCCTGGAGCACCTTGACTGCGCCAATCTGAACGGGTTCAATCCGACGACGACGGGCTGCCAGATCATCATCGGCGACGGACTGCGCGGGACGGATGAAGTCGAGGTGCCCGTGAAGAACGGGCAGTACATCGAGACGGCGAAGATCGGCCGCGCGATCATGGACGCCGATATTTTCATCAGTCTGGCGCATTTCAAGGGACACGAGGCGACGGGATTCGGCGGCGCGCTCAAGAACATCGGCATGGGCTGCGGAAGCCGCGCGGGCAAGATGGAGCAGCATTCGTCGGGCAAATGCGTCGTCGATGCGGCGCTCTGCCGCGGCTGCCGCAAGTGCGCGAAGGCGTGCGGCTCGGATGCGATCCATTACGAGGACAACAAGGCGATCATCGATCCCGCGCGCTGCAAGGGCTGCGGGCGCTGCATTGGCGCGTGCGGCTACGATGCGATCAGCAATGAGCAGTGGGACGCGAACGACCTCCTCGACCGCAAAATGGCGGAGTACGCGCAGGCCGTCTGCCAGGATCGCCCATGCTTCCACATCAACCTCGTCCGCGACATCTCGCCGAACTGCGACTGCCACGGCGAGAACGACGCGCCGATCCTGCCCGACATCGGCATGTTCGCCTCGCTCGATCCCGTCGCGCTTGACCAGGCGTGCGCAGACGCCTGCCAGAAGGCGACGCCGATCCGCAACAGTCAGCTTGGCGACAATCTCGCAAAGGAGGCGTGGGAGCACCACCATGACTGCTTCCTCGACAACAACCCGAACGTCTGCTGGGCGGAAACGCTGGAGCACGCGGAGAAGATCGGCATGGGAACGCGGTCGTATGAATTGGTGAAGCTGAAGTAAGGAATCGTTCTGCAAGTGCCTGACAAAGCGCCACGAGATGGCAAGCTGTCAGGCATTTTGCGTGTTTCCATGTAAAAAACAAAAATAACTTTTGTACTTGAATGCATTTTGTATACATGATACAATCAAGGCGAAAACGATACGAGGAAATGCATGATGCAGTGCTCGTACAACGCGCGATTTGGAAAGGTGATGCAGGGATATGCGCAAGGAACATGATTTTTTAGGCGAGCTGGACGTGCCCGATGAGGCGTATTACGGTGTGCAGACGATGCGGGCGATTGAGAATTTCCAGATTACGGGACAGCGTATCGACCCGGACTTCGTGCAGGCGCTCGCAGAGGTCAAGCGGGCGGCGGCTATCGCGAATATGGAGACGGGGCGGCTCGATCGGGAGATTGGCACGCTGCTCGTCCAGGCGGCGGACGAAATCATTGCGGGAGGACTCCTCGACCAGTTCCCGACCGATCCAATCCAGGGCGGGGCTGGGACGTCGATCAACATGAACATGAACGAGGTGCTTTGCAATCGCGCCTTGGAGCTCATGGGCAAGCCGAAGGGGAGCTACGACATCATCTCGCCGAACAACCATGCGAACATGGCACAGTCGACGAATGATGCGTTCCCGACGGGCATCAAAGTCTGCCTCGTCCACAAGGCGAACAAGCTCACGACGGCGCTCGACCGCCTCGTGCGCGAGCTTGAGCGGAAGGCGGAGGAGTACAAGGACATCGTCAAGATGGGGCGCACGCACCTGCAGGACGCCGTCCCCATCACGCTCGGGCAGGAAATGGGCTCGTATGCGTCCGCCATTCAGCGCGCGATCATCCGCATCAACCGCACGGCGGAGAACATCCACGTCATCAACATGGGCGGCACGGCTGTCGGCACGGGGCTGAACGCAGAGCCCGCCTATATCGGCAAGGTCGCGCAGGCCATGTCGCAGGCGCTCGGCGAGCGGTACATGACGGCGACGAACATCATCGACGCGACGAACAACACCGACGTCTTTGCCGACGTGTCGAGCGCGATGAAGGTCACGGCGCTCGTCCTCATCAAGATGGCAAACGACTTCCGCCTCATGGCGTCGGGCCCCCGCTGCGGGCTCAATGAATTAAAGCTCCCCATGCGCCAGCCGGGATCATCGATCATGCCGGGCAAGGTCAATCCCGTCATTGCCGAGGTGCTCGATCAGGCGTGCTATCAGGTCATCGGCAACGACCTCGCCGTGACGCTCGGCGTGGAAAACGGGCAATTTGAGCTGAATGTCATGGAGCCCGTCATCGCATTCAATCTCTTCAATTCGATGCGGTATCTGACGAATGCCATTGATGCGTTCGTCGACAAGCTGCTCATCCATCTTGAGCCGAACCGCGAGCAGTGCACGGACTGGCTCGAGCACAGCGTCGGCATCGTCACGGCGCTCCTCCCGCATATCGGCTATGAGAGTGCCGCCGCGCTTGCGAAGGAAGCGTATGCGACGGGGCGCCCAATCCGCGAGGTCGTGCTCGAAAAGGGACTGCTCAAAAAGGAAAAATTGGAGCATATCCTTTCCCCCGCGCAGATGACGACGCCGGGCATTGCACAGTGATTGCATAAAGGCAAACAAAGAAGCCCGCCCATTCCTCTAAATACCGCTTTAAAGAATGGGCGGGCTTTTGCTTACGCGTGTTTCATTCGCTTGCAGGGGCTTCATCTGCGAGGTAAATCGACGGGTCAAGTCCGAGGTCGTGGACGAAGTGCAGGAGGTCGCCGTCTGTCACGACGATCTCGATGGCACTGTTACCTTCCGGACGGTCGGCGAGCTCGATGATTTCGGGCTTCTTCAGCACGCGTCCTTCCGTATTGGCAAAGAGGACGATGGTCGGCGTCTCGGTGCGGCCGAACTCGCATTCCTTGACGATGCCGTAGCCCCAGATTGTCTTGAGGATCGTGCCGACGGGGTAGACGGCGACGTTATTGAAGAAGAGCTTCAGAAGCTCGGGGTCGAACTGCCCCTTGTTGACGTTCACCATGATGTTGCGCGTGACATTTGGCGTATACGCCTTTTTGTAGGGGCGCTCGCTCGTCAGCGCGTCGTAGACGTCGGCAATCGCGGCGATCTTGGCGAAGCGGTGGATCTGGTCGCCTTTCAGGCCGCGTGGGTAGCCCCTGCCGTCGATATGCTCGTGATGCTGCGAGGCGATCGCGGCGAGAATGGCAGGCGAGGGAAGCTCGTTCTGCATGGCCATGATGCGCTTCCCGCCGTTGCCCGGATGATCCTTCATCGTGGCAAACTCGTCGTTCGTCAGGCGTCCGTTCTTGTTCAGGATTTCGGAGGGGACGTTGATCTTTCCGAGGTCGTGCAGGAGCGCGCCGAGCGTCAAGAGCAGCATGTCCTTTTTCGTGTAGTGGCAGAGCATGCCGAGCATGGCGGAGAGCACGGCGACGTTGACGCTGTGCGCGAAGGTATAGGTGTCGTGCAGGCGGATGTCCGTGAGCTGGATGAGGTTGCCGCGCCTCGCCAGGATGTCGGCGAGGATGTTCTCCGATACGGCCTGCATGCTCGTGACGTCGATGCGGCCCGATTCCTCGACGCTCTGGTACGTCTCGTAGACGCGCTGGATTGCCGTGATGCGCGTGCGCTCCTGCACGACGTCCTCCGGCGGGGGAAGCTTCAGATTGGGATCCATCGAGGTGACATTGAGCGTCGGAATGCCAATCCTCTGAAGCTGTCCGATGTAGCCCTTCGTGATCGGCTGCCCTTTGACGAGATAGCTCGCGCCGAGGCGGTTGTAGATGCTCTGGCCGACGATCATGCCTTCTTTTAGGTCTTTGACCGGCAAACGAATCATATCGATAATCGTTCCTTTCAAGAAGATACCTTTTATATATCATACATCATTTTTTAGAAATAGAAAAGAAGGAAATCTGCTTTTCTTGCGGCAGGCGAACATATTTGCTATACTATGGAAGTTAGACCGTACATTTAGAAAGATTTGAATGGAGAGGGAGCGCAACATGCGGAGAGCGCGAAGGAAGAAACGGAGTTTTCGGCGCATCAGGTTTGTGGCAGTCTTGTTCGTGGCTGCTCTCGTTGCCGTTATTGGCTGCTATGCGGCATTTCACCGCGGGCTTTATAAGGGCGGTGCAGACGGGAAAGATGCGATCACGCATATCATGATTATGGGCGTTGACAGGCGCAGTGACGACATCGGGCGCAGCGACACGCTGATGGTCGCCTCGATTGACGCGGCGCAGGAAAAGGCGGCGCTCCTATCCATCCCGCGCGACACGCGCGTCGCGATCGAGGGGAATGGGTACGACAAGATCAATCACGCCTACGCCTTCGGCGGCCATGCGCTGACACAAAAGAGCGTGGAGAACCTGCTCGGCGTCACGATGGATCACTACATCCTCATCGACACGAAGGCCTTTGCGCGCATCATCGACGCGATGGGCGGCATCGACATCAACGTGCAGAAGCGCATGTACTACGAAGATCCGTGGGACGATGATGGGGGGCTCGTCATTGACTTCTATCCCGGTGAGCAGCACTTGGACGGGAAGAAGGCGATGGAGTACGTGCGCTACCGCGACGGCGAGGGCGACATTGGGCGCATTGGGCGGCAGCAGGCCTTTATGAAGGCGGTGCTCGCAAAACTCATCTCGACGGATATGCTGCCGCGCCTGCCGCAGCTCGTCGAGGAGGTGCGCTCTACAATCGAGACGGATATGACGGTCGCGGAGCTGCTGGACTTCGCGAAGATCATGAAGGGCGTCCAAGCAAACGGCATGACGGCGCAGATGGTGCCGGGCAGCCCCGGCTTCCACGAGGACATCAGCTACTGGATTCCCGACATCACGGATGTGCGCGACCTGCTCGCGTCTGAGATGGGGCTGCCGCGCTCCGAGGCAGAAGAGGAGCAGGCGCAAAAGGACGAGGACGCGTACTTCGCCGCGCTCCCGAAGGATCTCAAGGTCATCGCGCAGAAGTCGAAGGGCGGCACATCGCTCGGCGAAGCGCCAGCTGACGAAGAGAAGCCGATGAAGCCGGAGGAGATTTCCGTCATGGTCATCAATTCGAGCGGCATCAACGGCGCAGGCGCCCAGGTCGCGAGCGTGCTCCAGAAGAAGGGCTTCATCATATCGGGCGTCGAGACGGGCAAGACGAGCTCGCGTGAGCAGACGACGATCACGACGTCGACGCGCAATACGGACGTGTTCTACGGGATGCCGTTCCCGTGCATCATCATGGACGGCGGCAGCTCGAATCAGGCCGTCGTCAATATCGGCCTCGATTACCGGCAGGGCAAATCGAGAAACAAGCCGAGCAAGTAAAGGACAGGAAGGGGAAACGCGTTTGCATGCGCTGAAGGTGATCGGGCTTAAAAAATCATTTGGCATCGAGGAGTTGTTCCACGACGTGACGTTTGAGGTCGCGCGCGGCGACAAGGTCGGCTTCGTCGGCGCGAATGGCGCGGGCAAGACGACGCTCATGCGCTGTCTCTTGGGGCAGGAGGAGCTGGACGGCGGCACGGTGCAGCTCGATGGGGCGGCATCGATCGGCTACGTCGAGCAGCAGGCGGACTTCGGGGGCGGCACGCTCTGCGAGGCGTTCCGGCACGCGTTTGACGATGTCATCGCGCTCGGCGCGAAGAAGCGCGCGCTGGAGGCGCGCATCGCCCGCGACCAGACGGCGGAAACGATGGAGGCGTACAGCCGCGTCGCGTTCCAGTTCGAGCAGCTGGGCGGCTACGATTACGAGGCGCGCATCCGCCGCGTCGCCTTCGGGCTCGGCTTTTCCGAAGCGGACCTTGAAAAGGACGTGGCGCACTTCTCGGGCGGGCAGAAGACGCGCATCGGCCTTGCGAAGGCGCTCCTGCGCGAGCCGGATTTCCTTTTTCTCGATGAGCCGACGAACCACCTCGACGTGCGCATGATCGAGTGGCTCGAGGGCTTTCTGCGCGCGTACGCGGGCGGCGTCCTCCTCATATCGCACGACCGCTACTTCCTCGACCGCGTCGCGACGCGCACGATCGAGCTGGCAGCGCATACGGTCACGAGCTACGCGGGCAACTACACCTACTACATGAAGGTCAAGACGGAGCGCCGCGCCGCGCTCCAAAGCGCTTACGAGAAGCAGCAGGAGCACATCAAAAAGACGGAGGAGTACATCCGCCGCTACAAGGCGGGCATCAAGAGCAAGCAGGCGCGCGGACGCGCGAGCCAGCTCAGCCGCCTTGCGCGCATCGTCCTGCCGCCGGAGGCGGCGTCTTTCAACTACTTCGCGCTAAGCGCGCCGCCCGCGTGTGCGCAGCGCGTCGCGGAGCTTGAAGACGTGAGCGTCGCCTTCGGCAGCCATACGGTATTTGAGCACGTGTCGCTCCTCATCCGAAATGGCGACGGCGTCGCGCTCGTCGGGCCGAACGGCGCGGGCAAGACGACACTCTTGCGCCTTCTCGTCGGCGAGCTCGAAGCGCAGGGCGCGGGGCGCGTGAAGATCGGCAGCCGCGTGAAGATCGGCTACTTTTCCCAGCAGCACGAGGGGCTGAACCGCGAAAATACCGTTCTGGGCGAGATCCTCGATACGTTCGGCCTCGATGAGGAGCAGGCGCGCCGCTATCTCGGCGCATTCCTCTTCCACGGCGACGAGGTATTGCGGCGCATCGGCGACCTATCGGGTGGCGAGCAGTCGCGCGTCGCCTTTCTGAAGCTCATGCTGACGGGCGCGAATTTCCTCGTCCTCGACGAGCCGACGAACCATCTCGACATTCCCGCGCGCGAGGCGGTCGAGGAGGCGCTGATGGCGTACCCCGGCACATTCCTTGCCGTCTCGCATGACCGCTACTTCCTCGACAAGGTCGCGAACTGCACGCTCGAGCTCGAAGATGGCAAGCTGACGGAATACCTCGGCGGCTACAGCTACTACCTGATGAAGAAGGAAGCGGAGCGCGAGGAAGCCGAGGAGGCGGAGAAGGAGCGCGCGGAGAAGGCGCGCGCCGAGGCGGCGAAGGAAAAGGCGCGCAAAAAGGAAGCGACAAGGCGCGAGCGGAGCGCACGCCCCGCATCAGATGAGGCCGAGGAGCGCGCGGCGCGGGAAGCGGCGGAAGCGGAGCGAAGCCGTATCCAGAGCATGAGCGCCGCACGCCGCGAGGAGCTGACGCAGCGCGCCGAGGCGGAGATCGCAATGGCAGAGGCGGAGCTGAAGGGCTTGGAGTTCTCGATGAACGACCCCGCCGTGCAGGCCGATCCCGAAAAGAGCCGCGCGATTGCCGAGGAATATGCGGCGAAGGAGCGGGAGATCGAGGCGCGCTACGCGAAGTGGGAAGCGCTGACGGAATCATAAATCGTGCACGAACGTGAGGAGGGAGCAATATGCCGAAGGAGAGAATCGAGCAGACGCTCCTTTCGCTTGCGGGAGCGGACGAGGCAGAGACCTTGGAGGGCAGCGTCGACAGCGTCATCTTTGCTAATGCTGAGGGCAGCTTCTCCGTCTTCCGCCTGCGCCCTGCAGGGCAAAACAGCCGCGTCGCCGTCACCGCACCGTGCGCTGCGCCGCTCGTCGGCCAGCAGGTGCGCCTCGTCGGGCAGTGGATCAACCATCCGCGCTTTGGACAGCAGTTCAAGGCGGTGCACCTCCGCGTCGAGGCGCCGTCGAGCGCGCGCGGCATCGAGCGATTCCTCGCCTCTGGCGCGATTGACGGCGTAGGGCCGGCGATGGCGGCGTGCATCGTGCGGAGGTTCGGCAAGGATGCGCTCACCATCATCGAGGAGCGGCCGCATCTCTTGCAGGAGGTCGCGGGCATCGGCAAGAAGACGGCGGAGAAGATCGCCGCCTCGTACCGCTCGCAGACGGAGCTTCGCGAAATCATGGTATGGCTGGAAGCGCATGGCATTTCCGGCACATTTGCCGCGCGCATTTTTAAGGCGTATTCGTCGTTCTCGCTCGATGTGCTCACGAATCACCCGTATCAGCTCGCCCGCGAGGTCGAGGGAATCGGCTTTCAGACGGCGGACGCGATTGCCGCGAGCATCGGGCTTTCCGGCGACGATGCGGAGCGTGTCGCGGCAGGCATCGACTACGCGTTGCAGCAGATCGCGACGAACGGCCATTGCTGTATTCCCGAAGCGCCGCTTGCGGAGAAGACGGCAAAGCTTCTCGGCGTGGAGGAGGCGCGCGTGCGCGAGATCCTGCAGGCGCAGCTCGCGAAGAAGAATCTCGCCTTCGAGTACGAGGGCGCGGATAGGCTCATCTACCCGCCGTATCTCTACCGCGCGGAGTGCGCCGTCGCCGAAAAGCTCCTCTACCTGCAGAAGAAGGCGCACGCGATTGCAGGGGCAGGGCGTGCCGAGGCGCTCGTCGCGGACTGGGAGGATACGACGGGGCTGCGGCTTGCGGCGGCGCAGCGAAAGGCCGTCGCGGGCGTGCTGGCGCACGGCCTTTTCGTCCTGACGGGCGGTCCCGGCACGGGCAAGACGACCGTCGTCCGCGCGATGCTCGACCTCTTGGAGGAGAAGGGCCTATCCGTTCTCCTCGGCGCGCCGACGGGGCGCGCGGCAAAGCGCCTCGCCGAGGCGACGGGGCGTAAGGCGGTGACGGTCCACCGTATGCTCGAAGCGCAGGGCATTGGCGGAACGGTGCAGTTCCAGAAAAACGAGGACGAGCCGCTCGAAGCTGATGCGATCATCCTCGACGAAGTCTCGATGATGGAAATCGTGCTGACGGCGCACTTCCTCGCCGCCGTACCGGCAGGCTGCCACGTCATCTTGGTCGGCGACGTCGACCAGCTCCCAGCCGTCGGGCCGGGCGCGGTACTGAAGGACATCCTGCGCTCGGAGGCCGTGCCGAGCGTGCGGCTCACGGAGGTCTTTCGCCAGCAGGGCGAGAGCAGCATCGTGATGAACGCCCATGCGATTAACGCGGGGCGCGAGCCTGTCACGCGGCGCGACGCAGACGGGGCGTTCCAGTTTTGGGAGCTTCCAGACGCGGAGACGACGGCGCAGAAGATCGTGTCGCTCTGCGCGAGCTTCCTGCCGCAGAAAGGCCTTTCGCCGCTGCAGGACGTGCAGGTACTCTCGCCGATGCACCGGCAGGAGTGCGGCGTCGATAATCTCAACCGCCTATTGCAGGAGGCGCTGAATCCGAGATCGCCATCGAAACCGGAGTTCGTCGGCGCGTCGCATACGTTCCGTCTCGGCGACAAGGTCATGCAGATGCGGAACAACTACACGAAGCAGGTATTCAATGGGGATATTGGCTTCATCACGGCGCTCGACGCGGACGGGCTCTCCGTGCGCTTTGGCGAGGAGCTTGAGGTCAGCTACGAGCGCGGCGAGCTCGGCGAGCTGCAGCTCGCCTACGCGATGAGCGTCCACAAGAGCCAGGGCAGCGAGTACCCCGTCATCGTCCTGCCGCTCGTCGCAGGCCACCGCATCATGCTCCAGCGCAACCTGCTCTATACGGCCGTGACGCGCGCAAAGGAGAAAGTCATCCTGCTCGGCTCGCGCGCGGCGCTCCGCGCTGCCGTCGAGAACGACAGGACGAAGCGGCGCTACACGCTGCTCGCCGAGCGGCTGGCGCGCATGAAGTGAAGTGGCTTTCGCACGATAGGTAAAGGTTTCGTTAAGGAAGTGCTGATTAAATGAAGTTGCCCAGATTTGCATAGATGCGCTGTTCCTATCTAGGAGACAAACCACAGGCGTAGTGGTGCTACGCCGCGGATTTGTCGACAACGAAAGGACAGTGCAGATGTGTGAAGATGGGCGGCTGAATTAATCAGTGCTTCCTTAAATCGTATCGGATGGGCGGACGGAAATTTGCAAGTGCCGCCGAAATCGAGTAGAATTAAGGAAAGAGCAGGAATAAATGAAAGAGGTGAAATCCCATGAAACGCGTATTTCGCATGTTTTTTGCCGCCTGCATCCTCGCCGTGACGCTCGCCGTGCAGATGGGGGCGGCGCACGCCGCAGACGGCTGGTACTGGCTTTCGTCGGATGACAAGTACAGCAAGTTCTACGACCCGACTTCCGTTGTCGTCACGCATTCGGCGGCGACGACGCACGGCCAGGTCGCGACGGAGATCGCGGCATGGACGAAGACGTCGTACAGCTACGCTGGTGCAGAGGAGACGATTGCCGCGTATGGGCTTCAGAAGCTGATCCCAGATCCGGCAAAGTTCGCCTACAGTCTCGCGGAGGTCGTCATCAATCCGCAGAACCGCACGCTCCAGTACGCGAAGGAAGAGTTTTACGATGCCTCTGGCAAAGTGCTCTACTCGCACGTCGATGGGCGACTCAAGGAGATCACGAGCCAAGAGTTTGACGAGGCCTTTTACGATGTCATCGTGGACGCCGTCTTTGCCGTCGGGGAAGTGAAGCGTGCGAAGGCAGATGACCGCTGGATCACGCTCTGGGAGAGCACGACGCCCGACGGCGTCCGCACGCATGCCACAGCCGACACGACGACGATGCGCATGAAGGGCGAGAATCTCATTTTCTGGAAGTGGACGGAAACGAAGGACGGCACGGGACGCGTCACGGAAATCAAGTTCCAGAAGGCCGCCGAGAATCTCCCGCAGGGGACGGAGCGCATCATCAGAGGGACGTACTGGACACCGGCGGGCGGTTGGAAGAAGCTGGAGGACGACGCGGACGGCGCCTATCGCATGATCCCCGCAAAGTCGGTGGAGTACAAGGGAATCACGAAGCTGCGCGCCTATGCAAAGGGCTATTCCATGTGGCTGAACCGTTATAGCATTGAGGACTAAGGAAGAAGAATCACTGTATGCCAATCAAGATACCGAACAATCTGCCTGCCGCGCACATCTTGGAGGGGGAGAACATCTTCGTCATGGATGCGCAGCGCGCGTACAGCCAGGACATCCGCCCGCTGAAGATCCTCATCCTCAACCTCATGCCCATCAAGTCCGTCACGGAGACGCAGCTCCTGCGCCTCCTCGGCAATACCTCGATCCAGGTCGAGATCGACTTCATCTACACGGAGTCGTATGTGCCGAGCCACACCTCGCATGCCTATCTCACAGAGTTCTACGGCACGTTTGCCGAGGTGCGCCACAAGAAGTACGACGGCATGATCATCACGGGCGCGCCCGTCGAGAATATGGCATTCGAGGAGGTCGCCTACTGGGACGAGGTCGCGGAGATCATGGAGTGGAGCAAGAAGCACGTCTACTCCGTATTCCATATCTGCTGGGGCGCGCAGGCGGGGCTTTACTATCACTACGGCATCAAGAAGTACAGCGTCCCCGAGAAGATCTTCGGCGTCTACCCGCATCACCTCTGCGTCGAACATGAAAAGCTCCTGCGCGGCTTCGACGATGTGTTCTATGTGCCGCACTCGCGCCATACGGAAAACCGCCGCGCGGACATCGAGCGCGTGCCGGAGCTCACGATACTCGCCGAAGCGGAGGGCGCGGCAGGTCCGTATATCATCGCGAACCTCGACAAGCGCCAGTTCTTTATTTCCGGCCATGCCGAGTACGACCCGCTGACGCTCAAGCAGGAATACGACCGCGACGAGGCGGCGGGGATGCACCCGAATATCCCGCAGAACTACTATCCAAACGACGACCCGAAGGCGATGCCCGTCGTGCGCTGGCGCTCCGTCGCGCATCTGCTCTTCGCGAACTGGCTCAACTACTACGTCTATCAGGAGACGCCGTACGAGCTCGACGCCCTCTACAAGGAAAATGACTGAGACTGCTGATTCAGAAGGATTTCAGCTATATCCGCTATGCTATACGAAACGCACTTTGATGACAGGACAGGCAGGAGTGATTTCGGATGAAGCGATGGTGGATGGGCGTACTGGGGGCGGCAGTTTTTGCGGCGGCATTCCTTCCGCGGGGCGGAGAGGCCGCGCAGCTCGTGCCGAGCTACATCTACGAATGGGTGCAGTCGACGGCGCGCCAGAGCTATTACTTCAACAAGGTGCAGATGCACTACGGAGTGAAGGACGGGATCATCGACCTCAATGTTCTCGTCGTGCCGACGCTCCGCACGTATGACGAAATCCAGATCCAGGACGTCGTCTCAAAGCGGCGCTGGAAGATGCTCTCGCTCGACGGCTACGACGGACTCGTCGGCGCGGCGGAGTATCTGACGCTGAACCTCAAGGACGGCACGGTCCTCGTCACGCAGCATGACGACCTCGACGGCACGTGGAGCACGCTCTTCTCCGATAGGCGGGGCGTCCCGCCCATCAGCCTCGCAAGCCTCTCGGCAAAAGATGTCGACGGCAAATTCTATCGCGCCATCATCGACTATGCAGATGCGCACCAAAGCGAGCTCGTCGCCCGCACAAAAGGAACGCTTTCGGCAGAGGACAAGAAAATGCTCGACGAAAAGCGCAAGGCGCACTTGGAGGCGCAGAAAAAAGCAGAAAAAGAAGCCAGCCATGCGAAGCAGGATAAGCAAAAGCGTGACGCGAGCAAAAAGAAATAAAAATAGCGCCATAAGATGGTTGAACCGATCTTATGGCGCTATTTTTATAGGGCATTCTTTTCTTTTTAATCTTCATAGAGCAGGACGACCTTCCCGCTTTCGCGCGTCGGCTTCATCGCGATTACGCGCTGGTTGCGCGAACCGCGAAAGTGCAGGGTGAGGTCGCGCTCGGCCTCGCGGTAGTCGCCGTCTACGAGAACGTCGAGCTCCGTAAGGAGCGCGTCTGTCGCCGCATCGCCGCGCGCTTGCAATTCCTCTAGCGTATAGCCCGTATAGCTCCATACGTCAAGCCCTGCCGCATGGAGCTTTTTGGCGAGCGCGGCGAGCGGCACGCACTGCAGGAACGGCTCGCCGCCGCTGAACGTTACGCCCGTAAGGAGTGGATTCTTTCGGATTGTTTGGAAGAGGGAGTCGACGCTCTCCTCGCGCCCCCCTTCCATCGGCTGCGTCTCGGGATTCTGGCAGCCGGGGCAGCGGCGCGCGCACCCTTGGACGAAAATCGTGAAGCGCACGCCGTCGCCATCGACGACAGACTCCTCTACGACGCCGGCTATATGAAGTGTCTCGCTCATAAACGCTCCTTCCTCTGGGCAGAAAGAGAGCCGCTGCCGTGGAGGGGATGGCAGCGGCTCAAGGATAAGGATAAGGATAAAGGGATAAAGGGAAAGCTTGAATCAGTGAAGTCCGTGTTTGACGCGCTCGTGTTCCTCGGATTGCTTCGCGTCATTCCAGCGGTCGACCGTGCCGACGAGGTAGCCGGTGATGCGGCGGATGCGCTCGAACTTCTGCGGCTGGAGCACGTACTCGATTGCGACTTTGCCGTTTTCGGCAGGGGAGAGTTCGAGGCTGCTGACCTTCTCGCTCGTCTCGCGTTCCACGCAGTCGATATAGCTTGCAATCTCCTGCTCGGAAATATCGGAAAGCCCGTTCACCATCACGTTGATGCCATTTACTACCATCGTCGTCACCTGTCCTATCGTAATCTCAGTGGGGCAGCGCCCCTTGCAATCTGTATGTTTAAGCACGAAGGAGCAGTATATGCTCCCGTTGGCGCTTAGCTAGATTATACAATATCTATTGCAGTCTAGTCAATAGCACTACTACATCTTGTTTTTTAGGCACAGGGTTATCCACAGGCAGAAATGAATTTTTATGCGTGAAATGATTAAATTATCATGCTTGACAAAGGGCGGGCATGTGGTTCATGCCCGCTGCGCAAGACGATAAGAGGCTGCTTAGAAAAGGATAATGAATAAAGATTCTCCATAAAATCTTATCCACAAATTTTCTGTGGATAGCTCATGATTCGCCTTGAATGACCGTGCGGACGGGATAGGGGATCTCAATCCCTTCCTCGCGGTAGCGCTTCGTGAGCGCCTTGATGAACTCGTGCTTTAAGAGGAACTGATGGTCGAAGAGGCTCGAGTGCATGACGACGTCGAAGTTGATGCTCGAGTCGGCGAAGGTATGGAAGCGGACGGCGGGCGCCTCGCTGACCGTCTCGTCGACGCGGGAAAGCACCTCCTGCGCGACGTCGAGCGTCACGCGCTCGACGTGGTCGAGGTCGCTGTCATAGGCGACGCCGACGGGGATCTTGATGATGATGTCGCGGCGCGGCATCGAGAAATTCGTGATGTTCGACGAGGCGATTTTCTGGTTCGGGATGACGACCACGTTGCCGCCGCCGACGGGAACGATTGTCGTGAAGCGCCACGTGATGTCGGTGACGCGCCCCTCCTCGCCCGTGCTCAGGCGGATGTAGTCATCGAGGCGGAGCTGCTTTGAGAGGATGAGGTGAAGCCCGGAGAAGATGTTCGCGAGCGTCTCCTGCAGCGCGAGGGCGACTGCCATACCGCCGACGCCCATCGCGGTGAGGATCGGCGCAATGGAGATGCCGTAGTATTGGAGGATGACGAGCACGCCCATCGCGTAGATGACGACGGTGAGAATCGTCGAGAGCAGCGTCGTCTTCGGCAATTTCTCGCCGTTCTTTTCGATCTGCCGCTCGACGACACCGTTAATCGTCCGCGCGATGACGCGCGTGATCGAGAGCACGATGACGGCGAAGAGGATGTAAGAGAAGAGGCGGACGAGCGACTCGTGAATGTCAATCGTGTTGACGATCCAGTAGAGCCCGACGACGAGCGCGAGCGAGATCGGCACGCCGCGCAGCGCGTTGATGAAGATGTAGAACCACGTCCCCTCCTCAACTTGGAGGTGCATTCGGATGCGGCGGTTGATGAGTTTGTTGGCGGCGATGCCGATGGAAAGCGCGCCCGTTAAAATGCAAAATGGGATGAGAAGCGCCTCCGTCAGATGCGCCCAGTCGACCCAGCTCAGTTGTGGCAAGAAAATTCCTCCTTATACTGCGGCGATAATGCGTCTTGAAAATAAAACAGTTCCATTATACTATTATAGTATCGAAGAAAGAAAGAGAATATTTTCCATAGGAGGCAAATTATGACGAATTTACTGCGCGAGGGCGCGCGCCTTCGCCTGCGCAAGGCGGATATTGACGATCTGGATTTCATCATGGGCTTGCAGCAGGACGAGGAGAACAGCAAGTTCATCGTCGCGTTTGACCGCGACTTCCACACGAAGGTCATGGAGATCGGCGAGGCGTCGATGGACGTCATCGTGGAGGAGAAGGCGACGGGCGAGCGCGTCGGCTATTTCCTCCTGAACGGTCTGACGAATGAGGCGAAGGAGATGGAGTGGACGCACGTCATCATCGCGAAAAAGGGCATGGGCTACGGGCATGAGGCGATGAAGATCCTGAAGGCGTGGACGTTCGAGGATAAGAAATTCCATCGCGCATGGCTCGACTGCAAGGATTACAATGCGCGCGCGCTCCACCTCTACGAGGCGGAGGGCATGGTGCGCGAGGGACTGATCCGCGAGACGCTCCTTACGAACGGCGTCTATGAGAATCTCGTCGTGCTCGGCATCTTGGACCGCGAGTACGAGGCGCGCAAGGCGGCAGGCGAGGAGCTTTAAGAATACATTCGTCAAGACGCGGACGGAGGACGGAGAGGCAGGAGCGGCGACTGCAGACGTCGAATTATGCATAAGCATGAGAAAGAAGGAATACCATGGAGAAGATCAAGCGCGTATTCGTCATCGTGCTCGACAGCCTCGGCATCGGAGCCGCGCCTGACGCGGCGGATTTTGGGGACGGCGCGTGCCATACGCTGAAGTCGATTGTCGGCTCGCCGCATTATGAGACGCCGAATCTCGCAAGACTCGGGCTTTTCAATATCGACGGCGTCCAATGCGCCGCGCCAGTTGCTACGCCAGTCGGCGCATTTGCCCGCTTGCGCGAGCTATCGCGCGGCAAGGACACGACGACGGGGCATTGGGAGATGGCGGGCATCGTATCGGAGCGCCCCATGCCGACGTACCCGGACGGCTTTCCGCCAGAGGTCGTGGCGGAGCTGGAAGCGGCATTTAGCAGAAAAGTCCTCTGCAACAAGCCGTATTCGGGCACGAAGGTCATTCACGACTACGGGCGCGAGCAGGAGGCGACGGGCGGGCTTATCGTCTATACGTCGGCAGACAGCGTCCTCCAGATCGCGGCAAATGAAAAGGACGTTCCCGTCGAGGCGCTTTACGATTACTGCCGCAAGGCGCGCGCGATCATGCAGGGCGAGCACGGCGTCGGGCGCATTATCGCGCGCCCTTACGTCGGCGCGTACCCGGACTACGAGCGCACGCCGCGCCGCCACGACTTTTCGCTCGACCCGACGGGCGACACGATGCTGGACGCGCTCATGCGGCGCGGCGTGGCGACGATTGGCGTCGGCAAGATCGCCGACATCTTCGCGGGGCGCGGCATCAGCCGCAGCCTCGGCGTCAATACGGACAATGCTGATGGAATGCGAAAGACGCTCGCCCTCATGGACGAGGATTTTACGGGGCTCGCCTTCATCAATCTCGTCGACTTCGACATGGCGTATGGCCACCGCCGCGACATCGACGGCTATGCGAAGGCAATGACGGAATTTGACCTTGCGCTCGGCAAGATGATGGGGAAGATGGGCTCTGGCGACGTCGTCATGATAACAGGCGACCACGGCTGCGACCCCGGCGCGCCCGGCACGGATCACACGCGCGAGTACGTGCCGCTCGTCATGTATGGCGCGCGGATTCGGCAGGGCGTGAACCTCGGCACGTACCCGACGTTTGCCATGCTCGGCGCGACGGTGGCGGATATGTTCGGCGCGGCGATCACGACGAAGGGCGAGAGTTTCCTGCCGCGCATCTTGAAGGACTGACTAGGGGGATGGCAGTATGCGTATGTACGACCTCATTGCAAAGAAGAAGCAGGGCGGGGCGCTGACGGCGGAAGAGATCGCCTACATGGTCGATGGCTACGTCAAGGACGCGCTTCCCGACTACCAAATGGCCGCCATGCTCATGGCGATCTGCCTGCGCGGCATGACGGCGGAGGAGACGACGGCGCTCACGAAGGCTATGGCGGCATCTGGCGACACGATTGACCTCTCCGCTATCGCGGGCAAGAAGGTCGACAAGCATTCGACGGGCGGCGTCGGCGACAAGACGACGCTCATCTGCGCGCCAATCGTCGCGGCGTGCGGCGGCAAGGTCGCGAAGATGAGCGGGCGCGGGCTCGGCCATACGGGCGGCACGATCGACAAGCTCGAAGCGATACCGGGGTATCGGACGGCGCTCACGGAGCGCGAGTTCTTCGATGTGGTCAATTCCTGCGGCGTCAGCGTCATCGGGCAGACGGGCAATCTCGCGCCTGCCGACAAGAAGCTCTACGCCCTGCGCGACGTGACGGCGACGGTCGACAGCATCCCGCTGATCGCGTCGTCCATCATGAGCAAGAAGCTCGCGGCAGGGAGCGACTGCATCTTGCTCGACGTCAAGACGGGCACGGGGGCGTTCATGAAGACGGTGGAAGAGGCGATTGCGCTCGCGCAGACGATGGTCGCCATTGGCGAGGGCGCGCTCAGGCGTACCGTCGCGCTCGTGACGGATATGGATGTGCCGCTCGGGCGCGCCGTCGGCAATAGCATCGAGGTCGCCGAGGCCGTCGCCGTGCTGAAGGGCGAGGGACCGAACGACCTTACCGAGGTGTCGCTGACGCTCGCGGCGAATATGCTTGCTCTCATCGGGAAGGGATCGCCGGAAGCGTGCCGCAAGATGGCAGAGGCGGCAATCGCGGACGGCTCTGCCTTTGCGCGCCTCTGCCAGATGGTGCGCGCGCAGGGCGGAGACGATTCCGTGCTTCGCGATACCGCGCGATTCCCGGAGGCAATGGTCATGACGGAGGTGCGCGCGGGCGAGGCTGGCTACATCACGCATATGGACGCGGAAAAGATCGGCGAGACGGCCGTCATTCTCGGCGCGGGACGCGAGCGAAAGGACAGCATCATCAATCCCGCCGCGGGCATCGTCCTGCGCAAGAAGTACGGCGAGCGCGTCGAGAAGGGCGAGAGCATCGCGGCGTTCTACACGAACAACGCAATGGCATTCCGCGAGGCGGAGCGCCTGTATCGGGGCGCTGTCACGATTGGGCAAGACGCGCCTGCGAAACGGCCGCTCATCTACGCGCGCGTCGAGAAGGACAAGGCCGAGCGATACGGACGGGCAGGAATGGCTTGAAGGAGGTAGTTTCATGACGGATGAAGTGCTCATCGAGGTCGCGAAGGAATACCGGGCGCGCGCCTATGCACCGTATTCGAAATGCAAGGTCGGCGCGGCGGTGCTCGCAGCAGATGGCAGGGTGTTCGGCGGCTGCAATGTCGAGAATGCAAGCTATCCTTTGACGAACTGCGCGGAGCGAACGGCGCTCTTCAAGGCAGTAGCAGAGGGCGTGCGCGACTTCGCCGCGCTCGCCGTCGTCGCGGATACGGACGGCCCTTGCGCCCCATGCGGCGCGTGCAGGCAAGTCATGGCGGAGTTTGGGATCGCGCGCGTCATTATGGCAAATTGCAGCGGCGCAGTCCGCGTCGTCACGCTGGAGGAGCTATTGCCCTTTTCGTTTTCCGCACGCGATTTATGATCGTTTGCCTGCCGCCGTGCATTCCCATCACAAGGAGGGAATCCCATGTTTTTCTTGATCAATGTGCTCGGAATCCTCGTATTCCTCGGGATTGCCGTGCTCTTTTCCAAGCGGCGCAGTGAGATCCGCTGGCTTTCCATCGGCGCGCTGCTCCTCATCAATCTCATCCTCGCGGGCTTTCTGACGGCATTTGAGGCGGGACGCCAGTGCGTTGCGGCGGCTGTGGACTGCTTCAACGGGCTCGTCCAGATTGCGTTTTCGGGCATCGTGGTCGTCTTTCCCGACTGGGTCAACGTGCCGCAGATGAATTTCTTCACAGCGGTGCTGCTGCCGATTCTCTTCGTCGTGCCGCTCTTTGACATCCTGACGTATTTCGGCATCCTGCCGTTCATCATCCGCTGGGTAGGGAGGGGGCTCGCCTATATCACGGGCGCGCCGAAATTCGAGGCGTTCTTCGCCGTCGAGATGATGTTTCTCGGCAACGCGGAAGCGCTCGCCGTCTCGAAGCTGCAGCTGAGCCGCATGAAGGCGGATCGCTGTCTCTCGATCGGGCTCATGTCGATGAGCTGCGTCACGGCGGCTGTCGTTGTCACTTACGCGCAGATGATGCCGACTGCTTACGTCATCACGGCGATTCCCCTCAACGTCATCAACGCATTGCTCGTCTCGGAAATCCTGCATCCCGTGAAGATTTCCGAGGAGGAGGACACCGTTGCAACGCTTGATGAAGAAGGCATCACGCGCGAGCCGTTTTTCTCCTACCTCTCGAATTCCATCATCGGCGCTGGCAAGCTCGTGCTCATCATCTGCGCGAATGTCATCGCCTTCGTCACGCTTGCAAGGTGTCTTGATGCCGGACTGGCCCTTTTTCATCCCGATCTTTCGCTCGAAAATATCCTCGGCTGCATCCTGTTCCCCTTTGCATGGCTCTTAGGGCTCAGTGCGGGCGAGGCATTCCAGATTGCGCAATACATGGGCGAAAAGCTCATCACGAACGAGTTCGTCGTCATGCTCGGCATCAAGGACGCTGTCTATACGTTCAGCCCTCATGTGCAGGCGGTGCTGACCGTTTTTTTGACGTCCTTTGCGAATCTCACGACGATCGGCATCCTGCTTGGCGCATTCCGCGGGATCGTCGACAAGAGCCGCCACGAGCTCATCGCGCGCAACGTCGCCTATCTCGCACTCTCTGGCCTGCTCGTTTCCTTGCTCTCGGCCGGTATGGCAGGGCTTTTCGTCTGGTGAGCGGATGGTTTGTAAACGATAATGTCTTTCAAGACTTGAGCTGCTAGAAGGATTTTGAGGTGCTGGCGTGGAATGTTGAACTTAGCATAGTTTATTCAATGAATCAAGCTGCTTGGGGGGATGGATTTGGACAGGAAATTGAAAGTACTGATTACCGACGATTCCCAACTTTTGCGCAAGAAACTGCGCAAGGATTTGGAAGAGATGGACTGCGAGGTCTTGGAGGCGGAAAACGGGAAGGACGCCATCCTTCGCGTTCTGGAAGAGCAGCCGGACTGCGTCTTTCTCGATATTGTCATGCCGGAGGTCGGCGGCGTCGAGGCGCTGAAGGTCATTCGCGAGGCAGCGCCCGACCTTCCCGTCATCATGCTCTCATCGGCGGGGACGCCGGCAAAACTCATGACGACGCTGAAGCTCGGCGCAATCGACTTCATCCAAAAGCCGTACACGCCGAGCCAGATCAAGCGGGCACTCGATCTAGTCAGGAAAAAGGGTGCACCACATGCTTGAATTCGAACTCGCACAGTGCCTGATGAATGGGAAAGACCATACAGAAGAGAATATGCAATGCATTCTCAGGCAAGCGGAGCAGGATCGCTCCGTGCTGGCGAAACCGCTTTCCGACAAGGAGCTTGAGGTGTATCCCGTCAGGATTGCCGTGCGGCGCGCGGCGACGGAGCTTTTGCCAGCAGAGCGTGATGATTATGGCGACTACGCCGCGTTCTTCATGCAGGAGCTTCAGGCGAAAGCCAACACGATCGGCGTCATCTGTGGAGCGGAGCGCGCAGAGAATCTCCGGACGGACATCTATGCCGTGTCGCAGGGCTTCTTCGGCGACGTGCAGCTCATCGGCGGCATCGCTGCATCAGAAGGCGTATTTCTGGAGCTCGCGCGCCGCTGCAGCGGGGAGACGTTTTCCTCCGTTGACGCGCTCGCGTTTGACAGCGTGCAGGAGCTTTTGAACGTCATCCACGGGATGTATGCGATCGCGCTCGCCCAAAAGGGCGTGCTCGTCGACCTTGGCCTGCCGCGCAGCGGCAGGCGCATCTTAGCTACGGCGAGCCGCCAGCTGTACCTCAAGGTGCTCACGAGCTACGGCAGCTTCTCCCTCGTACTCGCGGCAGATGAATTTGTCGAATAAAGGGATTGACAACGCTATATAGCCGATGGTAAAATACATACCGTTGCGAGTGATTATGCCTGCGATGTAACGGAATACCTCTTTTGGTAGAGCATTTTGGAGAGTTGTCCGAGTGGTTGAAGGAGCACGCCTGGAAAGCGTGTGTACGGTGATACTGTACCGAGAGTTCGAATCTCTCACTCTCCGCCATGAAAATGTACGCCTGTTGCCACGGTTGTGCGGCAGGCATTTTTGTTTGTTATGAAAGCCCGAGAAGGCAAGCCAAAGGCGCAGGCTGATTGGCTGCTTTCATCAAGGTCGGTGCACAATGTCTACGAAGTAGACGTTTGTGCATAAAGTTTGTCATTGAAGTTTGTATGAAGTCTGTAGTTTGGGGATGAAGGGGATGCCTTTATGGAACAGGAAATGAAGGAAAGCAGCTGGATGGGGCGGTTTCGAGCCTTTTTCCCCGCGCTGCTCATCACGCTCGTTTGCTCGGTCGTCGGCAAGGAGCTTGCGCTTTTGCCGGGGCTTTCGCTCGTCGGGCATTTGGTGCTCGCGCTGCTCCTCGGCATGGGCGTACAGCTTTTCCGCTCGCTGACGCAGGCGGCGCGCGGGAGCGGGACGGGATTTATCGCGAATAAATTTCTGCGCGCGGGCATTATCCTGCTCGGCTTTAAGCTGAACCTCGTCCTTCTCCTGCACGAGGGGCTGAAGGGGCTTGAGGCGGCGATCTTCATGGTGACGGTCATGCTCATCTTGAATTATATGATGGCGCGCCTCTTTCAGGTCGATCATACGCTCGCCATGCTGACGGCGTGCGGCTGCAGCATTTGCGGCGCGGCGGCGGTCATGGGCGTCTCGGCGCCCCTGAAGGCAAAGGCGGATCAGTCCGTGCTCGCCGTCGCAATCGTCGCGATCCTCGGAACGGTGTTCACGCTCGTCGAGGTCGGGCTTCTGCCCGTGCTCGGCTTCACGAATGCGCAGTTCGGCACGATGGCGGGCCTCAGCCTGCATGAGATCGCGCACGCCGTCGCAGCAGGCGGCAGCGCAGGGCAGGTCGGCACGGATTCCGCCATTATCGCGAAGCTCTCGCGCGTGCTGCTGCTCGCGCCCGTCGCGCTCATCATTGGCTTTATCGAGATGAAGCGCAGCAGCAAGGCGGCGGACGGCAAGCTCTCCGTGCCGATTCCGTATTTCATGGGCGGCTTTATCCTCGCGAGCGCCGTCGGCTCGTATCTGAATTTCTCAGCCGATCTCCTCAGCGGCCTTGTAAGCATCGCCTATCTGCTCCTCGGCATGGCGATGGCGGCGCTCGGCATCAATGTCAACTTCGGCGTCATCGTGAAGAACGGCGCGCGCCCCTTTGCGAGTGCGACGATCTGCTCGTGCATCATGCTCGGGCTTGCATACGGGATTGTCAGTCATTTCTTCTAAGGAAGTGCTGATTAAATGAAGTTGCTCAGATTCACACAGATGCGCTGTATCTATCTAGGAGACAAACCACAGGCGTAGTGGTGCTACGCCGCGGATTTGTCGACGACGAGAGGACAGTGCAGATGTGTGAAGATGGGCGGCTGAATTAATCAGTGCTTCCCTAAGGTCGGCTCGCCCCGCTTGCTATTTTATGGCAGGCGGGGCGTTGACGAATCCACCTAAAAATGGTAAGATAGGGGCAAGTTTCAAGAGGGAGCTTTTGAAATCACAGTTCCTTTTTCAGGTCGGGCTGCAGTGTTCGGGTCTTGCGCAATGGGATCTCGTGAACCACGTCAGGTCCGGAAGGAAGCAGCGTTAAGCGAATCGTTCCATGTGCCGCGAGGGCGCCTGGGGACTGCGGTTCGACGTGAAAAAGGGAGGCAGCTTCGCGTTTGCGGGGCTGCTTTTTCTGTATGGGCGAACGGATTATGAAGGGGGAAGAGGTATGGCATATATCGCGCTTTACCGCAAGTGGCGTCCGGGGACGTTCCACGATCTCGTCGGACAGGACGCGATCAGCCGCACGCTCGCGAGCGCGATTGCAAGCGGGCGCATCGGCCATGCGTATCTCTTTTCCGGCCCGCGCGGAACGGGCAAGACGAGCACGGCGAAGATCCTCGCGAAGTCGCTCAACTGCGAGCATGGCCCGACGGCAGAGCCGTGCGGCACGTGCGAGGCGTGCCGCCGCATTGCGGACGGCTCGTCGATGGACGTCTTTGAGATCGACGCGGCGTCTAACCGCGGCATCGACGAGATACGCGACCTGCGCGAGAAGGTGAAGTTCGCGCCCGTCGACGGCCGCTACAAGGTCTACATCATCGACGAGGTGCACATGCTGACGGCGGAGGCGTTCAACGCGCTCCTAAAGACGCTCGAAGAGCCGCCGGCGCACGTCGTATTCATACTCGCGACGACGGAGGCGCATAAAGTGCCTGCGACGATCCAGTCACGCTGCCAGCGTTTCGATTTTCGCCGCATCACGGTGGAGGAAATATGCGGCCGCCTCGCCTATGTCGCGAAGGAGAGCGGCATCGAGGCGGAAGAGGAAGCGCTCGCGCTCATCGCCGTGCAGGCGGACGGCGGGATGCGCGACGCGCTCTCGATCCTCGACCAGTGCTCTGCCGTCGCGGGCGGGCGCGTCACGGCGGACGGCGTGAGCCACGTCCTTGGGCTCATCGGGCATGAGTGGATTTTCCGCATGACGCGCGCCATTGCGGCGGGGCGCTCGCAGGAGGTTCTGACGGAACTCGCCGCGCTCGTGCAGGGCGGCAAGGATCTGAAGCAGGTGCTCGTCGAGCTATCGCTTCACCTGCGCAGTCTCATGATCTTCCAGGCGGCAGGGACGGTCGGCGAAATGGATCTCTACGCCGAGCCGGAAGAGGTGTTGAAGGAGCAGGGCACGCTCTTTTCCGAGGGGCAGCTTATGCGCATGATCCGCTGCCTGCACGAGGCGCTTGCTGCGCTCAAATGGTCGCCGCAGCCGCGCATCACGGTCGAGGTCGCGCTGCTTCGCCTCGCACAGGGCAAGCTGGACGAAGACGGCTGGAAAGGCGGGGCAAATGCGGCAAATGCGGGACGTGAAGCGGCTGCGGAAAGCCCTGCAAGCCCCGTGGGGGCGGCAGGCGCAGGGAGAGCAGCTTCACCCGCCGCCGATGGCGCGCGCCTTGCCGCGCTTGAGGCAAAGGTTGCCGCCCTTTCTGCGGCACTGGAGGGGCGCGGCGCGAAAGCGCGCCGCGCTGCACCGAAGGCGGCGCTTCCCGCTTTTATGCAGCGCCCCGCTGCACGGGAAACGGCGGCCGCGCCTGCGCTTCCCGTCACGGCAGATGGGAAGGCCGTCTTTGCGAAGCTGCTGAAAGCGCTTGAGAGCAACGCCCCGGCTCATGCCTGCTTCAAGAACGCGACGTTTTCCGGCATGGGCACGAGCACGCTGTCCCTCGGTTTCGGCAGTTCCATTATGGCGTCGATGGCGATGCATTATCAAGCAGAGGTCGAGGCGATCCTGCTCGATTTGACGGGGCAGGAGATGCGCCTTGCCTGCACGGGCGAGGACAGGCCCATGCCGCCGCCCCCAAAAAAGGAGCAGAAGGCAGCGCCGCGCACTGCGGAAAAGCCGGCAAAAAAGACGGTCGATCTTGCCTCGCTCGCACCAGAGGAGCGCGCGCCGCTTGAGCGCGCCGTCGATATTCTGGGCGGGACGGTGGAACTCGTTGAGGAGGAAACACCTCCGCATGAGGTGGCTGAGGTCGATGCGCATCAGGATGTGCCGCCGCCTGACGATCCGCCGCCCGAAGAGGACGAGCGCGAAGAAGAATTTCCAGGGAAGCGCTGATTAAATGAAGTTGCCCAGATTTGCATAGATGCGCTGTATCTATCTAGGAGACAAACCACAGGCGTAGTGGTGCTACGCCGCGGATTTGTCGACGACGAGAGGACAGTGCATATATGCGAAGATGGGCGGCTGAATTAATCAGTGATTCCCCAGATAGTTGACGATACAGGGCAATTTTGATAGGCTAGTAGCAGAGGTTATAGGATAGAACCGAAAGGGGCAAATACGATGTTCGGTGGAATGGGCAACATGGGCAATATGGCCGGCATGATGAAGAAAGTCCAGAAGATGCAAAACGACATGAAGAAGATGCAGGACGAGCTCAAGCGCAAGACGGTCGAGGTCACGGCGGGCGGCGGCGCGGTCAAGGTCGTCATGGACGGTGAGAAGCAGGTGCAGAAGCTCACGATTGACCCGGCGGCAGTCGATCCCGAGGACGTCGAGATGCTGCAGGATCTCATCTCGGCGGCGATCAATGAGTCGGTCAAGAAGGTCGATGACATGATGGCGTCCGAGATGGGCAAGCTGACGAGCGGGCTGGGGCTTCCCCCGGGACTTTTCTGATGCAGTATATCGCGCCGCTTGCGCGGCTCATTGAGCACTTCCGCACGCTGCCGGGCATCGGCAATAAGACGGCGGTGCGCCTCGCTTACCATGTGCTCGACATGGATGCGGAGAAGGCGCGCGCACTCGCCGGTGCTATCATCGAGGCGAAGGAGAAGATCGGGCTTTGCGGCGTCTGCCAGAACCTGAGCGACGAAGACCCGTGCGCGATCTGCAAGTCGTCCGCACGCGACCACTCCGTCATCTGCGTCGTCGAGCAGCCGCCCGACGTTGCGGCGATGGAGCGCATGAAGGACTTTTGCGGGACGTATCACGTCCTGCATGGGGCGCTCTCGCCACTCGAAGGCGTGGGCCCGAGCGATATTCGCGTCAAGGAGCTCCTTGCGCGCCTTTCGGATGATACGGTGAAGGAAATCATCATGGCGACGAATCCGAATGTCGAGGGCGAGGCGACGGCAATGTACCTCGCGAAGCTCATCAAGCCGATGGGCATAACGGTCACGCGCATTGCGCACGGTCTTCCCATCGGCGGCGATCTCGAATACGCGGATGAGGTGACGCTTGCAAAAGCGATGGAAAATCGGAGGGAAATTTGATGCTCGAACTCGTTACGGCGTTTGCCGTTGGCCTTATCGTCCTCTGCCTGATCGGCAAGATCGTAGCGCTGCCGTTTCGGCTTCTCTGGAAGCTCGTGACGAACAGCCTCATTGGGGCAATCATGCTCTGGGCGGTCAAGCTCGTGGCGGTCAAGGTCGAGATCACGTTTCTGAGTGCGCTCGTTGCGGGCGTGTTCGGCGTGCCGGGCGTTATCGCTGTCCTGCTCTATACGTATCTGGGGCATTGATTCCCTGTCTCAATTTTGGCGAATCCCCTTTACTTTTCGGGCAGAATTTTTTACAATAGAAGTGGAATATTTAATGAAGGTTAAGGGATGATTCGCCCGAAGCCCCTCTGTACAATATGGGAGATGTTCGCATGATTAAAAAAGCGATTGCCGTAATGACTTCCGGCGGTGACTCGCCGGGCATGAATGCTGCTGCGCGTGCCGTCGTCCGCACGGCGCTCTTCGAGGGCGTTGAGGTTTACGGCATCCATAATGGCTATCAAGGCATGGTCGACGATGACATCGAGCAGCTTACGTCGCGCAGTGTCAGCGACCTCATCCAGCGTGGCGGCACGTTCCTCGGAACGGCGCGCTGCATGGAGTTCAAGACGCCGGAGGGGCGCAAGAAGGGATTTGACAATCTGATGAAGCGCGGCATCGAGGGGCTTGTCATCATCGGCGGCGACGGCTCGCTGACGGGCGGCAGCCTGCTCTCACGCGAGACGGGTATGCCGATTGTCGGGCTGCCCGGCACGATTGACAACGATGTCTGGGGCATGGACTACACGATTGGCTGCGACACGGCAGCGAATACGATCGTCGACGCGATCAACAAGCTGCGCGACACGGCATCGGCGCACCGCCGCATCATCCTCGTCGAGGTCATGGGACGCAATTCCGGTTGGCTCGCCATGATGAGCGGCATCGCGGGCGGCGCGGAGTATATCCTCGTCCCCGAGGTCAAGTTCGATATGGATGTAATCTGTGCGGATCTCAAGGCGATGTACGATGCGGGCAAGCGTTACAGCATCGTCGTCGTCGCGGAGGGCGCAGGCTCTGCCGTGGAGCTTGGCAAGATTGTCGAGGATAAGACGGGCATTGACACGCGCGTCTCCGTGCTCGGCTACATCCAACGCGGCGGCTCGCCGTCGGTCGAGGATCGCATGAAGGCGTCCATGCTCGGCGAAAAGGCGGCGCTCGCGATCATCTCGGGCGCGACGGATATCGTCTTTGGGTACAATGAAGGCAAGGTCGTCGGCGTCAACCTCTTTGACGCGGTCAACAATAAAAAGACGCTCAATCCGGAGCTCGTGCGCCTGTCGCGCGTGCTCGCGTAAGAAGGCTGTACGATACGGTGTGCTATGTGGCACGATGCCCAACGCGCCCCTGTTATTGCGCAAGATAAAGCCCTCCCATTCCACTAAATACCGCCTCGTTTCCAAAACGCGCTGCGCTTGAACGATGGAAACAAGGCGGGGTGGAATGGGAGGGCTTCTTTACGCTTTACATCATGCTGCCGGGGAAGTGGAGCGTCGCGAAGTAGTCGTCCAAGGTCTGCGCGCGGCGGATGAGCTCGACGCTGCCGTCGGTGCGCAGGAGGAGTTCGGCGCACCAGAGCTTGCCGTTGTAGTTGAATCCCATCGCGCTGCCGTGCGCGCCCGTATCGTGGATGATGACGCGGTCGCCAATCTCGATTTTTGGCAGCTTGCGGTCGATGGCGAATTTGTCGTTGTTCTCGCAGAGCGAGCCCGTGATGTCGTAGACGTGGTCGCAGGTCTCGTTTTCCTTGCCTGCAACGGTGATATGGTGGTACGCGCCGTACATGGCAGGGCGCATGAGATTTGCCATGCAGGAGTCGAGACCGATGTAATCCTTGTACGTCTTTTTCTCGTGGAGCACCGTCGAGACGAGCCAGCCTGCAGGGCCGGTGATGAAGCGCCCGCTCTCGGTCATCATGTGAACGTCGCCGAGGCCTGCCGGCACCATCATCTCGTCGTAGAGCTTGTGGATGCCCGCGCCGATTGCTGCGACGTCGAGCGGCTCTTCCTCGGGGCGATAGGGGATGCCAAGGCCGCCGCCGATGTTGACGAACTCGACGTGGATGTCGAGACGCTTTTTCAGTTCGATAGCGAGCGTGAACATGAGCTTTGCCGTGAAGAGGAATGCCTCAGGACGGCGCTCGTTCGAGGCGACCATCGTATGGAGGCCGAAGCGGCGCACGCCCATTTCCTTGGCGCGGCGGTAGCCCTCAAAGAGCTGGTCGCGCGTGAGGCCGTACTTCGCCTCGGTCGGCTTGCCGATGATCTCGTTGCCCTCCATGAGGTCGCCCGGGTTGTAGCGGAAGCAGAGGACTTCGGGAAGACCGGCGACGCGCTCGAGATAGTCGAGGTGGCTGAGGTCGTCGAGGTTGATCGTTGCGCCGAGCTCGATTGCCTTCTGAAACTCGTCGGCAGGCGTGTCGTTCGAGGTCAGGAGAATGTCCTCGCCCCTCACGCCGGCGACATCGGAGAGGACGAGCTCGGCGAGGCTGCTGTTGTCCGTGCCTGCGCCTGCTTCGTGGAGCAGTTGCACGATGCGCGGATTCGGCAGCGCCTTGACGGCGAACTGCTCGCGGAACTTCGGCGCCCATGAAAAGGCATCCTGGAGTGCGCGGAGATTCGCGAGGATCGCGCGTTCGTCGTAGATATGGAAGGGCGTCGGATACGTTTCGATGATTGTTTCAAGCTGCTCCCTGGAGAGCGGGAAGGTCTTCTTGCTCATAGATTCCTCCTGATAAACGTGCATCATAGAGAATGGTTCTCTTATCTTAAAATCAACTTATTATAACAAAAGGGAATATTACTGTCAATTCCTATGATAAAAAAGTATTCTAAAGAGAAATGCGGTTTATTGACAGTGCATAGGGCGTGATGTAAAATAAATGTGTTATGGGTCAGTGCGGCGGGGCAGGCGCTTCGTGCCGCGAAATTTTCCTGCGATCTAAAAGGGGTGCGACGTATATGCCGGATTATGTATTGGCGTTCATCATTGCCGCGGGGGTGGCACTCTTCGTGACGCCGGGCGTCATTGCGCTTGCGGCGAAAACGGGGGCAATGGATGCGCCGGATGCGCGAAAGGTGCATAAGAAACCAATCCCGCGCATTGGGGGAATCGGCATTTACTTCGCGTTTATGGTCGCAGTCGGCGCGGTGCTCGCCTTTGCGGACCTTACGGACGAGGTTCGGACGGAGCTTTTGGGACTCGTCGTCAGCGGCTCGCTCATTGTGCTCATCGGGCTCATCGACGACTACAAGAATCTGCCTGCGAAGGTCAAGCTGCTCGGGCAGATTGCAGCGGCGTGCGTGCTCGTCTTTGCCTTTGATGTGCGCATCGACTTCATCACCGATCCGTTCGGCGATTACATCTTCCTTGAAGCGCTCGCGATTCCCGCAACAATCTTTTGGATGGTCGGCCTCACGAATACGGTCAATCTGATTGACGGGCTCGACGGCCTTGCGGCAGGCGTCTCAATGATTGCCTCCGTCACGATCTGCCTCGTCGCGCTTCAGCAGGACATCGCGCTCGTCGCGGTGCTGACGGCGGCGCTCGCGGGGGCGGCAATCGGCTTCCTTTACTACAATTTCAATCCCGCCCGCATCTTTATGGGCGATTCGGGCAGCATGTTTCTCGGCTTCATGCTCGCAGGCATTTCCGTCATCGGCGCGGTGAAGAGTGCGGCGACGATTGCGCTCATCGTGCCGATTCTCGCGCTCGGGCTTCCGATCCTCGATACGGCGTTTGCCATCGTGCGCCGCTATCGCGGCGGCGTGCCGATTTTCAAGCCCGACAAGGGGCATTTGCATCACCGCCTGCTCGATCTCGGCTTCACGCAGCGCCAGGCGGTGCTCCTCATGTACGTCATCAGTGCGCTCTTGGGGCTCAGCGCGGTTGCGCTGACGGAGGTCAGCAATCAAGCGGCGGCGTTCATCGTGCTCGTCGTCGTCGCGGCCGTTCTCCTCGGGGCGAAGAAGCTCGGCATCTTCCGCCTCAATGACTCGGCGCATCAGCACTAAGGAGGCTCTTGCATGAATCAGAAGAAGATCAAGGTCATGACGGTGTTCGGCACGCGTCCGGAGGCCATCAAGATGGCGCCCGTCGTGCTGGAGCTGCAAAAGCACGCATCTGCCATCACGCCCGTCGTCGCCGTGACGGCACAGCACCGCGAAATGCTCGACCAAGTGCTGCATCTCTTCAAGATCCAGCCCGACTACGATCTCGACATCATGGCGGCGGGGCAGACGCTCTTTGACATCACGGCGAAGGTCATGCGCGGGCTTGATGCTGTCCTGAAGGCGGAGCGGCCGGATATCGTGCTCGTCCACGGCGACACGACGACGACGTTTGCGGGCGCGCTTGCCGCCTACTATCACCAGACGCCGGTCGGGCATGTCGAGGCGGGGCTGCGGACGGGCAACAAGTATTCGCCGTTCCCGGAGGAGATGAACCGCAAGCTGACGGGCTGTATCGCCGACCTCAATTTCGCGCCGACGGAGACATCGGAGGCGAATCTTCTCGCCGAGCACGTCCCGCCCGAGACGATCTTCGTCACGGGCAACACGGTCATCGACGCGCTCCATCATACGGTGCAGGACGATTTCGCCTTTGACGATGCGCTTCTGCAAAAAGTGGATTTCGAGCACAAGCGCGTCATTCTCGTGACGACGCATCGCCGTGAGAACCTCGGCGAGCCCATGCGTCATGTCTACAAGGCACTGCGGCAGCTCGTGGAGGAGTTTGACGATGTGGAGATCGTCTTCCCCGTCCACAAGAATCCGAAGGTGCGCGAAATCGTGCAGGAAGAGCTCGGCGGGCTCGAAAAGGTCAAGCTCATTGACCCCTTGGACTACGAGCCGTTTGCGAACCTCATGCACCGCGCCCATCTCATCCTGACGGATTCGGGCGGCGTGCAGGAGGAGGCGCCTGCGCTCGGCAAGCCCGTCCTCGTTCTGCGCGACACGACGGAGCGCCCCGAAGCCGTCGCAGCGGGAACGGTAAAGCTGATCGGAACGGACCGCGCACGCGTCTACGAGGAGACGCGCCGTCTCCTGACGGATTCGGCTGCGTACAGCCGCATGGCGGAGGCGGTCAATCCCTACGGCGACGGCGAGGCAGCGCGCCGCATCATCGAAGCGCTCCTCTACCATTTCCATCTAAGAGAGGAGCGCCCGGACGTATTTATGGCGTGACAATGGCATAACATGAAAAGGTCTTTCGGCAAGAGAGACCTTTTTCTTTTGAGGGGGAAGGTGCAAAGTGGAAAGGGAAAAGAACGAAAAGAAAGGGAAGGAAGGACAGGAAGGCCTGTTTCAAGCCATAAAAGCGTTTTCCGTCCTGGGCGGCGTCGGGATCTATCTCGTCGTCTTTGTCGGGATATGCGTCTATCTGGGCGATCTTGCAGATTCAGCGCTGGGGCTTGGCGCGAAGGGAAAGTTCGCGGGCATCCTCATCGGCTTTCCCGGCGCCATCTACACGCTCTTTCGCCAGCTTCGGCGCAGCGGCATGGTCTGAGGCTGCACCGATGAATAATTTTTATTTATTGAATAAAGACATTAAATAGGTGAAAATATTTTATAGTGAACATTAAAAAGAGGTTTTCTTTTTGTCTCTGTCGAAGTATAATTTCTAAACGGGAGAATTTGCCTTGGTTAGGCGGTTTCTTTTCCTGTCCGAATATTCGTCTGCGGCGGTCATGAACGCCGAAGGAGGAATATGCAACAATTTTTTTCAGGGTTCATACGGCGGCTCGCGCTTGCCCTTTCGGCGGCGACGGTGATGATGGGAAGCATGCTCCTCGCGCGAGGAGAGGCGGAGCTCATCTGCGCGCTCCTCTTCGGCTATGCGGCCGCGCTGGTGTTTGTCTGGAATATGGCGATGCGGCTCTGGCGTCTCACGGTGGCGCCGAATCGCAGCACGCGGCAGATGCTCTGGGGACTTGCCTTTCGGCTTTTCCTCGCATTCCTGCTCTTTTCGCTCGCGGCGAGGTTCTCTGAGCGCGCGTTTTTCATCGCAGTGCTCGGCTTTCTTGTCTGCTACGGGCTCGCCTTTTCCGTGCTCGCCTATATGAATCTTGCAAAACGATGACCAGGCGCACGCCTGGGAGGGAGGTTGAGGTAAATGCATGAAATCGGTGTTCGCGAAACAGTGCAATTTGCCGGCTATACCTTTAACTGGGAGACTCTGACCATGACGTGGCTCGCCATGGCCATCGTCCTCCTGATCGCTTTCCTTGCGACGCGAAACCTTAGTCTCGTGCCGTCGGGCTGGCAGGTCGTGGTGGAGATGGCCGTCGAGTGGGTGCATGAGCAGATCGACGCGATGATGGGAGAGAGGGGTCGCTTTTTGGCGCCGCTCATCTTCTCGCTCTTTTTGTTCCTGCTCGTGTCAAACTGGCTGGGACTCATCCCGTTCTTGGCATCGCCGACGAATGACTGGAACACCACGCTGGGGCTGGCGCTCCTCATCATCGTGATGGTGCATGTGCTCGGCGTCGTCAAGAAGGGCGGTCATTATATCGCGCACTTCTTCCAGCCGACGCCCGTGTTCTTCGTCATCAATCTGATCGAGGAACTGGCAAAGCCGCTCACGTTGTCCTTGCGTCTGTTCGGCAACATCATTGCGGGCGAGATCCTGATCATCGTCCTCTTGCAGCTCGTGCCGATCTGGATGCCGATTCCCGCCGTCGTCTGGCTCGCGTTCAGCGTGTTCATCGGCGGGGTGCAGGCCATCGTCTTCACGATGCTCTCGATGGCCTATCTCTCCAATGCAGTGAAGAAGGATGAGGAGTCGTAACAGGCGCACCTTCATCTTTCAAACGAAGCTTATGTTCTTTATCTTTAAGGAGGATTTCTTTCATGGAAAATGCAAACGCTATCATGGTTCTCGGTGCTTTCATCGGCGCAGGCCTTGCGATGGGCCTCGCGGCAGTCGGCGCGGGCATCGGCGACGGTCTCGTCACGGCCCGTTTCATCGAGGGCATCACGCGCCAGCCGGAAGCGAAGAACACGCTCTTCACGAACACGCTGATCTCCGTCGGCCTCATCGAGGCAATGGCGATCATCGCGACGGTCATCGCGCTGATCCTGCTCTATGCGAACCCGCTCCTCAAATAATCGTATTTGAACGAGTGCTTTTGAAGGGGGCATAGCAATTGATAGAATTAAACGCGACTTTTTTCGCGCAGATCTTGAACTTCCTTCTGCTCGCCATTCTTCTTCGCGCCGTGGCATACAAGCCCGTCGTGGGGATGCTCAAAGCCCGCCAGGATAAGATCCAGGAAAGCCTCGACAAGGCGGACGCGGATGCGGCGGAAGCGGACAAGCTCCTCGCCGAGTACAAGGAGAAGCTCGCGCGCGCCAATGCGAAGGCAGAGGAGATCGTGAAGAACGCCGAGCGCCGCTCGAGCGAGGAACGCGACTCCCAGCGCGCCGCGGTCAAGAACGAGATCGAGCAGATGCGCAAGGCGGCGAAGGCGGAGATCGCCCGCGAGCGCGAGCATGCCGCAGAGCAGCTTCGCGCCGAGGTCGTCGCGCTTTCGATGGCGGCGGCAGGCAAGATCGTTGCGAAAAACATGGACGCAGCAGAAAATGAAAAACTTGTCGCCGAGTTTGTCGATATGCTCGACAAGGATAAGATTGGTGATCTGCCATGCTAAATGTACAGCTTGCACGCAAGTATTCCAATGCAATCTTCGAGATCGCGCAGGAAGAGGGAAAGCTTGAGGCGTATGGCGAGGAGCTGAAAAGCGTGCGCGAGGGGCTTGAGTCCGTCCCGCAGGCAATCGCATTCCTCTCGAACCCGCAGGTCGAAACGAAGACGAAGAAAGAGCTCTTGAAGAAACTCTTCGACGGCGAGCTCTCGAAGAACGTCTACCACTTCCTGCTTCTCCTCGCGGATAAGCGCCGCTTTGCGCTCCTCGGTGCAATCGAGGACGAGTACCGCGCGCTGTCGAACAAGGCAAGGGGAATCCTGATCGCAGACGTGACGACGGCACGGCCGGCGTCCGCCGCACAGCAGAAGCGCATTCGCGAGAAGCTTGCGAAGGTGACGGGCAAGAAGGTGGAGCTTCGCCTCCACGAGGATGCCGCGCTCATCGGCGGCGCAGTCGTCCGGATCGGCGACCGCCGCGTCGACGGCAGCGTGGCGGGACGCCTGCATGCCCTGCGCAAGGAATTGCTTGAACAAACCATGTGATGAAACTGGGGTGACAGCGAAGTTATGAAAATGAATCCGGAAGAAATAACGGCCATCATCAAGGAACAGATCAAGAACTACGATGTGGACTTGAATGTCGATGATGTTGGCACGGTTATCGAAATCGGCGACGGCATCGCGCATATCCATGGCCTCGACAAGGCTATGGCGGGCGAGCTTCTCGATTTCGGCAACGATATATACGGTCTCGTCCTGAACCTCGAGCAGGACAACGTCGGCGCCGTTCTCCTGGGCGGCGAGACGAAAATCAAGGAGGGCTCCGAGGTCAAGCGCACGGGCCGCATCATGCAGGTTCCCGTCGGCGAGGCCATGATCGGCCGCGTCGTCGATGCGCTCGGCCGTCCGATCGACGGCAAGGGCGCGATCCAGACGACAGAGACGCGTCCCGTCGAGTACCCCGCGCCCGGCATCGCCGACCGCAAGCCGGTCAAGGAGCCGCTGCAGACGGGACTCAAGGCAATCGACGCCCTCGTTCCCATCGGGCGCGGCCAGCGCGAGCTCATCATCGGCGACCGCGGCATCGGCAAGACGGCAATCGCCGTCGACACGATCCTCAACCAGAAGGGTCAGAACTGCATCTGCGTCTACGTCGCAATCGGACAGAAGGCTTCGACCGTCGCGCGCGTCGTCAAGACGCTCGAAGAGCGCGGCGCGATGGAGTACAGCATCGTCGTCGCTGCGACGGCGGCAGACAGCTCGCCGCTGCAGTACCTCGCACCGTATGCGGGCGTCGCGATGGCGGAGCACTTCATGTACCAGGGCAAGGCCTGCCTCTGCGTATACGACGATCTCACGAAGCACGCGGCTGCATACCGCGCGATGTCGCTTCTGCTGCGCCGCCCGCCAGGACGCGAGGCGTATCCGGGCGACGTATTCTACTTGCATTCCCGCCTCTTGGAGCGCGCGGCAAAGCTCAGCGACGAGCTCGGCGCAGGCTCGATTACGGCGCTGCCGATCATCGAGACGCAGGCAGGCGATCTCTCGGCTTATATTCCGACGAACGTCATCTCCATCACGGACGGACAGATCATGCTCGAATCGGACGCGTTCTACTCCGGCATCCGCCCGGCGATCAACGTCGGCCTCTCCGTCTCGCGTGTCGGCGGCTCGGCGCAGATCAAGGCGATGAAGCAGGTCGCGG
>ERZ772960.437-NODE-437-length-38103-cov-5.237227_pt1 | contig 38103 bp, 25 predicted proteins | sample MGYA00580678_ERZ772960 | MGnify/ENA primary metagenome ERZ772960 (study PRJEB29015, sample SAMEA2737930) | human oral metagenome | biome: human oral; feature: human-associated habitat; material: dental | place: China | collected 2059 ... | reverse complement strand
GACAAAAGATGGCAAAAAAGAATTAAGGATAAACTTAATGCGCTTTGCATACCTCAATAGCTTCAAGCGGTTTGTTGGTTGTAAGGAAATCTACTCCTGCCGCTTTCAATCGCCGCATATCTTCCACTTTATCGACTATCCACACGTTCACGTCCATGTGTAAACCATGCGCTTCGTCTATCCAGTGTGGATTTTTATCAATAGCCTTTAGGCTGTAATCGATACCCGTGAGCCGTTCAACAAAAAGCTGTGCCGGCGTACGGTTCCCTGATAAATACGCCACTCTCGCCTTGGGATTGCATTTAATCAATTCAAGACATGCATCAAGACTAAATGAAATATACTCCACCTTGTCCGCCACGCCATATTCGTCAACTGCTTTCAAAGTGGCACGTGCGGCCTCTTCATTCTGTCGCTTGGTTTTGTGCCGTTTAATCTCAATGATGAGTTTAGTCTTGCTCTCGGTTTCCTTCATCATTTGGAGCAAATCTTGCAATTGCGGCATCTTTTCACCATTCGAGAGCGTCAGCTCTTTGCACTCCTCATACGTGGCCTGTTGCAATACCACGCCCTTATAATCTTCGTCATGATTCACCATCAAATGTCCGTCGGTCGTAAGCCAGATATCGATTTCCGAACCGTAGACATTCAGTCGGAGCGCATTCTGCAGCGATGCCCTTGAGTTCTCAGCTGCGCCCGGCGTATCCCAATAGCCCCTGTGGGCAATCACTCTGCACTGTCCCCACGCAATTGTCGTTCCGATAAGGACGAACAGCAAATTTATAAATACTCTTTTCATTTTTATAAGTATGTAAATTCAAAATAAATGTTTCAAGTTGCGCGCGTTTTAACGGCTCTGCGTAAAAGCATGCTCATCGGGATAGCTGAACGCGTTCTGCAACATCCAGCGCGCCTTATATATTTTAGCATTAGGCTTCATGTAGATTGTTCGGCCGCTACTGTCGATGACCCTGTCAGACCAGTAGTTTTTATTGGGCGCAAGTAGAACGATTGGATATTCCTTTGGACCTGATGAAATACTCTTGATGTTGTTCGTAACCGCGCCCGAGAATTTTGTAAAAGTCTTTGTAGTTACATCAAACTTGTAAACCGCCGAGACCGTTGTAACCCAAAGCCCCTTCTCGCCGTACACGGGAAAGAGGTCGTGAGCTTCGGCCGCTCTGTCAGGCAAAGCGAACGTCTCGCGAGGAACGAGGGCCATCTTCCCCCCGCTCTTCTCGTAAGCCCAGCTTAGCAGCTTATCGTCGGCCGTGGTCCACAGTCGGAAATGCGCTCGGTCCCAAACGGCGTTATGCGCAAAAAAGTTGTCGAACTCGCCAATCGGTTCTTCCGAATAAACCGCCGTGCTGTCCACTTCGTACAGCTTCAATTTGTTCCCCAACTTATCGGGCGCATCCGAACAGGCCACCACGACGTTCCCGTCGGGCAAAACCTCCGCCGAATGCGGGTATCCCATAGGCAACGCATAGAACATCAGCTTGCTGTCGCTGATTCTCACGATGGCAACACCGCCGCGCGTAGCCGTAATCAGCAGATATTTGCAATTGTAAATGGGCTTTACTTCATCAAGCAACGTAAACTTCGGCTTTTCGCTGTCGGGGATATTCGATTTCTGCGGGTTCCACTCCCACACACGTTCGCCGGTCGATACGTTGACAACCACCGCTTTGTCTTCTTGTTGGTCTGCCATTGCCAGCAGCCGGGCACCGCCTTCTACCGTGTTACTCAAGGGTGGGAGCGGTATCATCGGACCGTAAGTCTCTTCACACGAGGGCAGTGTCCCCACGCCTATCAGCAGCAAGCAATAGGCTAACAGTTTGTTTTTATTTAGTTTCATCATAAGATTGTTTATAATTACCAATTGGGATTGTTGGGTGCTAATTTTGGGTTATTTTCCATCTGTTTGGTCGGTACGGGCCACCAATAATCGCGAGCGGCATTGAAGGTACGCCTCTCGATAACCGTTCCGTCAAACTTCTGTACGTCGATATTATTCATCTGGGTCTCGGACAAGCGCAAACGACGCAGGTCGTTATACCATGTCCCTTCTCCCGCAAATTCTATTCTGCGTTCGTAAAGCAGGGCTTCTGTCACCGCTTCGGGCGTGGAGGGATAGTTCAATGCGCCTGCAGCGGTAAAGCCGGCACGCTTGCGAATGGCCTTCACGGTCTGTTCCCACACCGTGGCATCCATCTCACCCAAAGCATTCTTTGCTTCAGCATACATCAACAGCACATCTGCATAGCGCAGCAACATGATATTGATGGGCGAACAATTCTGCCCCAAGTTCTTGTCGGCATTGCTTGGTGCCTTATCTGTGTAGACCGTGTATTTCCGATAGATAAACCCGGTTTGCTTGTTGGTAAAGTTCTTGTTCGTATTATTCGACGTAACCTTCTCACCCATCCATGTGGCTCCCGGATAAACAATGGTAGCATAAAAGCGTGGATCCATGTCCTTATAGTCCTTCGATTTCTTATAGGCAGACGCGGCACGCTTCTTTCCATCTTTCATCAAATACGCGTCTACGAGATCTTTCAGCGGTGCCGCTCCATTATACTGGCGCATTACAAGATCGAAACTATGTCCATTTCCTTTCGGTGAGGAGATACATTCGAGGTCAAAAATGGATTCATCACAGCCCTCCGCTTTTAGCGTGAACAGTTCGCCGTATTTAGGATATAGGCTATAAGTGCCAAGGTCTATGACAGCTTTTGCCGCATTAGCTGCTTCTTTCCAACGCTCCATATTGTTATCTGGATTACAGATCGGGCTTGCCTCAAACAATAGCAATTTGGCTTTCAATGCTAATGCCGCTCCTTTAGTAGGTCGTCCGGTCCCCTCTTTGCCATAGCTTGTAGGCAGTATAGGGGCAATGGCATCAAGTTCAGACACGATAAAGTCTACAATTTTGCGGTGTTCAGTGCGTGGCAAATATGTTTGTGATAAGTTGGGGCTTGAAGTTATTAAAGGAGCCGAATTGTAATAAATAACTAAAAGATAGTAATAGAACGCGCGTAGGAATCTTGCTTGCGCTTTCATCTTGTCAATATCGTCAGCCGAGAATTCTTGGTTCTTATCGATATTTTCCAACAACGTGTTGCATCGACCGATACCGACGTAGCAATTGTGCCACCGCCCTGAGATAACGGAGCCGTCGGCGGTATGGCTTCCTTTTGCAATATCACTCCAATTTAGGCTGTTACTGTAGCAATAAGCATTCGGAGTGGCACATTCTTCCAATGCTACCGAGGCATCACCAAACATCGTATTGCTTAAAAGTGGTAGGTAGCACGCCGTGAGTCCACCTTCTGCGTTCTTGGCACCATACCAAAATGTGTTATCTGTATAAGAGGTCGTCGGTTCAAAATCCATATTGCAGGAGCAAAGACCGATGAGCGCAGCTCCCAAAAGGATATTTTTTATTGTTTTCATAATGCGAAGATTAGAAAGTGAGGTTTAGACCGAAAGAAAAAGTCTTTAAGTTAGGATACTCATAGAGATTGGTTCGTGTACTAGTGATTTCCGGATCCCACAGCTTGAAATCTGACAATGTCCACAAATTCTGGGCACTCACATACACTTGAAGGGCGGTCGCATGCAACGGAGCGATTAATTTTCGTGGCAGACTATACGCCAATTGTATGTTCTTCAAGCGTAAATAAGCACAATTATACAACCACTGCGTAGAGGGTATAAAGTTTTGTGTTGCATTCGTCGCTGTTGTCAGCAAAGGAAGTTTAGCTTTGGGATTCTGCGGCGTCCACGAATTGGTTGCCCAATCCATTGTCACACCGGCTCCGTTGTTAAACGGATAGGCCAGATTATCTTTCAAATAAGCATAAACGGAACCAACTCCTTGGAATTGGGCTTCAAGCGTAAGCCCCTTCCAGCCACAAGACATACCGAAAGAATACGTCAGTTCGGGGATAGAGTTTTTCGTAATGATTTTATCTTTATCATCAATGATTCCATCGGCATGGTTATTGGCATAACGAATATAGCCGGGACGTAGACTGGCCTTGTTTCCATAAACGGCAGTTGCATTGTCTATCTCTGCCTGATTCTGGTAGAAACCGTCTACTTGATACACATAGTAGGAGCGAATGGGATACCCTTCTTTTGTTATTTTAACATTATCGCCCGATATAATCTGACTGCCGTTCAACGATACGACCTTATTCTTCACATAACATACGGACCCTTGAATGCCATAATAAAAATCTCCCAAATGCTGACGCCATGAAACTGACGCCTCGAAGCCCCGGTTTCGCACTGTTCCCACGTTGGTTTTGGGCCCTGAAAGGCCTCCTAATTGCGCCGGGACTGTACGCGACATAATAATATCGTAGGTACGTTTGTTGAAATAATCGAGTTCTACGTTCAGTTTTCCGTTAAATGCCAGCAAATCTATGCCGATATTAGTGGCAGCTGTCTTCTCCCAACCCAGATTCGGGTCAACAAGACCAGTGATGGCATACCCTCCGGCAATCTTATTCCCGAAAGAATAATTCTGACTTAAACTCCTATAAGTCATATAATAGCTGTAGGGGTCGACGGACTCGCTTCCCATTATACCATACGAAGCCCGTAACTTCAACAAATCAATCTGTTTGATTTTGAAGAATTTCTCACGACTGATGTTCCAACCGGCCATGATTGAAGGGAACCATTCCCATCGGCGTTCGCGAGAAAGATTGCTCGAACCGTCATAGCGTAAGGTTCCTTCCAACAAATAGCATTCATTAAAGGTGTAAGCCAAACGTCCATAGAAAGAATTGATACGCTTCTTACTCGACGAACCCGTAGCCTTTGCGAGCGTTTGATTGGTCAATGCATCGAACTCCTCCAATGTGTTGTCGTTAAAGCCTTCGTTATAAGCCTGAAAGTTCGTACTGCCGTTATGTTGCCAATCCTGTCCTATCATCACATGGATATCATGCTTTCGGTAAGTGTTTTCCCATACGAGCCGATGCGAAATCGTATATTGATTGGTCACTGCATCAAATTCTTTCAAACGGGGCGCACTGTTGTTGAATTGTTTCACATCTCCTGTCTTAGGATTAATGGTGTGCATCAAAGGAATAAAATTCTTACTGAAATGGTCGATACGCCGAAATCCTAACGTTGCATAATATTTAAGGTGCGATGCCAACTGTACATCCGTACCCACCGTGGCTAACAGCTCTTGGAAATTACGATAGGTCACGCCCTGTTCTACTTCCATACGTGGGTTCTCCACATTGTTACGACCGGGCGTAAACACCCATGTGGAACCGTATTTCCCGTCTTTATGATAATCCGAGAAGATAGGAAGACCCCGCATCACGGTCGACAATATCGTGCTGGTTCCATATCCCATCTCGTTGAAGTTGCGGATATTGCCCTGAACGGTCCCGCTCAGATTGATTCCCTTTGCGACACGGGCATTCAGTTTCATGTCGAACGAATAACGTGCTGCATCATCATTTTTGATGAATACGCCCGTCTGCCCCGTATAACCCAGCCCTATTGTGTAGGTGACATCATCAGTTCCACCGGATACGCGGGCGTTATGCTGCTGCATGAAACCGTTTTTCATGCAGATTTTGAACCAATCGCTTGCCGGATATACGTCAGGATTGGTTTTCATCCCATCCATATATTCGTAAATCTGGCCGTCTGTATAAGACACGGCACCGGGTGCCACGCCCGAATTTATTTCGGCAAGATTGCGAAGCCGCATGTAAGCAATCGGGTCGGTAACGACATCAGGTAGATAGGTAGGGGCCTGTATGCCAAACTTTGCGTGGTATTCAATCTTAGGACGCCCTTTCTTGCCTTTCTTTGAAGTGATGAGGATAACGCCATTGGCAGCTTTCAAGCCATAGATAGCCGCCGACACGTCTTTCAACACGCTGATGGATTCTATCGTGGACGGGTCGATTTCGTTGATACTGTACTCCACTCCATCAAGCAATACCAACGGTGCTCCACCGGTAGCATTCAGCGAATTCACACCACGAATGGTGATATTGGCATTGTCAACACCCGGTTTCGCTCCGCTTTGATTGACCCAAAGCCCCGGTGTATTATAGAGCATCTGCGTGGAATTGGTGATGGGCTGGTTGGCCTTCCGTTCTGCGTCGATTGTTGCGACAGAACCGGTCAACGATACTTTCTTTACAGTTCGATAACCCACCACGACCACTTCGTCAAGCGCCTTGTTGTCTTCAGACAGCACGATATTGATTGCTGAACGATTATCAACATGCACCGTTTGAGACAGATAACCTATATACGAAATCTCCAGCGAGGAATGTTCCGGAGCGTCTAATGTAAAGTTACCGTTAACGTCGCTTACTACGCCTTGCCCGGTAGCCTTGACTCTGATACTGGCCCCGATAATCGACTCGCCGTTCCGGTCTTTGATGGTTCCCGAAACTTTATGAGATTTCTGTTTCTCCGACTTTGTAGAAGGAACTGAGCGAGATGCCGCCTTTGACACGATAACATTCTTACCTTTTATTTCGTAAGCAACGTCCTGACCGGCTAAAATCTGTTGGACGGCTTGCCGCAGGTTGGCCGCAGAAACCGTTATATTCTTCTCGGTGTTCAGATCGGTTCCCTCATATACAAAAGAATAGCCGCTCTTTTGCTGCAGTTCTTCCATCGCCCGTTTCACGGTAACGTTTTTCAGATTCAAGGAAAAGTTTTGTGCAAATAATGATAAACTGCCACAGACAAAAGCCAATGTTATGATCCAATGTCTCTTTTTGTCATTCATGATAATATTGTTTGAAGGTGTTAAAAATAGGAATAAATGATACGCAAAGTGTTTGGAAAGCATTCCGAGAGTTGCTTTTGTGCTTAGGGCGAGAAGGAGGTTATTCGTTTCATCATAATGGTTTTAAATGGTTTATTGTCGATTAATAGATAATCACTTTGCGTCCGTGGCTCTTGTAATGCAGCTTACCTGTCGCGGCAAAAGCATCGAGTATGTCGTGCAAGGACTGTTCCTGCGGATTGAATGTGCCGAAGAAACGCCGCCGGGCCACACGGTCGCCTTCGAAAGAGATGACTACGCCGTAATAACGTTCAAGGTCTTTCACGACTTCTCCGAGCTTTTCGCCATTAAAGGTGATGATGCCGGCAACCCATTGCGTTGACGCTTCCACGGGAGCATTCGCAACTGAGACCTTTCCCGACGGCTTTTCCAAGACTGCTTGTTGGCCCGGCACGAGTATCATGTCGCCGTCCTGACGCACCAAACTGCTCAGTGCAATCTCTCCTTCCGTCAGTGACACGATGCTCCGTTCATCGCCGGGATAATCCTTAAAGTTGAACTTCGTGCCCAAATCGCGCACTTTCAGATGCTTTGATTCCACGATGAAAGGCAGCGCTTTGTTCTCTTTCACCTCGAAATATCCCTCGCCCGAAAGACGGACGTGCCGATCTTCGATGCCGAAGCGCTGCGAATAGGTTATTCTCGACTGGGCGTTGAGCCAAACCGTCGTACCGTCTGGCAGCGTCAGCTTCATGCGTGAGCCTACGGGCGTCTCGATGACGACGTCTGCCACCGTCCGAAGGGCACGATTCGTCCAACCCACGTACACAAGACTGCTCACAACCAGCAACGCCGCAATGGAAGCTGCCACGTACCACAGCCTGCGCCGATGCCTTTTCCGGCTCAACGTGCTTGCTTCGTCAGCCATACGCTGCTTGAACAAGGCAAAGGCTTTCTGTGAATCATACCGATCCAGCGACGCTGCATCGGCCGAAAACCAAACCTCCCGCCATGCGTTGAAATAGATTTCGTTCTCCGGCGCGGCCGAAAGCCATGTGCGAAGCTCCTGTTCCTGCGGGGCGGTCAGTTCGTTAGCCAGATAACCCACGATAAGGTCTTGAATGTGATGGTCTGTTGTTTTCATAAATGGTTTGTTATGTTGATGACGAAATAAAATAATCAAAGGGTAGTCGGAAAGCAATTTTTTTGCAAAAAGTTTGATGTCTTTCCCAAAAAGCTATTGAACTTCTTCCAAAAAGCTCATAAGCTTTTCCGAGATTGCTCATAAGCTTTCTTGGGAAAACAGTTTATAAGAACTATTTTCAGCCAAAGGGACATCAGCATCCGGGCAGCAACAACAGCACGAGCGAAATGAGATAGCGGTGCAAATCTTTCGCCAAAAGCTCCAGTGCGTGCTTGATATGATACTTCACTGTGTTGACAGAGATGCCTGATTGGCGGGCAATCTCATCATATTTCAGCCCCGAAAAACGGCTCATCCGAAACACCTTTCGGCATTCTTCGGGCAACCGACTGATGGCTTTCGCGATTTCCTCCTCAAGTTCGTTCTCCAGCAAGCGCCCCAGGGGATAACTGCCGTCTTGCAGGCTGCCGATGCCGGGCATTTCCTGAGGGCTTATCCCCGACATCTGTACTTCGCACCGGCGATATTGGGATTTCAATTCGTCTAAACAGCGGTTGCGAACACAGCGAACTAAATAATTACGAACAGATGTATTGATCGATAAACGCTCGCGAGCCTCCCACAAATGAAAGATAACGTCGCCCACTATCGTTTCTGCCAAGAAGTCATCGTGCACATATTGCACAGCGATGTGGCACAAAACAGCATAATGCCTATCGAATAAGAACCGATAAGCACGCTCGTCTCCTTGTTTCAGGGCCTCGACGATCAGCCCTTCGCTATAGGTTGTCATATGTTTCTGTCACTGATTTTGGGTGCAAAGGTAATGCTTTTTGACTGTCCGCGCCTGATGTCTGCCGAAAAAAAAGCCGTTTCTACAGGCGAAGAGAAGCCAAATGACGGGCCAAGTCCTTGCAGGTTCGGGAAGAAATGGATAACTTTGCAAGCAGAAACCTATGTCTCAATCAACCAACCTGACATGACAAGAACAACCATGCTCACCTTCTTACTGGCATTGCCACTCGCATTGCCGGCACAAAATAGCTACGACAGTCCGCAAGAAGCCGAAAAGGCTATCATCGTAAGGGTCGACACATCGCGCGAACCCATTCAAAAAGGGAAGTACAAGCCCATATGGGAGTCGCTTTCCGACTATGAATGCCCGGCTTGGTTCCGCGATGCAAAGTTCGGCATCTGGGCACATTGGGGTCCGCAATGCCAGCCCGAATACGGCGATTGGTTTGCCCGCAGAATGTATGAGCAGGGCTCTGATGCCTATACCTTCAGCAAAGAGGCCCGCAATCCGCAGAAGGATTTCGGCTTCAAAGACTGGATACGCGAGTGGAAAGCCGAGAGATGGGACCCTGAAAGACTCGTGAAGCTGTATCAAGACTGCGGGGCCCGCTACTTCTTCGCACTGGCCAACCACCACGACAACTTTGATCTTTGGGACAGTAAGTACCAACCTTGGAACGCAGTTTCACTCGGACCGCAGAAGAACATCATAGCAGGTTGGGCCGCAGCCTGCCGCAAATTGGGAATGCCTTTGGGCCTCAGTGTGCACGCAGCCCATGCATGGACGTGGTATGAAACAGCCAGAGGAGCCGACACTTCGGGCACTTTCAAGGGACAACCTTACGACGGCTGCCTGACAAAAGCCGACGGAAAGGGAACATGGTGGGACGGTCTCGACCCACAAGACCTCTACGAACAGCGGCATACACGCAGTAAAAACAACGGCGAATGGGACTGGAATCCGACGCAAGTGACGCTGCCCGACCAAGCTTACTGCGACAGATTCTACAACCGAACCATGGACCTGATCAACAAATACGACCCGTCCATGGTCTATTTCGACGACACTGTGCTGCCCCTTTATCCCTTTTCTGACGCGGGATTGCAGCTCACTGCCCACCTCTATAACAAGAGTATGGCTCGCAACGGGGGCCGAAATGAAGTCGTGGTGACAGGGAAAGTGCTCAAAGAATGGCACAAAAAGGCGCTCATGTGGGACGTGGAACGCGGCACACCCGACCGCATTCAGCCCCAAGCATGGCAGACTTGCACGTGCATCGGCTCGTGGCATTACGACAAACGCCGCTTCTTTGACGGCACTTACAAGACTGCACAGGCCGTCATTCAAACCCTTGTCGACGTCGTAAGTAAGAATGGTAACCTCCTGTTAAGCGTGCCTGTGAAAGGCGATGGCACGATAGATTCGCTCGAATATAAGGTGGTTTGCGAGGTAGGAACATGGCTGAAGGCCAACGGAGAGAGCATCTATGGCACGCGACCTTGGGTCATTTTTGGTGAAGGACCGGCCGTAGACGGCCCCCAACCGCTAAAGGATCAGGGTTTCAATGAGGGAAAAGTAACGTTCACTTCGGCTGATATTCGCTACGTTAGGAAAGGCAAAACGCTCTATGCAACCACCCTCTGTGCGCCGCAACCCGGCTCGATGGTCACGCTGAAAGCCGTCAAGAAAGCCCGCCGTGTCAGCCTCTTGGGCCACGGAAAAGTGGCATTCCGTCAAACCAAACACGGACTTTCCGTCACGCTTCCTACCACGCTTCCCAATCAAATCGCGCTCGTGATGAAGATAGAATAGGGGACTGCAGAGGCTTTTTGGGCCGAAATCAAGCCTCCAAAGCCTTTAACAACGCCAATGCTTTGTTCTCATTGGCCTCCATGATCTCGCGTTCTCCCGGTCCTTTGTCATTGATTCCGCAGAGATGAAGCACGCCGTGAATGATGACTCTGTGGAGTTCTTCGTCGTAATCCTTGCCGAATTGCGCGGCATTCGTGCGCACAGTGTCGAGGCTTATCACGAGATCTCCGTTGATGGTGTCGCCTTCATCATAGTCGAAAGTGATGATATCGGTATAGTAATCGTGTCCCAGATAGTTGTTGTTGACCGCTAATATCTTCGCGTCGTCAACGAACATGTAACCAATTTCGCCCACCTTCCGGCCGTAACTTTCTGCAACAGCTTTAATCCACCGGTTGAGGAGGCGTCGCTTGAGCTTCGGCATTGCGATGCCGTCTGCGTTGTATGTAATCATCATTCAGTTTGTTTAAGCGTCTCATGCGCTCCGAAGCGAGCCGGAGAAGGGTTGCCGGAGCAAGGTTGGGGCAGCCATTCTGCCACGTCTTTCCCGAAGAATTGCAGTTCTCTGACCATCGAACTGCTGATGCTCGACAGCCTCGGATCGGCAAAAAGCAGCAGGGTCTCGATGCCGCCAATCTGCTTGTTGATGTCGGCTTGCTCGCGTTCATACTCGAAATCCTTGGCAGATCGCACGCCACGAACGATGAACCTCGCCCCTTCTCTGCGTGCCATGTCGATGGTCAAGTCGGCATACGGCCTCACTTCCACGCGCTTTTCGCCCGCGAACACGGCCTTGATAGCCTGCACACGGGCCTCGATTTCCTCGCTCGTATGCTTCAGTTTGCTCACCGCAACGGCTATCACCAGCTTGTCGAACAGCGGCAACACGCGGTCTACAATGTTCTGATGACCAATCGTAAAGGGGTCGAAAGTGCCCGTAAAGAGCCCGATTCTTGTTTCTTTTTCCATCTGTTGCAAAGTTAATATATTCCTTGTTGAAATGCAAATCTTTCTACTTTGAAGTTTGAAGTTTGGCTTTTGAAATTGAAAGTTTAGCCTTTGAAGTTGCTGATTACTTGCCGGAATGCATGGATTGCGCACCCTTTCCACCCCCTTCCCCATGCTTTTGGGTTGCGTGATGAGCGGACGCACGAGCCGTGCGTCCCTACATGGAAGACGGTCACAGTCATCTTGTATTTCAATCGCAGCCATTTTACCGCGTAATCTCAGCTATATTGCGCGGTGAAATCAGCCATATTGTGCGGTGAAATGGCTGAGATTGAAACGTAAGGTGTAAGTCGTTGGTAATCAATGCAACCCATGTGGCGAGTTACTCGAGCGCATGTAGGGACCTTGACTTTGAACTTTGAACATTGACCTTTGACCTTTATGATTGGCAGACTTTGAACTTTGAACATTGAAGTTTGACCTTTATGATTAGTCCTATTATGAAGATGATTTGCAGACAAGAGGTATGTAGGGACGCACGGCTCGTGCGTCCGCTCAAAAGGCTGCGTGCATTCGCTTCAACAACCGCGCTGTTTGCTTGCCATTCACCTTGCTCGGACGCACGGATTGCGCCTGCTCGAGGGGGCGATTGCAACAAAAACGCGCATGGCTTGCGGGAAGCCGGGCGCGTTGTGATGGAGTTTGGGGTGCGGAGCGGCCGTTTATGGCTCGTCGGGCCACGGGCATGGACGGCCCGAACGCTTGTCCGACGGGCGTTGTGCACCCATTTTGCGAAGGTAACGGCCCAATTTCTTCGAGAGTTTTGCCACAAGTGAGGGGCGCGAGGCGGCAAGATCGTGTGCTTCGCCGATGTCGTTCGGAATGTCATAGAGCTCTTTTCGGCGCGTCTTGTAATTGTAGATGAGCTTCCAAGGGCCCTCGCGCAAGGCGCAGTTGAGGCTGATGCCCGGTCCCGTGTTGCCCCAAACGTTGGGATAGTTCCACACGAGCGGGCGGCACGATGGCTTTTCTTGTCCTTTCAAGAGGGGGACAAAGCTCTTGCCGTCTACCTTCTGCGGTACCTTATAGTGCTTGATTCCCGCCATTTCGAGCAGGGTGGGGAAGAAGTCTTCAATCATAATGTATTGTCCGCATACCGATTTCGGGCGCACAACCGACGGCCATCTGACGATCATCGGCTCGCGTATGCCGCCTTCATACATGGACCCTTTGCCCGAACGCAGGGGAAAATTCTGCGTGAAAAGGGGCTCGTCGCGCCACTGAGTGCCTGTGGCATAGCCGCCATTGTCGCTCATGAAGATGACGATGGTGCGGCGACTCTCGTCGTTTTGGTCGAGCCAGTCGAGAATATCGCCGAGACTCTTGTCCATTCCCTCGACGAGCGAGGCATAGGCAGCCTCTTTCTCGGAGAGTCCTTTGCGCAGGTATTTGGCAAAGTAGCGGGGATCGCGGTCGATGGGAATGTGAACGGCGTAGTGAGACATGTAGAGATAGAATGGTTGGTTGTAGCGTTTGGCCTTGTCGAGTGCCGAGATGGCCTCGCGAGTCAGGGCTTCGGTGAGGAAGACGCCCGTGTTCCAATACTTCTCAAGTCCCGGTATGGCCATCTTATGTTGCTTTTTCGGGTCGGTAGTGTTGCCGAAACAGCGTTCGCTGAGATAGGTGGCTGGCCCTCCACCTGCGTGTCCTGCGATGTTTACCTCAAAGCCCCAGTGCGTAGGATTCTCGCCCGGCGTGTCTTTGGCGCCCCAATGTGCCTTGCCACAGTGTATGGTATGGTAGCCAGACGCTTGCAAAAGGTTGACGAACGAGACGGCTTTGTAGGTGTTTCGGCAGCCATCGACGCGGCTGATACCGTTGTAGTTCCAGTCGGGAAGCGCCAAGCTATCGTCACTAAGGTCAGTAGATTTGTTCTTTTCCAACGTCCAATTGGTCACTCGATGCCTTGCGGCGTTGCTCCCTGTCATCAAACTGCAGCGGCTCGGCGAGCTGATGGGGCAGGCATAAGCCTGTGTGAACATCATGCCTTGGGCCGCCAAGCGTTCCATGTTGGGCGTTTCGTAGCGGTCGTTATAGAAGGTGCGCTGGTTCCAAAAGGGGAGTGACGTGTCTTGCCAGCCCATGTCGTCGACCATGAAGAGGATAATGTTGGGACGTTCTGTGTGGGTGTGCTCCGCTTGTGCGAATGCTGTGGAAGGCAACATCAGGGCCGTGACGGCCATGAAGAGGTTGCCCGGTGGTGTAGGTTGTAGAGGTTTCATAGCGTTTGTGTTGATGATACAGACTACAAAGATATACCTAATAAATCAAGGTTGGTTATACTTGGAGACAATTCGGGACGATTTTGGAAGCAAAATGTATGATAATCGAACTTAGCGGGGCGACAGATGCGAGTTGAAATGTGGACATCTGTGGGATGACAGGGTGGATTTTGGACGATTTTGCACTTTTTTTGTACGATATTACCCCTTAAAACGCAATCAGAACGTTATCTTTGCAATCAAAACTGTTGAAAAACAATCGTATTATTAACCTAATACTTATTTATACTTTATGAGAAATAATAGCAATTATGTACCTTGGAGAAAGACTTTTCTCTGTGCACTTGCGCTGACATCTTTGTCGGTTCATGCAGGTATGACGCCGGAAAGGACAGGCGGTACGAGTGTGTTGAAAGCTGCGCCTACGCAAGAAGGCTTTACGGTTTCGGGCAACATATCGGACGCTATGGGGCCGATGATCGGTGCAACCATCAAAGAAAAGGGGACATCTAACGGTACGGTGTCCGACCTTAACGGTCATTTCACGTTGAAAGTGTCGTCGCCCGATGCGGTTCTTATCGTGTCAAGCGTGGGCTATACGACGCAGGAAATCAAACTTCACGCACGCAAGACCGTGGCTGTCACGCTGCAAGAAGACAACAAACTGCTTGGCGAAGTTGTCGTTGTCGGCTATGGTACGCAGAAGAAAGTAAACATGACGGGAGCTGTTTCCGCCATCAATGTGTCGGAATTGGCAGAAAGCCGTCCGTTGACCAATGTTTCTCAGGCCTTGGCGGGCTTGGCATCGGGTGTATCGGTCACCTCTAACCATAACCAACCCGGTAACGACAACGCTTCCATTCTGGTGCGCGGTCAGGGAACCCTGAACTCTTCGGCCCCATTGATTATCATTGATGGGTCGGAAGCAGGCATTAATACCGTGAACCCGCAGGATATAGAAAGTATTTCAGTGTTGAAAGACGCTGCTTCGGCTGCCATTTACGGTTCACGTGCGGCTAATGGCGTTATCCTCATCACCACCAAGAGCGGAAAGAGCGGGAAAATCAACGTAGATTATAATGGATATGTGTCGTTTGAGTCTATCCGTAAGACCATGACACCTGTCTCTGACTATGCGCGCTACATGGAGTTGGTGAACGAGGGCTACAGGAACAGCGGCAAGCGACCTGTTTTCAGCCAGAAAATGATTGACGCATGGCGGAACGACGGCGGGAAAGACCCGTTGAAATATCCTAATACAGACTGGATAGACGAGGCATTTAAGAACTCAGTTTCGACCAATCACGTTGTTTCGATTTCCGGAGGCTCCGATAAGATAAGGTTCTATGGGTCGTTTGGTTACCTGAATAACCCCGGTGTCATGTATAATGCAGGCTTCACGAAGTACAACGGGCGACTCAATCTGAGTGCGGATGTGGCCAAATGGCTTAATGTCGGCTTCCAAATGAGTGGCTATGTGTCAGACATGCAGCCGGGATATAATGAAATGGAAAACGTCTTCAAATATTCTAAAGGTACAACACCCGGTATGGTGTTCCGTGCTCCCGATGGAAGATTCGGTGCTGTGAACAATGAAGAAGATGCTGCACAGTGCGCAGTTAATAATCCTGTGATACGTTCCTATTTTTGGGCAGGAATGAATCGCAAGAATAATTTCCATCCGCGCTTCCTTGCCACCATCAAACCGATGAAAGGGCTTTCGTTGGCATTGAGTTATTCGTATGAGATGGTTGACGGAGAAGTGACACGCAAGCCTGTTATACAAGAAGGTTGGAATTTCCTGACCGGGCAGAAGACGTTCTCTTCGAAGAATAAGTTTACTTTCTATCATGGGATTAGTAAGATAGAACGTTATTTCAATGATGCCGTGTTGCGTTATGAGAATAAGTTCTTCAAGAAGAACCTGGCCATGAACTTCATGTTGGGTGCCAGTCAGGAACTTTATCGGTCGAAGACGCTTGATGTTACCAAGCAGGATATGATAGACCTCAGCATGGATGCCCTCGATGGAGCTATGGGACAAGCCAGTGCAAACGGTGGTAAGACGGAGTGGGCGATGCGTTCTTTCTTCAGCCGACTCAATCTTAACTGGAAAGATCGATATCTGTTGGAGTTCAATCTCAGGGCCGATGGTTCGTCAAGGTTCCGTTCTAATAAGCGTTGGGGATACTTCCCATCGGTTTCGGCAGGCTGGCGTATCGATCAAGAACACTTCATGGAGGGTGCACTCAATGAGCAATTGAGCAACTTGAAACTGCGTGTATCCTACGGTTCGCTGGGAAACAATTCGGTAGGAAACTATGACTCTCAATCACTTTACACAAGTAACAAAGGTGCTTTGAACTATGTCTTGGGCAATTCAATGGTGACGGGTATGGCACAGGTTGCTTTGGCCAACGAACAGCTCTCATGGGAAACTACGAAAGTATTCGACTTAGGTGTTGACTTTGGCTTCTTCAAAAACCGACTCACTGGAACTATCGATTACTTCAATAAACGTACGACGGACATTCTTATCGATTTACCTGCACCAGCAGTCCATGGTACGGCAAGCCTACCCAAGATGAACAGTGCCACGGTAACCAATCAAGGTTTAGAATTAACCTTGGGCTGGCAAGATAAAGTAAGTGATTTCACTTATGGAGCAACGGCCAACTTTACATTTATCAAGAACAAGGTAAACAAGTTCAAGGGAACGGATAAAGGCGGTATGTCTATCAATGGTGCCAACCTGATTTGGGAAGGACACAGCATCAATTCTCAGTATCTGTTGCGGGTAGAACGACTGCTTCAGACCGATGAAGATATGAAGCGTGTGCAGGAAATTATCGATAATGCACCCATAGGGAAAGACGGAAATAGAGTCAATCCATTTGCAGCTTTCGGTACACCTAAGAAAGGTGACCTGCTCTACAAGGACGTCAACGGCGACGGAATTATTGACAATAACGATAAGGAAATCGTCAGTGATGGACCGAATCCGAAGTTCATGATGGGCTTGAACCTTAACGCTGGCTGGAAAGGTTTTGATTTTTCAATGCTGATACAAGGTTCATTCGGGGCTAAGGTCTATTGGCAAAACGTTGGTTATAACACGCCGACCGTACGTTATGGCTATCAAATTGTCAAGAAGATTGCCGACGGACGTTGGTATGAAGGCCGTACCGATGCTACTTATCCTCGACTTGTGGAATATCAAGATAAGCTGAATACCCAGCAGAGTGACTTCTATTTGGAGAACAAGAGCTTTGTAAAAATCCGCAATATCCAGTTGGGATATACATTGCCGAAGGTGCTGACCACAAAATTCCATATCGAAAGAATTCGTCTTTATGGCAGTTTGGAGAACTTCTTCACGTTCACTAAGTACAACGGATTTGATCCCGAAGTCAGTGGTATGGCCTATCCTTCAATGAAACAGGCGGTAATCGGCCTGAATGTATCATTCTAAAAACGCTGTAATATGAAAAAGAAATATATCATACTCGTAGCATTTGCCATGACAATATCCTTGTCGGGATGCTATGATTTGGACCGAGTTCCTGCCGATCAGTTAAGTTCTAAGCAATTCTATAAAAACGAAGAGCACGCCAAGGAGGCCATGATGGCTGTCTATAGTCAGATGCAGAATGATAATGTCTTCGGTCTTCAGTTCTCCATGGACGGTTTGGGAGGTATTGCAATGGGATATGACCCACCTTCTTATCAAACGTTCCAACGTGGCACATATGATGTGAAGAACGATTGGGTATTGAACAAATGGAAAAACCTCTACGAGGGGATTGCACGTGCCAATGGCGTGTTGCAGAATGTAGACCGCTGCCAAATGGCCGACGAACTTAAGGTACAATACAAGGCAGAAGCCAAGTTCATGCGTGCCCTTTATTACTTCACACTGATGGATTTCTTTGGCGGTGTGCCCATTTATGACGAGAGCGTGGTCGTTAGCAAAAGCTACAGTGATATGAAAAATGCGCGTGAGCCGATTGAAAAAGTACGTGAATTCGTGCTGAAAGACCTTGCCGAGGCGATTGATAAACTGCCCGAATCATGGGATAAGACCAACTACGGACGCGCCACAAAGTATGCTGCGATTGCATTGACGGGCAAAGTTTATCTCTATGCCAAGGAATATCAGAAGGCTTTGGATAGCTTTAAGCAAGTCGTTGCTTCGGGAAAATACGCGCTTTATGACGATTATGCCGGTCTTTTCAAACCCGGTGGGGACGAGAGTTCCGAGATGATTTTCGCCATACAGAACATGGGTGGCGTCGGAACAGACCATGGAATGCCGATGAATTTCTATATGGGAACACGCGAATCTTATGGCAGTTGTTGGAATAATGTGATGGTTTCGCCTTACTTTGTCGATACTTATGAGTATAAAGACGGCCGTCCGTTCGATTGGGATGATTGGTTCCCGGGCATCAAAACCGACAATGATATCAAGGTGAAGACGTTCCGTGCGACTCTTGCAGAGGGCAAGGTGACAGCCTATCCGGCAGGGAAAGCCAAGTTGTTGCAGATGTATCAGCAACGCGACCCACGTATGAACATGACCGTTATCCTGCCTTATACACGCTACAACGGCTGGTATGCCAACGCTCCGGAGGACTGCGAGTTTGTCATTGCACCGTCGATCACAAGTGGAAATGGCTACATTCGTGTCAATGGAAACTACGAAACCTATCTTTGGCGCAAGTTTGTTGCCGAGGGAAACATGGGCGGTGCCATCAATAACAAGGAACACACGCCGATCAATTTCCCGCTGATCAGATATGCAGACGTGCTGTTGATGATGGCTGAATGCCAGAATGAGTTGGGCAATCAGAGTGCAGCTGTGGCACTGATCAACCAAGTCAGGGCACGTAAAGGCGTTGAAATGCCGGGCATTAACAGCGGTCCAAGCTATCTGAAAGCCACCACCAAGGCCGAAGTTTTCGAAAGAATCCGACACGAAAGGGCTGTGGAGCTGGCAGGAGAAGGCTGGAGTTTCAGTGATATGAAGCGCTGGAACCTACTCGAAACACTTGATAAACGCAAGGAAAGTGATATCACTGGGAAGTTCCGTTACACACGTTCAGTAAAGAAACGTGACTATCTTTGGCCGATACCGGCAGACGAGATAGAGAAGAACAAAGCCCTCACTCAAAATCCGGATTGGTAGTTTTAGGTTATATATAAACATGGATTATATTTCCCGAGAGATGTGAATCTGTGCGGGATTTAGCTTTTTAAAATCAAAACGATGAAGAAAACAGTCTTCACAATATGTCTGCTTTTCATGGTTCTCTTGTCATCTTGGGGCTATGAACAGCGGAATTTGTTGCAAAATGCTGCTTCTGAAGCCCTGATACGTAACTCACTTGTTATGAAACAAGCATGGGTTCCGTTCCCGAAATACGCTGACCGTGCAGACTGGGATCAGCTTTTCGGAAAGGAAAAAGAAGCCATCATAGAAGCCGGTTCGAAGTTTCTTGACTATCACTGGCAGGTTATCCGGGCGACTGATTATTTGGAATATGAACGCTCGGGCAGCCGAAACTCCATGCAAGACACCTATAATCAAAACATCAAAGTCTTTAGTCATTTGCTTGTAGCCGAGCTTGCCGAGGGCAAGGGACGCTTCATAGACGACCTGATAAACGGTGTCATGTTCTTCTGCGAGATGACTTCGTGGGCAGAGTCGGCCCATCTTTTCGGCGCTCAAAAGAGCAAACGGGCCATGCCTGATTACAGAGAGGACATTCTTGAGCTGCGCCAAGGAGACGTTTCTCAAATGCTTGCGTGGACCTACTACTTCTTGAAGAAACCGTTTGATAAGATTGATCCGATGATTGCCTCTCGGTTGCGTTATGAGTTGCAGAAGCGAGAACTTACGCCTTTCCTCAAGCGCAACGATTTTTGGTGGATGGCAAGGAACTACAAGCAGGATGGATTGCTCAACAACTGGACACCGTGGTGCAATGCCAATGCCTTGCTTTGCTTCATGCTGCTGGAAGACAACCCCGACGTGCTGGCCAAGGCTGTTTATCTGTCCATGCAATCCGTCGATCAATACCTGAACTACGTGAAAGGCGACGGTGCCTGCGAGGAAGGACCAACCTATTGGGGCCATGCGGTCGGTAAACTTTATGAGTATCTTACGGCTTTATCACTGATTACCGGCGACAAAGTCAACATCTTCCACAGTCCGTTGATTAAGAAGATGGGCGAATATATCACGGCTTCGTATATCGGAGACGAATGGGTTGTCAACTTTGCCGATGCTTCGGCAAAGGCCGGAGAACTCAATACGATGCTTATTTATAGATATGGTGTGTCGGTAAACAGTCCAACAATGCGTGGCATGGCAGTCATGCGGGCAAAGGCTCACCCGCTGACACGGCCTTGGACTTGGCTGGACCTGTATCAAGAGCTCGGCAATCTCACCTATCGTCCACTCTTGGATAGCGATGTTGCTTCCTATCAGCCAGAGAACTTCGTGTGGTATCCTGAAACCCAATTCTGCTATATGCGAAACGGTCACATGTTCCTTGCTGCCAAAGGTGGTCACAACAATGAAAGTCACAACCACAACGACGTGGGAAGCTTTATTCTTGCCATCGATAATCTGCCCGTTATGATTGATGTTGGCGTGGGAACCTATACGCGGAAGACGTTCAGCCGTGAGCGTTATTCGATTTGGACCATGCAAAGCAACTATCACAATCTGCCAATAATCAATGGGCAGCCCGAGGTTTTCGGCGCATCTTATAAGGCTGGCAAGGTGAGTGTTGACAAGAAGCAGTGCCTTTTCACGGCCGACATCGCACAAGCCTACCCTGCAGGGGCGGCGATAGACTCTTGGCTGCGTTCTTATCAACTGAAAAATAACAGCCTGATTGTCACTGATGACTTCACGTTAAAGGAGAAAAAGGCTGCCAATCAGCTCAATTTTATGACGTGGGGCGAGGTGGATACGAGCAAAAAAGGACGCATTCGTATTCGCGTGAACGGCGTGAGTGCCGTGCTGAATTATGATGATGCCACGTTCACTCCGGCCATCGAGAAAATCGATTTGACCGACCCTCGCTTGTCAAAGGTGTGGGGCGACGCCGTCTACCGCATCACCCTCACGGCCAAAGAACAGACACTGAAGGGCACATATCGCTGCACCATCAGTCGGGAAAACCATTAATACGATGATCATGTCTACTTACCACAAATTCAATCATGGCAGAAGTCCATCGCGACAGCGGTGGCTTCTGCTCTTTTCGTTATTGTTTTGCGGCCTTATAGCACAGGCCGGACGAACCCTTATCCCTATCAATGACAACTGGAAGTTCCGCTTTTCGCACGAAGTTCACAAGGAAAGCGGACAGCAAGTCAGCCTTCCACACACGTGGAATGCCATGGATGCACTCAGCGGAAAGCCCGACTATAAACGCGGAATAGGCAACTATAGCCGTTCATTCCGCGTGCCCATGGCATGGAAAGGCAGGCGTATCTTCATCCGATTTGAGGGAGCCAATGCCGTTACCGACCTCTTTTTGAACGGCAAACACGTGGGAGAACATCGCGGAGGATACGGCGCTTTCATCTTCGAACTGACCGACCTTGTGACCTATGGTGCCGAAAACAAGTTGCTTGTTCGGGTCAACAACGCCGAGCAATTGGACGTGATGCCGCTCGTGGGTGACTTCAATTTCTATGGCGGAATATACAGAGAGGTGGCCTTGATGCTCACCAATGACGTGTGTATCTCGCCACTCGACTACGCTTCGCCGGGCGTTTACCTGCGTCAGATGAAGGTCGATGACCGGCAAGCCGACGTACATACCGACATCATGTTGGCCAACCGCACCGACAAGACGCAGGAGATCAGCGTCACAGTAGAGGCTTTCTCCGGCGAAAAGGCCGTGACAAAGCAACAGAAAACCGTGAAGGTTAGTGCACATGCCACCCTGCAGAAACTCACGATTCCGTTCACCATCCTTCAGCCTCACCTTTGGAACGGCACGCAAGACCCCTATATATATAAGGTGAAAGTGTGCGTGTGGCAAGGCAAGACGCTGCTCGACGAGGTGGAACAGCCCTTGGGTTTGCGCTCGTTCCATGTCGATCCGGCCCGCGGTTTCTTCCTCAACGGCTGTCACCTGCCGTTACATGGTGTCTGTAGGCATCAGGAACGGGCCCTCGTGGGCAATGCCCTCACACCGCAAGACATCGAGGAAGACGTGCGGTTGATGCGCGAAATGGGTGTCAATGCCGTTCGGTTGGCCCACTATCCGCAGTCGGCTTACACCTACGAACAAATGGACCGGGCCGGCATAGTCACTTGGGCTGAGATACCATTTGTGGGCCCCGGCGGCTATGCCGACAAGGGATTTGTCGATAGCGAGGCCTTCCGTGCGAACGGAAAGCAGCAACTTCGCGAGCTAATCCGGCAGCATTTCAATCACCCGAGCATCTGTTTCTGGGGACTGTTCAACGAACTTAAGTACGACGGTGACAACCCCGTTGACTACATCAAAGAGCTGAATAACATTGCACATGCAGAGGACAACACACGCCTGACCACCTGTGCAAGCAACCAAGATGGCGACATGAACTTCATAACCGACGTGATGGCGTGGAACCGTTACGATGGTTGGTATGGCTCAACGCCCTCGACCTTGGCCACGTTCCTCGACAAAATGCACGCCGAACACCCCCAATTGCGCATCGCATTGAGCGAATATGGCGCGGGAGCATCGGTCAGACAGCAGCAGGATTCGCTGCGTCAACCCCGGCCGAACAGCTGGTGGCACCCTGAAAACTGGCAGACGTTCTATCACATTCGCAACTGGGATATCATCTCACATCGTCCATATCTGTGGGGCTCTTTCGTGTGGAACATGTTCGATTTCGGCGCAGCTCACCGCACAGAAGGAGACCGTCCGGGCATCAACGACAAGGGATTGGTGACGCACGACCGCCATATCAAGAAAGATGCTTATTATTTCTACAAGGCCAATTGGACCACTGAACCGATGGTTTTCATTGCCGGAAAACGCTGTACCCGGCACGAAAAGGCCGAAACGGAGGTGTGGGTGTTCTCGAATTGCAGCGAGGTTGCCCTCTCACTCAACGGTAAACCGATAGCCTCTCTCGCCCCGAACGACATCTCGCTCTGCACGTTCCGCGTTACGCTTCAGCCCGGATTGAACCGCCTTGTGGCCACGGCCGTGAAGGAAGGCAAGCGTGTCGAAGATGTATGCGAGGTGGAATTGGCAGACCGTCCTTAAGCCTTTGTACCAAATTATTGCAACAACTTGATACATTTGCTTTGTTTATTGGCGGGACGCTCCTGAACCTTCAGGCCCATTTCAGCTCTCCCAAGGGGCTTCTCTAGCCTCTTCAAAAGAGGGCATAGTTGATCTGTCGATAGAAAACGGGTAAACACGTTGATTGTCGATGCGAATGTAGGGATCTTGGCTTTGAACTTTGACCATTGAACTTTGACCTTTAGGATTCGTCTTATTATTAAGATGGATTGTTGACAAGAGGCATGTAGGGACGCACGGTTCGTGCGTCCGCTCAACCAACCATGCATATATGTTTTCAATTCTAATGTAGGGACGCACGAACCGTGCGTCCCTACATGCTTGTCGTGGGCAGATTGATGTGTAAAATGATGGAAGGGAAAAGCTACTCCTATACATGCTGATTATCAACGGCTTATACCTTTCGTTTCCATCTCAGCCATTTTAGCGTCTAATATGGGCCATTTTGCACGACAATATGGCTGATATTGTGCAGCGAAATGGCTGAAATAGCAATGCCGTTTCATAGGGATTGCACAGCTTGATGAACTGGACTGTGATGCGTCGGTGGTTTGGTTTCGTTACTTTATTGGGGTGTTTCTTGTGTGTTTCACTGATTTTCGTTACTTTTGCATATCAAATCGTAACTCGCGATGGTCGTGTTCCCCTCGTAAACGAGGGAGGCTACGAGGGAGCGGAGGCCGCTGTGTATCGCAGAAGAGACATAATGAAGATGCAGATGAATAGAATAACGTGTTTATGGCTGTGCTTGTTTGTAGGCATGACGGCCCATGTCCAAGCCGATGCAGCAGTAAGCAAGCCGCAAGAAACGGTGCAACAGGCCGATAACGAAGTGGCAGGACAGGTGCTCGATGAGGCCGGTCAGCCGCTTCCGGGCGTCACCATACGCATCGATGGTACCAAGAATGGGGGCGTAGCCAGCGACTATGATGGCCGGTTCGCACTGCCCGTGGGAAAGAATCAAAGCCTGAAACTGACGTTTTCCTACATTGGTTGCAAGCCTCAGACACTGACCGTAAAGGCCGGAAAAGATGTCATTGTAATCATGGAAGACGATAAAGCCACGTTGAAAGAAGTGGTTGTGACGGGTTATCAGCAGATAGACCGCCGCAATCTGACGAGTTCCGTCTCGAGTGTCAAGATGGATGACATCGCCCGGGCAGGCGTTTCGTCGGTCGATAAGATGCTGCAGGGGCGCATACCCGACCTTGTTCTCTCCACAACGAGCGGCGAAGTGAATGCCACACCGAAGATACGTATCCGCGGAGTGAGTACACTTATCGGCAATAGGGAGCCGCTTTGGGTGGTCGATGGCATTATTGTTAACGACCCGGTTAACCTGACTTCCGACGTTATCAACGACCCCGACTATGTCAATCGCATAGGGAATGCCATCTCAGGTATCAATCCTCAGGACATTGAACGCATCGATGTGCTGAAGGATGCGGCTGCAACAGCACTCTATGGAACGCGTGCAGCGAATGGCGTTATCGTTGTAACAACGAAGAAAGGACGGGCAGGTAGGCCCGTCATCTCCTATAATTTCACGGGTACAGTCCGCCATCGTCCGCGCTATAGTGACCGGAAAATCGACCTAATGAACGCCAAAGAGCGCACGCAAGTGTCAAGGGATTTGGCTGCAATGCACTATACTTTTCCCTCAAATATGACCTATATTGGCTATGAAGATGCCCTGCAGAAGTATTACGGGGGCACCTATAACAGGAGCCAATTCGAGGCAGCTGTGGCCGCAGCCGAGGTGCAAAATACGGATTGGTTCAAGCTTCTGACACGTGATTCTTTCTCACAAGACCACTCAATCAACCTCTCTGGAGGTGCTGATAAGTTCCGTTATTACGCCTCATTGGGCTACACCAACGACAATGATGTCATCAACCGCAACGGCAACGACCGCTATACAGCGGCCGCAAACCTTGACTTCACGCTCAACAACCAATTCCAATTGAGTCTCAATTTGGGTATGCACACCGATAAACGCCGCTACGATCAGAGCGATGTTTCGCCCATTGACTATGCCTATAACACCAGTCGGGTAATCCCATCTCATACGGAAAGCGGCTATTTCTATTATAAAAAGATGTCAGTTGGCTCTGGTTCGTATGATTTCAATATCCTTAACGAACTCGATAACAGCTATATGCGCCAGCGAACTAACGGCTTCAAGGCTACGGCCAACCTGCGTTATGCACCGCTGGATTGGCTGAATTTCAATGCTATTCTGGCCTTTAACACCTCGAATACGAACATCGAGGGCTGGCATGGTGAGAAGAGTTGGTATGCAGCCGCACTGCGTCAGTCGCCTTACGGTATAGAGGCTCCCTCCACAAGTGAGATGCCTTTCGGCGGAGAACTCTCTGAAAACGATATCGATCAGCGTGATTGGACGGTGCGCCTACAGGGCAATCTGAACAAGAACTTCGGTCCCGAAGGCCACCATAACCTCAATATTGCGGTGGGTTTAGAGGCGAGTTCGACCCATTATATGGGTAATCTTTTCACGCAACGTGGCTACTATGCCGACCGAGGAAAGAGGTTCACGGCAGAGATTCCCGATAAGTATGCAGCCTATTTGAGGTGGCTTGGGCGGAATGTTCCGGTCATTACCGACAATCTAACCAACCTCGTTTCGGCCTATGGTACGGCATCTTACAGCTATAAAGAGCTGTTTACACTGAACGCCAACACCCGTTATGACGGCTCAAACCGCTTCGGTGACCGCAGTAATGAGAAGATATTGCCCGTTTGGTCCGTGTCGGGTTTGGCCAATATCAAGCGCATATCAGACCTCAAAGCCACTTGGTTAGATGCCTTGGTTTGGAAGATTTCGTATGGAGGACAGGGTAATATGCTCGAAGGACAGACCCCTAAGCTGACCGTAAAGAAGGGAGCTTACAACACACATTACGGTGAAATGATATCCGAAGTGGACCGTTTTGCCAATCCGGACCTGCGTTGGGAGAAGACAAAGTCGTTCAACACGGGCATTGAGACCGCCCTTTTTCATAACCGACTGCTACTCTCTTTGGAGTATTACTACAAGAAAACAACCGACGCTTTCATGAATAAAACTATCTCCGATGTGAATGGTTATTCGGCTTATTACGTCAATTCGGGTCGCATTATCAATAAAGGTTACAACCTTTCCGTCACGGCAACACCCGTCCAAACACGTGATTGGAACTGGTTGCTTTCGGCATCTTTCTCGAAAGTCATCAACAGAATGAACACCATTCCTGGCGAAGATGCCTACGAAATCAGCGACTATTTGGCAGGAACGGCTATCATTAATGGACAAGCTATCGGCACTTTTTACTCCTATCGTTTCGTGGGATTGAACCCTCAGGACGGTGGTCCTATGTTCGATGATTGGCAAGATAGGGCCCATGAACTTGTGGGATTGAATAAGTATGAGACTGCCATGAGGGTGCTTGAACGTAGTGGGAAGCGCGATCCTGACATCACCGGGAGCTTCAGTTCCACTCTTAGTTACAAGCATTGGCGGCTGGGTTTGCTCATGGATTACGCTTTGGGAAAGAAGATCCGCCTGTTCAAAGTGTTCAATCAAGGCTCAGGTAGCAACACAGGGCCGGGCTATATCTATCCCGAATACAATCTGAACCGCGCACTACTCGACCGTTGGAAGCGACCCGGAGACGAGCGCTTGACAGACATTCCGTCGATTATGAGCACCAGTTCTCCCAACTTTTATCAGTATGCCCAGCCTTGGTTCAATGGCGACAACTATAAGGGTGTGAAGTTAGGGACCGACCTTTGGACGATGTATGACTACAGTAACGTGCGCGTTGTCAGTGCCGATTATCTGCGATTGGCCTCCCTCAGTCTCACTTATGAGCTACCCCTCGCCCTCTTGATGAAGTGGGGTGTGCAGCGAATCGCTCTCTCTTTGACGGGAAACAACCTTTATACGTGGTGCGATAACAGGCTCAAAGGACAGACACCCATGCAGAGTGGCTTTGCCGAAGTGCAGCTTTCAGACACTCCTTATTATACCCTTGGCGTGAACATTCAGTTTTAACGGAAAAGAAAATAACGATGAAAGGCTTCAAATATATCCTCGCAGGCTGTGCAATGCTGGCCTTTGGAAGTTGCGGAGACTTCTTGAAAGAATACTCACAAGACACGGATTATGTGCGATCATGGCGCGATTTGGACGAGCTTCTCATAGGTTCGGCCTATCAACCCCTGTATGCTGCCGCTACATTATCAACGGTTTCAGACCCTCAATACTTCCTTCATTTCCTCGCAGATGAACTGGATGAGACCTCAACAAGCGTCATTTCGGGTTACATGTCCTATGACGGTAAGGAGCGAGTCTTTGGTTATTACACGTGGCAGGCACGTAGTGGGCAGAACGAAACCTATACGGGTTACAACACAGAAAACCAGAGTTGGCAAGACTATTACAACCGAATCAACGTGGCAAACAATATCATTGCCGAGGCTGCAACGCTGAAAGAGGCCGGTGAAGAGGCCCGCCGAGGCCGATTGAAAGTAGACGGTGAGGCCCGTTTCCTGCGTGCTTATTACTATTTCATGCTGGTGAACATGTACGGAAAGCCCTACTCGGCAACTGCAACAACCGACCTTGGTGTGCCATTGAAGACAACCGAAGTGGTGGAAGACCGTAGGTTTGGCCGCAATACGGTGCAGGAATGCTACGACCTCATACTCACTGACCTTCAAACGGCAGAGACCGAGCTGGCCGAATATGGTGCGCAACGATCGAAATATCGTGTGGATGCCACGGCCGTCAGGCTGTTATTGAGTCGCGTTTACCTGTATATGCAATACTGGGACAAGGCTGCCGAGTATGCCCGAAAGGTCATCGAGGCTCGTCCGAGCCTGGTCGATCTCAAGCGATTAAGTACAACCGACGGCGTCATCTCGCCCACTTCACCCGAGCTAATCTTCTCGATGGGTAGCAATTCCGTGATGGAATACACCATCAACTACAGTAAATCGTTTCAAATTCCCGATGCTTTCTATCGGCTGTATGCCAACGACGACCTGCGAAAGACAAGGTATATATGGACCAACGGCGACTTCCATGGCTATAAAAAACTACCTGCCAACGCAGCTTCCTTAGCTGCTTCAAGTCGCACAGAGACCGACCCCAAATACTATTTCGATGTTTATTACTACGGTTATCAGAACCAAACGAACGACATTTCAGATAAGAATTGCTTTCGAAGTGCCGAGGCTTATCTCAATTTAGCAGAGGCCGAAGCTTGCTTGGGCCATGATGTTGCAGCACAACAAGCCGTGAATACCCTGCGAAAGTCGCGCTATGCATCGGGTAGCAACTATCGGTTGACCTTCACGGGTGCCCCACTTATCCATGCCATTCGCGAAGAACGGGCTCGCGAACTGCTGCTCGAAGGCCACCGATGGTTCGACCTTCGTCGCTATGCCGTCTGTAAAACGGCCCCACAAACGGCTACCATCACGCATCATTATTACTACTATCAGCAGCGCGACTCCGACGTTAAGACAGCCTTGCACACCTTTACATTGACGCCCGGTGACTGGGGTTGGACGCTTCCGATACCCGAATCGGCCAGAGAATTCAACCAGATGCCGCAGAACCCGCGCGGCGAACGCACCCATACAACACAGACTTTATGACCCGATTTTCAAGCAACAACGATATGAAAAGACGCAAACCATGCCTTACCCTCTTTGCCGTTGCCCTACTATTTACGGCTTGTACCGGCGAAGATGCCCTCACTCCAAGCCATGCCGACACTGACCCTTTCGTGGTTTCTGCGGCAGACAACAGGCCTGATGCACGGCTCCGGCGCGACTTTCACGACAAAAACGGCAGCTATCTGCTCTTCAATGATACGCTCGCTAACGGCGAATTGTTAGACAACGGTTATGTGATGACGGGCGCAGAGAACAACATCGTCTATACCTACGACTATCTTTCGTCGTTCAACGAGAAGCAAAATGCCGCGCGATTTATCGAGCATGACCTCCTTCCCCACTTGGGAAAGCGGCTCCGTCCGTTCTCTTTTCTGCTCGTTAGTGGCATTCATCGGTGGACAAGAAACGGCACATCGTTCTATCAGAACTACGACGAAAGCGACACACCACAGCTGGTTACGGGCGTTAGGAGCACGGCTATTGCCATGAAAAGTGTTCCTTCCGATCCGGAAGAGCGGAAAACTTATGCTCAAACCTTGCTGAAAAGCATTCTCTCAAACGCCATTGTATTGCAGAGCGGTGGCAAGGTTGATGCCTTTAAAGCGGTCAGTAAAGATGCCTATGGCGGTTTTTATGACGGTCCGACTCCAGCAAACGAGGCCGAGAACATGTCACTGATGAATGCCAAAGGCTTTATTTCCGTTCACTATTCCTATGGTTACCCCTTTTTCGGAGCCTATCCTACGGTGTCCGAAGATGTGACAGCCTACGTTGCATTGGCTCTCGAAGCAACTGCCGACGCTGTGGAAACCACCTATTTAAGCTATCCGAAAATCATTGAAAAGTATCGATTGATGACAGAAGTCCTCAACGAACTGGGTTATATTAGATAAAGTGCATGATGAAGAAGACTGTTTTTTACCTGATGATAGGTCTGCTGACACCGCTTCTCGCCGCATGTGGCAGCGATGAAGCCCCCGTTTTGGTGGATTTGAGTGCCAATAAACGCGGCTCATTCACTGATGCGCGTGATGCCAACACCTATCATTACGTCTCTGTGGGCGGCCTTGATTGGATGACGGATAACCTGCGTTACGACACAGGAGATGATAACACGCGCAGCATTTATGCCACACAAGAGCTACCGGGCGACAACGGAACGACCACTAACGCACGGACCGTGGCCCGCTATGGCTATCTCTACAGCTACGAAGGAGCCCTGACTGCCGCACCGGCTGGCTGGCGACTGCCCACTGATGAGGATTGGAAACGACTCGAAACAGCCTTGGGCATGACGCGGGAACAGGCAGACGGCGACCTTTGGCGGGGCAACGGACAGGCCGAAGTGCTTAACAGTGCGACGGGACTGAACTTGCTTTACGCTGGGTTTCACGACAAAAACTCCACCTCCTTTGCCCAACACTTCTTCTTCATGGGTGGCGTGGGCTACTATTGGACGGCCACTTCGCCCGCTGAAGGACTGGCCTTGTTTCGCAAGATACGCTATAACAGCAGCCAAGTCTACCGCCACACCACCAAAACCAACAATATGTTGAGCGTGCGTTGCGTGCGCGATGCAAACTAATCCTGTCGTATGAGAAAGATATTCCTTTCGCTTTTCCTGCTATGGACGGTGATGCTGACGGCTCAAGAGCGCGGTTTCACCATCAAAGGTTATATTCCCTCGTTGCCCGACGGCACCGAGGTGGGCATCGACGCCGTGGAGGATTCGATTATAGAACTGGCCACTTCGGTGGTTAAAAACGGCCGTTTTGAACTGTACGGGCAGGTGAAACACCCCGTTTTGGCCTCGTTCACGGCCAACAACCTCAAGCTCGTTGAAGCGCATCATTGGCCTGACGACTCCATCAAATGGCACTATGAAGACTGTTTTGTCAGTAACGCAAACCTCACGATTGGGCCGGATTTTAAGCTGACGGGCACGCAGATACAGGCCGATTGTAACGAACTGATGGCCTTGGGCGACTGGCGCGACGCTGCTGTTGCATGGCGGTTCATTGACAAACACCCACAATCTGTGGTCTCGGCCTTTTTGGTCAATGGTATGTTGAAAGCCGGGTTCGGACTCACCGACAGTGAGGTCGAACGCTTGGGACGGGCACTCACAGGTGTTCCGGCCGACACTTTGCGCTGGAAAGAATATCAATGGCGCGTGGCAATGGCCCGTAAAGCCACCATAGGGTCGCCACTAATCGACCTCGAAATCAAAAATACGGCCGGCAAGGTGATGCGCCTTTCAGATCAGATTCCGACCGACCAAGGACTCGTTTTGATTGACTTTTGGGCCAGTTGGTGCGGACAATGCATCGCAGCCTTCCCCGAATTGCAACGGCTGATGACCGAATATAAAGGTAAGGTGAGCCTGATAGGGCTCTCCATCGATACTAATGACACTGCTTGGCGCAGGGCAATGGCGAAGCATCCGCATGCTTGGCCGCAGTATTGCACGACACCCGACGGCTATAAAGACCTGTTCCAGAAGTACCAAATCGGCAACGGAGTGCCCTATTTCCTGCTGGTCTCTCCGGCCAGAAAGGTGGTGAAGGCCTTGCATACCGTTGACGAAATCGAAGCATTTTTAAAGAACAACCCGATATGAAACGTATTTTAATCGGCCTTTTGGCCCTTTTTCCCTGCTTGGTCCACGCACAGTTGGCCGTCATAGAAACCTCGGATACCACGTTGTTGAGCGGAAGTATGCTCATGACGGAGGCCCAACCGTTCGATAAACTCACGTTCAATCAGAAGGGAATTGCCGTCTATGACGACCCAACCATCAAGGAAAAGGCACAGCTGCAACTGCTCCTTGCCGACGGAACGTCCTATTTCTTGGTCGTTGAACCGGGTAAAACGCAGCGCATAAAGTTCACACGTGGCAAGGGCGGAAAGCTGCAGGTGGACTACAAAGGGGCTAACACGGCACTGTCGGTGCTCTTCAATGAATTTGCTAAATTCGTGCCCGAGAAGAACACGGGCTATGAAATGGCCAACCAATCCACTGACACCATCACCCATGAAGAGGCCCGTCGGCGACTCGATATGCGCTATCAGCGGCTCGTAAAAATGGCAGAAAAGCTCGAAACACCGGCCGAACGGGCCGACAATCTGCGCGACATCAACCTCGCTTATCTGGCCAATCGGCTCCAACTCACGGCCGATGAAGACTACAAGTACGGCCGAAATCCCAACGAAGATGCGCGTTATATGACGTTGATCAAGCAGATTAATCCAAACGATTCCATGTATCTTCAACGCGGATTGATTGATATGTTCGTGCTCAGTAAGATGCCTCTTGCAACGCAAGAAACCTCAATCGGCGCGTATGGGGCAGCCTATTTGACGGCTGTCGACGCCCATATTGCCAACCCAAAAATACGAAACGAGCTCATGGAAAGCATGGTTGGCACCGTCTTGGGACAGATACCTGCCGACCAAACCGATGCGTTTTGGACCGTAGTTAAGGCCAAAGCCGACAGCAATATCGTTCGGAAATACGAGTTTGTCGTCAGTTCCCGGAAGGCTACAAAGCGTGGAATGAAGTGCCCGGACATGACGTTTTCCGACCCCGAAGGGCAGCAACACCGCCTCAGCGACTACTTCGGTAAAACGCTATACATCGACCTTTGGGCCACATGGTGCGTGCCCTGCATGATGGAAATCCCGGCTTTGGCCCGTCAGGTGGAGCATTATAAGGACGATGCTCGCGTGATGTTCATCAGCATCAGTATGGACAAGAACCGGCAATCATGGCTGGTGAAACTGCAGAAAGACCGTCCTGCGTGGCCCCAATTCATTGCCAACAGCGAGGAAGATGCCCTCATCTCGCGCGAGTTCGGTGTGATGTCGATTCCCCGTTTCCTGCTCATCAAGGCCGACGGCACTATTCTTGATGCCGATGCCTTCCGTCCTTCCGACCCGAAATTTAGCGAAAAGCTCGACGCCCTGCTGGAGTAAGTCCGCAATTTCTTCCCCCCTTGAAAATCAATTACTTAATGTTGTGTTCTAATCTCACCCATTTCACCGTGTAATCTCAGCCATATTACACGATAATATGGCCCATATTGCGCGGCAAAATGGGTGAGATTGGAATGCAGGGTGAAAGCTATTGATTTTCAGGGCGAGAACGGTTGGTATTCAACTTACAGCTTCAAGCGATGCGAGGGCGGTCAGTCAACGTAGAACTTGTCGATGTCTCCGGCCCTGAGCAGCATGGGAAAATCGCGCCGGTAGCGGCTGACGGGGAAGCATTTTTCCCCATTTTCAAAATTGAAATCGCGAACCGATTGGTATTCTGCGCCCGAAGAATGTTCGAAAACCGACAATTGGAGTAGGCAAGGTTGCCCAAAACGCATCCCAATCGTGGTGGTATAGGTGTATTTCCAGCCGTTTCCGGCTTCGTAATTCAGCGTAATACCGTCCTCGCCGGCAGCCAAATCTTCCTTGAACATGATGGCGGAAGCCTCCGTGTTACGGATAAAATAGGGGTAGACCCAACGCTTTCCCTCGTATGAGATAATGAGCAAGCGGTCGGTAAACAGGCTGTCTTGAAGGTTGCCTTGCATGAGGGTCATTGTCACGGGCGACAGGATTGCGGCATGCATGCCCTTGAATGAGGCAGTGTCTTGCGTCACATAAAAGTCTGAAATGGTGAATCCTTGCCACTTATGATAGCCTCGATAGGGACTTGGACAGCCGTTTTTCAGTCGCAAAGTGTCGCCCGAAAAGTGGGTCAAATGCTGAATGGGGCGGCCAAGATAGCATGCTGTGGTGTCCGAATGGGCATCGTAGCCGTACTCGTCGAGCCCGTTCGATGCCTGACCCACAGCCATGTTGCAGGCTGCAAACAGCAGAAATAACGACAGATGAATGCGTTTTCGTTTCATTGGCATGATGGGTTCAATTCTTTTTATCAGCTGTTTTTGCCTGTCGGGACACATGGAACGTGCGTCCGTACAGACCTTATTAACCCACTTGACTGCCCGGTTTAACCGCTCCGATGGTGGTCGTGACGTTCAAACTGCCGTCAAAATTGACCGCACTAAGTATCATTCCTTGGCTTTCAATGCCCATCATCTTGCGCGGAGCGAAGTTTGCAACGAAGAGAACGTCCTTTCCTACGAGCTGTTCCGGCTCATAATAGGCCGCAATTCCACTGAGAATGGTACGGTCGGTACCGCTTCCGTCGTCGATAGTGAACTGAAGAAGCTTCTTACTCTTGGCCACTTTGCAGCACGCTTTCACGTGTCCCACGCGGATATCCAGCTTTTCGAAGTCGTCGAAAGCGACCGTTTCCTTCACCGGTTCGGCCTTGTGAGCGACCGCTTCATTGGCCTTTTTGGTGGCCGAAAGCTTGTCGAGTTGCTTCTGAATGACGTCATCTTCGATCTTGTCGAACAGCAGTTCGGGTTCCGAAAGCTGGTGTCCGGGCTTCAAAAGGTCGGTGTTTCCGAGTTCGCTCCAGTTGAAATCGGCCATGTTGATAAGCCTTCTCAGCTTCTTGGATGAGAAAGGCAGGAACGGTTCAAAGGCGATGGCGAGGTTCGCAACGAGCTGAAGTGAGATGTAAAGAACGGTCTCTACGCGCTTCGGATCGGTCTTCCAGACCTTCCACGGCTCGCATTCCGTGATGTATTTGTTGCCGATTCGCGCCAAGTTCATGGCCTCTTTCTGGGCCTCGCGGAACTTGAATGCGTCGAGATAGGCCTCAAGTTTTGCCTTCACGTCTTTGAATTCATCGAGTGCTGCGCGGTCTACGGCCTGCAATTCGCCACAGGCCGGCACCACACCCTCCCAATATTTCTTCGTTAATTGCAGTGCACGATTGACAAAATTGCCGTAGATTGCAACGAGTTCCGAGTTGTTTCGCTCTTGAAAATCTTTCCAAGTGAAGTTGTTATCCTTGGTCTCCGGGGCGTTAGCCGTCAGCACATAGCGCAGCACATCCTGCTTTCCGGGCAGCTCATGCAGGTATTCATGCAACCAAACGGCCCAGTTTCTGCTCGTCGAAATCTTGTCATCTTCGAGGTTAAGGAACTCATTTGCCGGCACATTGTCGGGCAGAATGTAGCCTCCATGCGCCTTGAGCATCGTCGGAAAGATGATGCAATGGAACACGATATTGTCTTTTCCGATGAAGTGAACGAGTCGGGTTTCAGGGTCTTTCCACCACTTTTCCCAGCTTCCGAAGCGCTCCGGGGCACCGTCGCACAGCTCTTTTGTGTTGCTGATGTAGCCAATCGGCGCGTCGAACCATACATAAAGCACTTTACCTTCAGCTCCCTTGACAGGTACGGGAATGCCCCAATCGAGGTCACGTGTCATGGCTCGCGGCTGAAGGTCCATGTCTAACCAACTCTTGCACTGCCCATATACGTTGGAACGCCACTCCTTATGCTCATCAAGGATCCATTTCTTGAGCCAGTCTTGATAGTCGTTGAGGGGCAGATACCAGTTTTTGGTCTTGCGAACGACGGGCTTTGAGCCCGAAATCGTGGAGTGGGGGTTGATGAGTTCCATGGGACTGAGGTCGCTACCGCACTTCTCACACTGGTCGCCATAGGCGTTTTGGTTGTGGCAATGCGGGCATTCGCCCATGATATATCGGTCGGCAAGGAACTGATGGGCCTCTTCGTCGTAATACTGTTCGGTCTCTTTTTCGATGAGTTTTCCGTCATCATAGAGCTTCTTAAAGAAGTCGCTGGCCAGCTTGTTGTGTGTTTTGCTGGTCGTACGGCTGTAGATATCGAAGCTGATACCAAACTCTTTGAACGAGTCTTTGATGAGTTGATGGTAGCGGTCGCACACGTCTTGCGGCGTGATACCCTCTTTCTTGGCCCGCAAGGTGATGGGAACACCGTGCTCATCGCTGCCGCCGATGAAGACAACCTCCTGCTTTTTGAGTCGCAGATAGCGCACGTAGATGTCGGCAGGCACGTAGACTCCCGCCAAATGACCAATGTGAACGCCCCCGTTGGCATAGGGCAATGCCGCCGTAACCGTGGTGCGTTTGAACTTCTTTTCTTCCATTGATTCGTTATTTTCCTTTTCTTTGCATGCAAAATTACAATAAATCGGGCGGAATGCAAAGGAAAAGGGGAAATAATATGACAGTTTAGCGCCTATGTTAAAGGGGAGATGGAGAGGGGACCGGGCCTGCCCCTGCCTGTTATCTCGGCAACAACACTTCGCTAAGTGGCCGTCTTATCGAATAAGGACGAGGCTTCGCATAGCCCAATCGGATGAGGATGGTGGGCGTCTCGCCATGGAGATGCAGGCTCTCGGCCATCTTTTCGGCGAGTTCGCCGACCTCGTTGGGCTGATTGAGGAACGCATTCCGAATGCCGAACGCAGTGGCATGAAGCAGCAAGCGTTCGAGGGTTCGGCCCAAATTCACCCACTCTTGAGGCGTATTGTGACGTGTGGTGAAGAGCAAAAAGTGGCTCGATGAGGCGATACATTGGCTGTCGTTCTTGTTCTGCGACTTAGCATTAATCGACTTAGAGATGATGGTTTTTGCGATGAAACGCGGGAGATTGGGTGCCCCGAACACGGCGTAACTGAGTCCGTCGCGGCTTCGCTGACTGTCTTTCTTGTTGTAACGCATCCATTGTTTCAGTTCATTCATAAAGGCAGTGTCATTCATTTGCACGTCATTTCCCTTGTAAACATACTGCGCAATGGTGTCGAATTCGGCCGTTCCCCGCTGAAAGAAATGCACACCGACAGCCGGATCGCAGTCCGTAGACTGCAAGATAGCAATCGTTTCCGGCGCAATCAGCTGTCCGTTATAGCGGCCACGTGTGGTTTGTCTGACGGGTATTTGTGCCGCTAAAGGGTCGGAAACGAGGGCTGTTTGTTTCTCCAAGCGAATGGAAATCACACCTTCTGCCGTCACGGAAACATGGGATTGATAGCCTTTCTCTGTTGCTGCGAGACACAGATTCTCTGCAGCACAGCCCAGACTCACGAACATTTCGCGCTCATCGGGGTCGACCACCGGCAGTCGATAGCGGAGATTGGGCCTGATGATGACTTCGTTTTCTTTGATTTCAAACAGCCATGGCTGCGTGTTATGCCCCGATGGAGCTTTTGTTGCCTGCGCAATCATGTAGTGATAATCCGCGTCTTGGGCTTGTAAATTGCTGTAAACCATATTTTGTAAGATTGACAATAAACGATTTTCTTATTCATGCCTACATGTATCAAGGCCGTCTTAGTCTTGTAGGTCGGCCTCGACATGTGTCGTACATATACCTTATTATATAACAGGATAGGCCATATTGTTATTTGACCAACCTGAATTTCCCCTTCGAAAAAGCGTAGTTCTTGCTGTCCACCGGTATATTCTTGTTGGGCATGGCAATCATTTTCTTGAGGAGAATCCCCTGATGACCGATGGAATAATGCAGATAACAGTTCGCGGTTTGGCCTTTCCAATAGACGTTCTTGGCAGTGTAGACGAGCAACCTATCTGTCAGTTTGTGCGTTTTGTCCAAGGAACAAAGGAAGAAACGGCCCTCGCCGACCCGGTCTGTGCCGCAAATCAAAAGCAATTCATAGCCATCAAGCGACGGAAGTCGGGCGATATGGCAGTTCGATAAATCCGTTTCTGTGTCTACGAATGTCTTAAGAAGCGGTACGAGCGCCTTGCTTGGCGCGACTGTTCCGGGCAAGTCGATGATGAAATCATAGGAATATTCAAATGGAAAATGAATGAGAGGAAGCCGCTCGTCAAGCATTTCAAGGCCTTCAGGCTTGGGCGTTGGCACCTTTCCCAAGCAAACTGCTACGTAGTCCTTGTATTTTTCCTTGTCATAGTTGAGGATAACGGGTGCATCAGGGTCATAGGTTACGTCTTTGAGTAAGCGGTTTTCGGTGTCAAGAACAATCCAACCTTGCGTGCTTGTGCTGTTTTCTCCATCTGAATATGCAAACAATCGAATGACGTAAACCCCGTTCTCGCGTTCCTCTTCAACCTCTGCGTGCATGCTTTTCCTATCAAAAGGCGTCTTGAAATTCGTGCACGACAGCACGAGCTGCCTTAATTTTTCTTCGCAAGACACGCTGGGCCGCCTGCTTTTCTGGGGCGGAATGGGAGCAGACATGGCCGACTTTCTCGCATTACTTGCACAAGGTGGCAACATGAAAAGCAGTGAAAAGAGGAATATCCGTATCATGATTCGCTCACTTATGCTCCGCTTTCAATTGTCTGACAAGCGGGTATTGAACGTCACAAATATACGTATCCTATTTCAATTCCGCAAGTTTTTCAACGGTTTTCCTGCGTTAAAATCAGA
>ERZ772960.434-NODE-434-length-38329-cov-5.254951_pt1 | contig 38329 bp, 26 predicted proteins | sample MGYA00580678_ERZ772960 | MGnify/ENA primary metagenome ERZ772960 (study PRJEB29015, sample SAMEA2737930) | human oral metagenome | biome: human oral; feature: human-associated habitat; material: dental | place: China | collected 2059 ... | reverse complement strand
AAACGTAAAAGAAACGTTCGTCGCCCGTGGGCGATGATAAAAAATATAAAAAGGAACTGTCGTCCGACACCGTAGAACCATCGGGTGGATTCTTTTACCCCAAGCTACGCTCTACCATCGTGAGGGTGGCATTGCCGTCCTTTGTCGACAATCAAGCTAATAGTCGAAAGTAAATCTGCTACAATATAACTTGAACCTCCGATGAAAACAAAATCTTCTCGGTCAGCTTCTGAAAGTGCTTGATAGTAGGCATCAATTACATGATTAAATATTCTGCCCGTTAATCCATATTTTTGTGCTATCATGGAAATCTTTTCTGCCGGTATAGAACGCTTTGAGGTAGATTGTGTCCAGTAATAAACGGCAGTTTTAGGAAGCATGCTCATCACAGCGTTAACATCCTTATCATCAACCATACCGAACACAATCCTAAGCGTTTTACATGGCTGTGAGTTTATCTGTGGTGCCAAATATTGCCAAGCACCGACATTGTGTCCGGTATCGCATATGGTTCTCGGTGTGTCGTTTATCTTCATCCAGCGCCCCATCAGGTGGGTTAGCTCGCTCACATGCCCCAAAGCGCTGATGGTATCGCTAAGATCGATTCCTTGCTCTTTTAATACATTGACGGCGGTTAAAACTGTATTCATGTTTTTCACTTGATAGTTACCGGCAAACTCCGCATGAAAGCGGCCAAAGTGCTTTGTGTTATAGCTTCGCATGCCATTTTTATCTATTTCGCTACTGATGACTTCCATATTGTCTTGGGCAAAAAAGATGGGACTATGCATTTCTGTGGCTTTTTTATGAAATACGGGACGTGTCTCCATGGTATATTCTCCTATAACAACAGGGACACCTTCCTTGATAATACCGGCCTTTTCGTAAGCTATTTTGGCAAGCGTGTCACCTAAGAATTGAACATGATCCAGACTAATATTTGTGATGAGGGATAGAATGGGGGTGATGATGTTGGTGCAATCAAGTCTTCCCCCAAGTCCCACCTCAATTATCGCGATATCAACTCGCTGTTCTGCAAAATACTTAAAGGCCAGTGCTGTTGTCAATTCAAAGAAACTTGGATGGAGAGGCTCAAAGAAACTACGTTCTTTCTCCACGAAGTCAATAACGGAGTCTTCACAGATACACTGCCCATCAACTCTGATTCGCTCACGAAAATCAATAATATGCGGAGAAGTGTAAAGCCCTACCTTATAGCCTTTTTGTTGGAGCATGGCAGCCAAGGAATGTGAACAGGAACCTTTGCCGTTGGTACCCGCCACGTGGATCGTCTTATATAAACGATGTGGATGTCCGAAATGCTCGTCTAAAGCTAAACTGTTATACAGTCCTTCTTTATATGCAGAAGCACCCACATGTTCAAAGACAGGGGTGCTATTGAATAGATATTCTACAGTCTCGGCGTAATTCATCTTCTTAGTTGAAATAGTTTCTGAACTTTTGGAAGATGGTCTGCTTGGTGGTCGCGTCTCCTTTGAAGTTATCACTGTCCTTGAATGCCTCTATGGCTTTCTTCTCATCTTTGTCAAGCGTCTTCGGAATGTAAACACTGATATTGATGACGAGATCGCCCATGCCACTCCCATATCCTTGAATAGCCGGAAGTCCTTTTCCACGTAACCGGAGCGTCTTTCCGGGCTGTGTACCCGCATCAATCTTGATTTTAACCTTTGTACCTTGAATTGTTGGGATTTCAACCTCGCCGCCGAGAGCAGCTGTTGGGAAGTCGAGTAGCAGGTTATAGATGATGTCTTGCCCATCTCTGACGAAAGTCTCATGAGGTAGTTCTTCTATTAGTACTTGAATATTGCCTGTGATACCGTTATGCATTCCTGCATTCCCTTTTCCCGGAACATTGACAACCATGCCTTGTGCAACGCCGGCCGGTATTTGTATCTCAACGACTTCTTCTCCTTTGACAACGCCTGTTCCACCGCATTCCTTGCACTTGTTCTTTATAATAGTACCTTCACCGTGACATTGGGGACATTCCGTTTGCGTCTGCATCATACCCAACATGGTGCGAACTGTCTTCATAACAACGCCGCGTCCCCCGCAGTTTGGACAGGTTTCGCTTCCACTTCCGTCCTCTGCACCGCTACCATGGCAGTGTTTGCATTCTATATCTTTTCTTACTTTGAATTTTTTGGTAACGCCAGTGGCTACTTCTTCAAGAGTCAGACTTACTTTTAATCTCAAATCCGCACCACGATATTGGGCTTGTCTTTGCCTTCCGCCAAAACCACCGAAGCCACTATGACCACCAAAGATATCTCCGAACATGGAGAAAATATCGTCCATGTCCATACCGCCGCTGAAACCGCCTCCCGCTCCTTGCAAACCGTCGAAGCCAAATTGGTCATATTGTTGGCGCTTCTGCGAATCGTGCAACACCTCGTAAGCCTCTGCCGCTTCCTTGAATCTCTCTTCGGCCTCTTTATCACCGGGGTTTCTATCGGGATGATATTTGATAGCAATCTTTCGGTAAGCTATTTTAATTTCTTCGTCTGTGGCGGTCTTCTGCACACCAAGCACGTCGTAGTAATCTCTTTTTTGAGCCATGTCTGTTCTATACCTTTTATTATTGTCCTACGGCTACCTTTGCATGTCTGATTACCTGATCGTTCATGGTATAGCCCGTCTGAACACAGTCAATAACCTTACCTTTCTTGTCTTCGCCCACTCCCGGAACCATGGCAATAGCTTCGTGATAGTCTGTATTGAAGTCAGCCTCATTGGTTTCAATCTTCTTTACTCCCATTCCTTCAAGTGTCTTCACGAATTTGTTGAAAATCATCTGCATGCCTTCTTTGATAGCAACCGGATCGTCGCTCTTGTCTTCAAGTGCACGCTCAAAGTCGTCAAGTACGGGCAGGATATCTGTTATCGTCTTCTTGCCGCCATTCAAAATGAGTTCGGCCTTTTCTTTATTTGTGCGTTTACGGAAGTTGTCGAACTCTGCAATTGTGCGCAGCAATTGATCCTTCAGCTTACTGTTCTCTTCTTTCAAAGCCTCAATCGAGTCCTTGTTTTCTCCCATTTCTTCAGGCTCAACCTCATTGACGGCGTCTTCATTATCCACAGTCTGACGGTCTTCGAGGTTTTCCATCTCTTCAGCCGACGTGTTCTCGTTTAGCTTTATGTCTTCTTCTTTTTTCATTATTATATGTTTTTTATTGTGGAATAGGGCAAAATGCATGCCAAAACAATGCCTGAAGCCAATTCAGACATCTCCCGAAAGAAAATGAGACATAGGTTTCAGGCATTCTTTTGTTTAGTTATACATCTTGGCTTTCTGTTCCTTGATGGCCTCATCATGGATATATTCATCGTAGGGCATCAATTTATCGATAGCTCCGTTTGGTGTGAGTTCGATGATGCGATTGGCTACGGTCTCGATAAATTCATGGTCGTGGCTTGAAAAGAGGATATTACCTTTGAAAAGCGTCAGATTGTTGTTGAAAGCCTGAATGCTTTCCAAGTCGAGATGATTGGTCGGGGTGTCGAGAATCAGACAGTTTGCGTTCTGCAACTGCATGCGAGCTATCATACAACGCATCTTCTCACCTCCTGAAAGCACATTGACCTTCTTCAACACCTCTTCACCACTGAACAGCATTCTGCCCAGATAGCCTTTCATCATGACTTCGTTACCCACGCCATATTGCCCCAACCAGTCCACAAGGTTCATGTCGCTCTTGAAGAACTCGGTATTGTCGAGAGGCAGATAAGCCGTAGTGATGGTCACTCCCCACTTATAAGTTCCTGCAGCAGCCTCACGATTGCCATTGATAATCTCGAAAAGTGCTGTCATGGCCTTCGGATTGTGACTAAGGAAAACGACTTTCTGTCCCTTTTCAATATTGAAATGAATGTCATCAAAGAGCACTGTGCCGTCAGCATCGACGGCCTTGAGTCCTTCCACTTCCAATATCTGATTGCCCGGCTCGCGTTCCATTTGGAAGATGATGCCGGGATATTTGCGACTTGATGGCTTGATTTCCTCAACATTCAGCTTTTCAAGCATCTTTTTGCGCGAGGTGGTCTGCTTGCTCTTCGCCACATTGGCCGAGAAGCGGCGGATAAACTCCTCCAACTGCTTCTTCTTCTCTTCGGCCTTAAGTTTTTGGTTCTGCACTTGGCGTAACGCCAGCTGCGAACTCTCGTACCAGAACGAATAGTTGCCGGCAAAGACGGTCACTTTTCCGTAGTCAATATCGATGGTCTGCGTGGAAACGGCATCAAGGAAGTGGCGGTCGTGACTTACGACAAGTACCGTTTGGTTCTCATCAATCTCGGATAGATAGTCCTCCAGCCATTCCACGGTGTCGAGGTCAAGGTCATTGGTAGGCTCATCAAGCAACAGATTGTCTGGTTTTCCAAAGAGAGCCTTGGCCAACATGACGCGCACTTTCTCCGTATTGCTCAACTCGGCCACCATCTTTTGGTGGAGTTCTTCCTTCACGCCCAAGTTCTGCAACAATTGTGCAGCCTCGCTCTCGGCTTCCCAACCGTTCATTTCGGCAAATCTTTCTTCAAGTTCCGCGGCCCGGTTACCATCTTCCTCGGTCATTTCTTCCTTTGAATAAAGCCGTTCACGCTCTTTCATGTTGTCCCAAAGCGGCTGGTGCCCCATGAGCACGGTATCTATGACGCGGAACTCGTCATATTTGAAGTGGTCCTGCTCCAATACCGAGAGACGTTCGCCCGGACCAAGCTCCACGGTCCCGTGGTTCGGCTCCAATTCACCGCTGATGGCACGCAGTAAGGTCGATTTCCCCGCACCGTTGGCTCCGATGACACCGTAGATGTTGCCACGGGTGAACTTGATGTTTACGTCTTTGTAAAGCACTCTCTTTCCAAATTGGACAGCAAGATTTGTTAATGTTATCATTTTTTAGTCTTATTACCTTGTTCATTGAAATTCGCGTGCAAAGGTAAACAAAAAACTTTATATTTCCGATTTATCCATCTTGCACCCCGTTCCATTAGTTCTTTTTAACATAGTCGGTTTATCCTTGCCTCGTGGGATATTGGAGTGAGAGGGGGATGTCACGAGCGCGAGACCCGGGTCTCACGAACGCGAGAATGGGATGTAATTGAAATGAGAGGGGGAGGTCAGCCATTGTGCCGTGTGAAATGACTGAAATCAGGCCGCAATATAGCTGATATTGCGAGGCGAAATGGCTGATATTGCAAAGCAAGATGGCTGAGATGGAAAGCCCGGTCGGGCGAGGCTGAAAACCACGGTGCAAAGCGGACTCGTCTTGCGATGGTTTCAACTACTGGACAGAGCAAACGGGGAGGGGGCATAGCACGTGCTCGGCCCCGTGGGCCCACTTGGTGGATTTGCATATTCCGGAAAAAAAACTTATCTTTGCAGGCCTATGAAATTCAGATGGGTTTACATATTGACGACTCCCTTGTTGCTGATGGGTTGCAATGCGTCGAAGTTCGTCCCGGAGGGTAGTTACCTGCTCGACAAAGTCCGAGTGGAGACCGCCGACAAGTCGCTCGATGCTTCGACGCTTCAGACTTACGTGCGCCAGCAGGGCAACTCTCGCTGGTTCTCGCTCTTCAGAATTCCACTGGGAACTTACAGTCTGGCGGGCAGAGACTCCACGAAATGGCTCAATCGCATGCTGAAGCATGTCGGCGAGGCGCCCGTGGTTTTCGACACATTGCAGGCCCGCCGCTCCATGGACGACCTGACGACGGCCATGCGGAACATGGGGTATATGCACGCACGCACGGAATTGCTGACCCGAATACGGGGGAGGAAGAAGGTCGAAGTCATCTATCGGCTTTATCCCGGCGAGCCTTATCGCATCGCATCGCTGCGCTATGATATTCAGGATAGTGCCATCGCCCACTTGATGGAGGTGCGTAGCGGACGCGACTGCTTTAAGCCCACGCTGACATCGGGAAGCCGATTCACGGTGGATGCGCTCAATGCGGAGCGGCGCAACCTGACGAGCTTCCTGCAGAACCACGGATATTATAAGTTTCACAAGGATTTCATTCGATTCAGTGCCGACTCGGCGCGCGACAGCCGCGACATCAATCTCACGCTCCACCTGATGCCGTTCCGGTCCGACGCCTCGCCCGAGCCGCACCCACGCTATGTGGTTGACAGTATTTCGTATGCGAGCGGCGACGACGACGGCCGATTGCATCTGCGCGAGCAGGTGCTGCGCAACGCAACCATGTTCGATGAGAAAAGTCTCTACAGTAGCGAGGCCCTACAAGAAACTTACAACAAATTCTCCCGTCTGCAGGCCGTGAAATACACCAATATCCGTTTCAACGAGCGTCCCGACACGACCGTGCTCGACTGCAGCATTCAAATCAGCACCAACAAGCCCAACACGCTCTCATTCCAGCCGGAAGGCACGAACACCGCGGGCGATTTGGGAGCGGCTGCCAGTCTGACGTGGGAGAACCGCAACTTCTTCCATGGTTCTGAGCTTCTGACCGTGCGGCTACGCAGCGCCTTTGAAGCAATCACCGGACTTGAGGGTTATCAGAACCAGAATTACGTGGAGTACGGCATTGATGGTCGGTTACAATTCCCGCGCTTTCTGGCTCCCTTCCTTTCGCCTACGTTCAAACGTCGCAGCTTGGCTACGTCCGAGCTTTCGTTAGGCTATAATTCGCAGAACCGCCCGGAGTTCCATCGTCGCGTGTTCTCGGCGGGCTGGCGCTATCGTTGGGCTGAGCCTCGCCATCATATTAATTACAGGGTAGACCTGCTGGATCTGAATTATGTCTACATGCCGTGGATAAGCCCGACGTTCAAGCACGATTACCTCGACAGCCCGAACAACCGCAACGCCATTCTGCGTTACAACTACGAAGATTTATTCATCATGAAGGTTGGGGCCGGATTGACCTACAACGACGGGCAGAACGCACTCCGGGCCAACATCGAAACTGCGGGAAATTTGCTGGACGGGCTGTCGGCCGCCTTTCGTTTCAAGCAGAACGCCAGCGGACAGCACACGCTGTTCAATATTGCCTATGCGCAATACGCAAAGTTCGACGCCGACTATACGCGCTTGCTGAATTTCGACAGCCGCAACACGCTGGCCATGCACGTAGGCCTCGGAATAGCGTGGCCCTACGGAAACAGCACCGTCTTGCCCTTCGAAAAACGATACTTCTCGGGTGGTGCCAACAGCGTGCGCGGTTGGAGCGTGCGCAGCCTCGGCCCCGGAAGTTTCAGAGGCTCGAACGGGCGCATCGACTTCATTAACCAAACGGGAGACATGAAGCTCGACCTGAATCTCGAGTATCGCACTTATCTTTTCTGGAAGTTGAACGGAGCGGCCTTCGTTGATGCCGGGAATATCTGGACGCTGCGCAGCTATGCCGAGCAGCCGGGCGGACAGTTCAAACTCGGCTCGTTCTACAAGCAGATTGCCGTGGCTTACGGCGTCGGGCTGCGCCTGAACTTCGATTACTTCGTTCTACGCTTCGACATGGGCATGAAGGCCATCAATCCTGCCTATCGCACGCAGAATGAACACTACGCGCTGCTTCATCCGGCCTTCGGGCGCGATTTCACCTTCCACTTTGCCGTCGGAATGCCTTTCTGACGCATCAGACGAGCTCGTAGACGCCCGTCGGCACTTTTCGCTTGAGCACTTCGACCGTAAAATCGACGCCCGCGACAATCCCATGCGCGCGAAGGACATTCTCCACCGTTTTCTGGGCCAAAACCGGATGATTATTCTCCTCGCTCAGGTGGCACAGCCAAACTTTCCGCAAGGAAGGGGTCGCACACTCGGCGATGACCTTTCCGCAGGCCGTGTTGGCCAGATGACCGTTGGGGCCGAGTATTCGCTCCTTCAGATGTTGCGGATAAGCACCTCCGGCCAGCATTTCTTCGTCGTGGTTGGCCTCAATCACGAGATAATTCGCCTCGCCGACGAAGTTTCTTATCTCCTGCGTGACGTGGCCGATGTCCGTCATGAGTACGAAGACGACCTCGCCGCACACCACCTTATATCCCACGTTGTCCGAGCTGTCGTGAGGCACGTTGAAGGGTGTGATGGCGAACGAACCGAGCAAAAAGGGCGTTCCCTGCTCAATCACCTTGACGTGCCGGGGCTCGACCTTTGTTTTTACACTGTAATTCTGTTCGATGCCCGCATGCACCTTCCGCGTTGCATAGACGTCGATGTCGAAGTCGTGGCTCAGGCTTCCCGCCGACTTAATATGGTCGGCATGGTCGTGCGTGACCAGTAAGCTGTTGATATCGGCCAGCCGAAGGCCGTAATCCTTGAAATGTTTCTTCAGCGTGCGGAGCCCCAGGCCGGCGTCTATGAGGATTCCGTCTGTCTCGGTGAACAGACAATAGCAATTACCGCTACTGCCACTGCCGAACGAAATAAATTTCAGCATGTATTTGATGTTTTCCTGCAAAATTATCAAGAAAAGGCGAAATAGCCAAAGGTTTTGCCCGTCTTTCTCGCGAATTAACAGTTTTATAGGTGCGGCTCGCTTTCCGCTCCTTTTGAAGGACAGAACGAAGCTATTTTCTGTTCAGAAACGCATGTTTTTCATCAGAAATCGCTATAGGTCATCAAAAATTTGCAAATTCTGGGCAGAAATTCCGGATTTTTATCAAGAATTTGCGAATTCCGAACAGAAATCGCTGTATTTTGTCAAGAATTTGCAAATTCTGAGCAGAATTTCCCGATTTTTATCAAGAATTTGCGAATTCCGAACAGAAATCGCTGTATTGTGTCAAGAATTTTGGAATTCTGAGCAGAAAATGAGAATTTTTATCGAGAATTTTGGAATTCTAAGCAAAATTTTCCGTTTTCTGCAAAAAATTCGCGAATTCTTTACAAAATTTTCTGTTTTCTGCTTAGAATTCCAAAATTCTTGAGAAAATACAGCGTTTTCTGCTTAGAAACCAAGAATTCTTTACAAAAATTACTATTGGCCGTTCAGAAACTCGAGTTTCCGAGTAGAAATTACCGTTTCCTGATTAGAAATTCCAATTTCCGCACGGAAATTGTTGTTGGCTGCAAAAAAAATTAAACTTACCCAAGCCCTCCCGAAGAGGGGGTGCAGAAATTGACAACCCACCCCAGCCCTCCCGAAGGGAGGGAGCAGAAATTGGGAGCCTCCCCCGGCCCCTCCAAAGGAGGGGTGCAGAAATCGGCGCAAATTAGCTTGCACGCTGTTCGCGCTCCCCTCCTTCGGAGGGGATGGGGGAGGCTCTCCCTCTCTTATGAAAAAAGTGAGAGGAAATAGCCCAATCTATAGTATTTGTAGCATTTCAGCTTCGGCTGATTGCCGCACAGGCATGCACGCCATGATTTCTTTCTTCGTTTCCAATAGAAATCAACGAGTGGCTGCAGATGCAGGTGCCTGATTTTGTCGGCCACGTCGAGCAGCCGCGAAAATCCCCGGAGTTCTTCGCGGAACGTATGCAGCGTCTGCAGGGCCTCTTCGGTTTTTTGCATGAAATGCGTGTTGCTCTCGAAATCTGCGAAGAGCAAGGGGTTGTCTATGTGAATGATGCGTGTGTCGGACAACATGAGTTGCTTCCCGAGGAGCACGTCCTCGTAGCCGTAACGGCGGAAACGCTCGTCGAAGGGGTGGGCGAACGCCGTTTCACGCCGCATCAGGAGATTGGCCGTGTGGAGGTTGTGATAGGGGTGAAGATTGCGGCGGGCGAGCGTGTTGCTGTCGGCGGCTTGTTTTTCATAAAGGAATCGCAGGTTGTTGCCCTTCGCGTGGCCGAGCAGATAGCCGCCGCAGGCCACTTCGTAGGCGTCGTCGAGTTCGGCGTAGCGCAGGACGAAGTCGTCTCGGCAGACGGTCATGTCGCTGTCGACAAACAGCAGCCACGCGCTTGTCGCCCGGCGCGCAAGGACGTTCCTGATGCGTGCGCGCCCGACGTTTTCACGGCGTTGCAGGTAGACGACGTTCGCGAGCTCGAGCATCTCTTTGTTGGTGAGGCGCGCGTGTGTGTCTGTGCTTCCGTCGTCGGCGACGATGATTTCGTAGCGCAGGCCCTCAATGTTTTCGCATTGCATGGCCAGCGCCTTGACGAGTGCTACACATCGGCAGTTGTAGCAGGGGACGAGTATGCTCAGTTCTGTTTTGATGTTGGCTTAGAGTTTCGCCGCCAGAAAGCGGGCCGTGATACTTTCCTTACATTGTGCGAGCGCTTCGGGTGTGCCCTCGAAAACGACGCTTCCGCCTTTGTCGCCGCCGTCGGGCCCAAGGTCGATCACATAGTCGGCGCATTTAATGACGTCCGTGTTGTGTTCGACGACCAATATTGTGTGGCCGCGCTCGATGAGGGCATTGAAAGCCCCGAGCAAACGTTGGATATCGTGGAAGTGCAGCCCGGTGGTGGGCTCGTCGAAGATAAACAGCGTCGGTTCCTGCTTTTCTTGCCCGATGAAGAAGGCCAGCTTCACGCGTTGGTTCTCGCCACCGGAAAGTGTGCTCGAATTCTGGCCGAGTTTGATGTAGCCGAGGCCGACGTCTTCCAGCGGCTTGAGTCGGGCGACGATCGTTTTCTGTTGATGCGCGGCGAAGAACGTTATGGCCTCCGAAACCGTCATGCAAAGCACGTCGTTGATGTTCTTTCCATGGAATCTCACCTCCAGAACATCGCGCTTGAAGCGCTGGCCGTGACAACTCTCGCACTCCAATACCAAATCGGCCATGAACTGCATCTCGACGTTGATGACGCCGGCCCCCTTGCATTCCTCGCATCGTCCGCCCTCGGTGTTGAACGAAAAATACTGTGCCGTGAAGCCCATCTGCTTGGCGAGAGGCTGTTCGGCGAAGAGTTGGCGGATGCTTTCATAGGCTTTCACGTAAGTAGCCGGGTTGGAGCGCGTGCTCTTCCCGATGGGATTCTGGTCTACGAACTCCGCGTGCTTGATTTCCTGCCAATCTCCTTCGAGCGCAGTGTATTCGCCCGGTGCGTTGGCCACTTCGTCTAAGCGGCGTTTGATGGCTGGATAGAGAATGCCTTTGACGAGGCTCGACTTGCCCGATCCTGAGACGCCCGTCACGCAAGTGAACGCATTGAGTGGGATTTTGACGTCGATACCGCGAAGATTGTTCATGCGCGCTCCTCGTAGCTCGATCGCGCGGTTCCACTTGCGCCTCGACTTTGGTGTGGCAATTGTTTCTTCATGCGTCAGATATTTGATGGTGTGCGAGCGCGGATATTCCTCAAGCAATGCTCGGCCACTGCGCTCCAGCACGTCTGTACTTCCCTGAAAGACGACCTCGCCTCCGTGGTCGCCTGCGTCGGGACCAATATCAATCAAATAATCAGACGCCCGCATGATTTCTTCATCATGTTCTACGACCATAACGGTGTTGCCCAGTTTCTGAAGGTTTTTCAGCACGCGTATCAACCGGTCGGTGTCTCGGCTGTGAAGTCCGATGCTCGGCTCGTCGAGGATATATAACGAACCGACAAGCGATGAGCCCAAAGACGTGGTGAGGTTGATGCGCTGACTTTCGCCGCCGCTGAGCGTGCTGGACTGTCGGTTGAGCGTCAGATAACTCAGCCCGACCTCGACAAGGAAATTCAATCGGTTCTTGATTTCCGTGAGCAGCCGCTTGGCAATCTCTGCTTCGTGTTCGTCGAGCCGAAGTTCGTCGAACCACGTCTTCAGCTTACCGATTGGCATCTCCACAAGTTCGGTGATGCTTCTTCCGCCCACTTTCACCCACGTGGCCTCCTGCTTGAGTTTCGTTCCGTGACAGTCGGGGCACACGGTCTTCCCTCTGTAGCGGCTCATCATCACGCGATATTGTATCTTGTATTGGTTTTCCTTCACCATTTGAAAGAAAGCGTCGATACAGACCTTTTCGTGTATATCGCGGTCTTTTTCGCAAGGCAAGCCGTGCCAAAGCATGTCCTTATACTTGCGCTCAAGCTTGTAATAAGGTTCAAAGATAGGAAAGTCGTCAGCGGCTGCACGCCGGATGAACTCGGTCTGCCAGCTGCCCATCTTGTCTCCGTGCCAGCACTGTACGCAGCCTTCGTAGACACTGAGCGTCGAGTTGGGAATGACCAGCTTCTCGTCTATCCCAATCACATTCCCGAAGCCCTCGCAGGTGGGACAGGCTCCCAACGGAGAGTTGAACGAGAACATGTTGTCGTTGGGTTCTGTGAACTTGATACCGTCGGCTTCGAAGCGTGTTGAGAACTCGTAGCTGATATTGCCGGGAAGGAACACCAGTTTCAACAGCCCATCACCCTCGTAGAAGGCGGTTTCGGCCGAGTCGGTCATGCGTGATATGGCGTCTTTCGTGTCGTCTACACTCATGCGGGCGATAATTAGATAAAGCTCCGACGGGTCTTGCGTATCGATGTCTTCTCTGTTCAGCAGGTCCTCGATGCGCATTACCTCTCCTCTACTGTAGAAGCGCGAATACCCTTCTTGCATGTACATCTCCAACTGCTTTCCCAGCGTTCTGCCTTCAACGATGTGGAGCGGAGAGAGAATCATGAATTTCGTTCCTTTGGAATAGCCGCAGATGCAGCGGACGACATCTTCGGGCGTGTGGCGCTTCACTTCCTCACCGCTCACGGGCGAGAACGTCCGCCCGATGCGTGCATAGAGCAGGCGCATGTATTCGTAAATCTCAGTGGTGGTGCCCACGGTCGAACGTGGATTGCGTGCGATGACCTTCTGTTCGATGGCGATGGCCGGTGGGAGTCCGTTGATGAAATCGCATTCGGGCTTGCTCATACGCCCCAAGAACTGGCGGGCATATGCCGAAAGACTCTCCACATAGCGGCGTTGCCCCTCGGCGTAGAGCGTGTCGAAGGCAAGCGACGACTTGCCCGAGCCCGAGACGCCCGTCACGGTGATGAATTGATTGCGGGGTATTTTGAGCGAAATGTTCTTGAGGTTGTTGACACGCGCTCCCTTGACTTCTATATATCCGTCCATGATAAACTTTTGCGATGTTGACGCACAAAGTTACTTATTTTCCATGACATCACGGTTATTCTTGCGGGCTAAAATGCCCGGCGTCGTATTTTTTTGCCTTTTCGTTGCCGTTTTTCCAAATAAAAGTATTAGTTTTGCACCGCAAAAGCAATGGAAAGGTGCTCGAGTGGTTGAAGAGGCACGCCTGGAAAGCGTGTAACCGCCTAAAGCGGTTCGTAGGTTCGAATCCTATCCTTTCCGCAGGTTGAGCGAGCGGTTTGTCATGAAACGCTCGCTCAATATGTTTTTATAAGAATATCCATCTTCCTTTTATTTGTTGTTTCAATGGAGGTGCAATCATACCTCCAATGGAAGTACAATCGTACTCCCAATGGAGATGCAATCGTACTCCCAATGGAAGTACAATCATATTCCCAATGGGAAGACAATCGTGTTCCCACTGGGAAGACAGTCGTATTCCTATTGGGAAGGCAATCGTATTCCCAATAGGAAGACAATTGCCTTGATATAAGGAAGCCTCGAGTCTTCCTATAAGGAAAGGTACGGTCTTCCTATAAGGAAAGGTCAAGGATTCCTTATAGGAAGTGGAAAGGCTTCCTTATATCAAGGCAGAGGACTGTTGAAGAGAGAGGCGGCTCGAAGATTTATCGGCCATGCAGACGGAGTTACGCAGAAAATTCGTAATTTTGCAACGCACAATCAAAACAAAGACAATGATGGACCTCATCACGAAATATTTTCCGGAGCTCACGGCCTCGCAGTGCGGACAGTTCGCAATGCTCGACGCGCTCTACCGGGATTGGAACAGCAAAATCAATGTCATCTCGCGCAAAGACATCGATAACCTCTATGAACGACATGTGTTGCATTCGCTTGCCATCGCAAAGGCAGTCCGCTTCAAAGACGGCACGGAGATACTCGACTTCGGCACGGGCGGCGGCTTTCCCGGTATTCCGCTGGCTATTATGTTCCCGCGGTGCAAGTTCCGGTTGATTGACGGCACGGGCAAGAAAATCCGGGTGACGAACGCTGTGGCCGAGGCCTTAGGACTGCAGAACGTGGAGGCCGTGCAGTGTCGGGGCGAGGAAGAGCGGGGAAGGTTCGACTTCGTGGTGAGTCGCGCCGTGATGCCGATGCCCGACTTGATGAAGATTGTGCGCAAGAACATCCGCAAGGAACAGCGCAACGCCCTGCCCAACGGATTGCTCTGCCTGAAAGGCGGCGATTTGCAGGCAGAGCTCAAACCGTTCAGGAACATCGCCGAGGAGATGCCGCTCGATATGTTCTTCGACGAGCCATGGTTCCGTGAAAACAAGAAACTGATTTATATCCCGATAGGTTGACTATGTTGAATATCAAACGTTTTATGTGCAACATGCTGCAGGAGAACTGCTATGTTGTCAGCGACGAGACCGGTGAGTGCGTCATCATCGACTGCGGTGCGTTCTTCGAAGCCGAGCACGCGGCTATCAAGGATTATATACGTGCCGAGGGCTTGAAGCCCGTGCATCTTTTGGCCACGCATGGACACATCGACCACAACTTCGGCAACGGCATGGTGTTCGATGCGTATGGCTTGAAAGTGGAAGTGCATGGCGGCGATGCGTCGTTGATGCAGAACCTCAAGGCGCAGGCGCAGCAGATAGCAGGCGTGGAACTGGGGCGCGAGATGCCGCCCGTGGGGAAGTATCTCACGGGAAAGGACAAGATAGCCTTCGGTTCGCATGTGTTCTCTATCATCGAGACGCCGGGACATTCGCCCGGCAGTGTTTTCTTTTATGACGAAGAAGAGCACGTGGCCTTTTCGGGCGACACGCTTTTCCGGTGTTCCATCGGAAGAACCGACTTGCCAGGCGGTTCGATGTTCCAGATGATACAGAGTCTTCGCCTCGTCTGCCAGCTGCCCGACACCACGAGAATCTATCCCGGACACGGCCCCGAAACCACTATCGGTGCCGAGCTTGCCGGCAACCCCTATCTTGACCGCTAAGCCATGCCGACGAACAAAGCCGAGAAAATCATATTGGGCATCGACCCGGGAACGAACGTCATGGGCTACGGCCTGCTTCGAGTGGTGGGAAATAAGGCAAAGATGGAGGCCATGGGCGTCATCGACCTGCGCAAGATGACCGACCCGTATCTGCGGCTGGGCTATATCTCCGAGCGGGTGACGAGCATCATCGAGTCTTATCTGCCCGACGAAATGGCCATCGAGGCACCGTTCTTCGGTAAGAACGTGCAATCCATGCTGAAGCTGGGGCGTGCGCAAGGAGTAGCCATTGCAGCGGCCATTCGCCACGACGTGCCTATCCATGAGTATGCGCCGCTGAAAATCAAGATGGCCATCACTGGTCAGGGACAGGCTTCCAAGGAGCAAGTGGCAGGCATGTTGCAACGCATGTTGCATTTAGATGAAAAGGATATGCCTGATTTCATGGACGCCACAGATGCCTTGGCGGCAGCTTATTGCCACTTCCTGCAGATGGGCCGACCGGAAACCGGTGCCCGACATTATAACGGTTGGAAAGATTTTGTCGTGAAGAACAAACAGGTCGTTTCCAAGGCTTCACAGCCCATGGTGAAGACCACGAGGACGCACAAAATCCCATAATATGGAGAAGATTGCACAGATGAGAAAAGAAGTAAAAGCAGCATTGTTCGACTTAGACGGCGTGGTGTTCAACACTGAACCGCAATATACGGAGTTCTGGCGGACACAATGCCGGCTGTATCACCCCGATATGCCGGGATTGGAGAACGAAATCAAGGGGCAGACACTCGTTGAAATCTATGAGAAATACTTTGCCGACGTGAAAGAAGAGCAGGTAAAGATTACCGAGAGACTCAATCAATTCGAGGCCGACATGCGCTTTGACTATGTGGACGGCTTCGTGGACTTCGTTGCTGATTTACACCGTCACGGAGTCAAGACGGCCGTCGTGACGAGCAGCAACGTTGTCAAGATGGAGCGGGTCTATGCCAAACGCCCGGAATTCAAGCGTATGTTTGACCGTGTATTGACCAGTGAAGACTTCACGGCAAGCAAACCCGACCCGGCTCCCTACCTGAAGGGCGCCGAGTGCTTCAACCTTTCCCCGTCGCTGTGCGTGGGCTTTGAAGACAGTTTCAACGGGTTGAAGTCGGTCCGTAGTGCCGGAGAATTCACCGTGGGGCTGGCTACGACCAATCCTGCCGAAGCCATCAGCCCCTACGCCGACGTGGTTATTCCCGACTACATCGGTAAGGGCTACGATTGGCTGGCAGCCGAATTTGCCCGATAATATAACGCTGAAAGACGAAACAACATGGGATATTTAGCTACTGACAAGAAGAAAATCACATCAAGAACATTCGCGGAGATGAAGCAGGCGGGTGAGAAGATCACGATGCTCACGGCCTATGACTACACGACGGCTGGGATTATCGATGCCGCCGGCATTGACGGCATCTTGGTCGGCGACTCGGCCTCCAATGTGATGGCCGGCAACAAAGACACCCTGCCCATCAGCATAGACCAGATGATTTATCACGCCGCAGCCGTGGCCCGTGCCTGCGAGCATTGTCTCGTGGTGTGCGACATGCCCTTCGGCAGCTATCAGGTGAGCCGTTCGGAAGGTGTCAGGAATGCCATCCGGATAATGAAAGAGACGGGTGTCGATGCCTTGAAAATGGAAGGCGGCATCGAAATCATGGATACCGTGCGAGGCATCATCGAAGCAGGCATTCCCGTGATGGGCCACTTAGGACTTACGCCCCAGAGCGTGCATAAGTTCGGTGGCTACGGCCTTCGTGCCAAGGAAGCGGCCGAGGCCGAGAGACTCTTGGCCGACGCACGCGCACTTGATGAAGCCGGCTGCTTCGCCATCACGCTGGAGAAGGTGCCTGCCAAGCTGGCTGCCGAGGTGACGAAGGCGGTGAGCTGTGCCACCATCGGCATCGGCGCCGGCCACGAGACCGACGGGCAAATACTCGTCTATGCCGACGCCTTGGGCATGACACGGGGCTTCAAGCCGAAGTTCCTGCGCCATTTTGCCGACGTGAACCGGTGCATGACCGACGGCGTTCAGGAATATATCCGCACCGTGAAAGACGGTTCTTTCCCAAGCGTGGACGAAAGTTATTGACGGACGGGACATGCCTGCCGACAGCACGATTTGACAATATATACTTTCGTGGGGTACAATATATACTATTGTGGGGCACAATATATACTTTTGTCAATTACGGCTCATACTTCCGTGGGGCACGACTTATACTTCCGTAGTCCACGACTCATACTTCCGTCAAAAAGCAAGTCGGGGTTTGTGGGAAATAAAAACAGACGAATTGCGTTATAGCAATGATGAAACGATTTATATTGAGCGGCATTCTGTTGGCCGCATTGCTTTCCCTGTCGTCCTGCAATGACGATGAGACTTTCTCGACATCGCGGGCAGACCGACTGGCGTTCTCGGCGGAGACGGTCAGCCTTGATACGCTTTTCTCAAACACTTCTTCGGCCACGCATCAGTTCTGGGTGTATAACCCCAACCGTTCGGGGCTGCGTTTCGCCAATATCCGACTGGCACGTGGCAATCAGACGGGCTTCAGGGTCAATGTGAACGGCTGGCCTTTGAATGGGAACAACGGGTTTCAGGCGGGCAACATGATGCTTTATCGTGGCGACAGCCTGCGCGTGTTTGTGGAGGCTACGGCCCGACGAAACGTTGGAGACGGCCCGCAGGAGTTTACCGACGAGCTTGTCTTCACGTTGGAGAGCGGCGTGGAGCAACGTGTAAAGCTGCGGGCATGGAGTTGGAATGCGACGCGTTACGACTTCATGGACATCAAGCGCGACACGACGCTCGACAGTCCTTTGCGCCCCATTTTTGTTTCGCGGGGAATCAAAGTGCACGAAGGGGCCACGCTGACCATCGAAGCCGGTACGACGCTTTATTTCGACCATGCTGCCGGAATAGACGTGCACGGGCGGCTGGTCATAGGCGGAGCGCCGGGCAAGGAAGTGGTGTTGCGTGGCAGTCGCTTGGACAGAATGTTCGATTATCTGCCCTACGACCGTGTCAGTGGGCAGTGGCAGGGCCTGCATTTCTATGGTTCTTCCCTTCAGAACAGTCTGGCGTATGCCGACGTTCATGGCTGTCAAGACGGTATCGTGTGCGACAGCAGCGACGTGAACGTTGAAAAACTGAGGCTCGAGCAGGTCACGGTGCACAACTGTCAGGGCGACGGCGTGCGGCTGGTCAACAGCAAGGCCACGCTCGTCAACTGCCAATTGACGAACAGTCTGGGCAACTGCCTCTCGGTCGATGGCGGAGTCGTGACGGTGAATGCCTGTACGATAGCGCAGTTTTATCCTTTCGACGGCAATCGGGGTGCGGCCTTGCGCATCGCTTCGAGCCGGCCTTTGCAGTCATTAAAGGTGGAGAACAGTCTTGTAACCGGTTACGCGAGCGAGCAAATCGAGTTCGTTAAAGATGAGAAGAACACGTTGGCCTATCATTTCGACCATTGCCTGTTACGCACGCCGAAGGTGCAGTCGGCCGACAGTCTGAACTATACGAACGTGACGTATGAGCAGCCTTCGGACACCGTGTCCATGGGCACGAAGCTCTTTGTCAAGGTGGATGGCGACAAGCAGAATTATGATTTCCACCTGAGCAAGCCGTCGGCGGCAAGGAACAAGGGCAACGCGGCCCGTATGCCGCTCGTCGACCGCGACGGAAAAAGGCGAAGCGGAGCCACGGATTTAGGTGCTTTTGCATATCCATAAAGGCTTAAGGGCCGGCAAACTTTTACTCCTCTTTTCAGCAATCATTCTATCTTTCCGGAAAAAGGTATATACCTTTCATTGAAAAAGTATATACCTTTTATCGAAAAACTATATACCTTTTGCCTAAAAAGTATATACCTTTTTTATAAAAGCTTTATACCTTTTCAAAGAAAGCTTACGAGATTTTCCATAAAACAGTGGGATTTTTACGCAAAAGGGATATACCTTTTTATCATAAAGAGTCTGTCCTCAATTCCTTAAAAAGATGGATTAATTTGGCGAATTAGCACCTTTTTTGTAATTTTGTGGTTGATATAATAAAAGATGAATGCACGTTTATCTCATATTTTGCAGATAAGTTTTGCAGTAACCTTTCTATTACTGCACACTCCTTTCGAGTCGGAGGCTCTAGATATTCCGAGGCCAGACAAAGAACTATTACAGCGGGTTTTCTCCTATTCCACGAAAGTTGATAGTGGAGATATAAAGTGTGAAACAACTTATTCCTATACCAAATACTCCCTGTATATCCGTAAGCGCAATATAACTCTTTTAGTCGTGCCCACCATGTGGGCTGTTGCGCATGGAGGAAAGCGTCATTACTTAGGTGAGAACTATGAACAAATCAAAATATCAAATAAAAACCAATCTGAAGTACAACGCCTTATCGGACTTTCTACAATTCCTTCACATAGAGAAAGTCTCACTACGGTGTCGAAGTACCTAACCCCGGACATCTATGCCCCAACCATCTTCAAAGATAATATACTTTCCCCTTTTCATGTTGCCAATCAACAATACTATCATTATCAAGTGACTTTCCTTCTCAACGGTACTGCACGTATCAATTTTCGTCCAAAAGTCGATAACACACAATTAGTACGTGGGCAAGCTTTGGTCAATTATAACGATGGTCGAATTATCAATATGACCTTAGATGGTGAATATGACATGGTAACGTTCTCCTTAGGATTACTTATGGGAACTACCGGTACGAAGTCTTTATTGCCTTTAGACATAAAGCTCAATTGCAAATTCAATTTTCTGGGAAATATCACAGAGGGGAGTTATCGCTCAATATATAATCTACCGGAAGTGATACCGGATAGTGTGCTCAAGAATAACAGTAACTATATGGAACTTGTCCGTCCTATTCCATTGACGAATCGGGAAAAAGAACTATATGCCACAGAACAAAGGAGCAAGGAGCATAAGGATTCTGTTGGCCGAACTCTATCTGAAAAGAAGCATCTCTGGAAACATATCCTATGGGACATTGTGGGAAATAATGTCGTCAACAGAATTAAAAGTGATTTCGGAAAGAATAATGAAGGCTATTTACGCATCAATCCTATTTTGAATCCTCTATACATGGGCTATGACTATAAACGAGGCTTCACCTATAAGTTTGATGTCCGTCTCAATTATATGTTCAGCCCGAACATTATACTTACGACACGACTGAAGGCGGGTTATTCTTTCAAACAAAAGCAACCTCATATTTCTGTGCCTACAATGTTTTGGTACAATAAGAATCGTAATGGTTATATACAATTGGAGATAGGTAATGGCAATTGGATTTCGAACGGTTATGCTGCAAATTATGCCCGAAAGGAAGTTGGTGATTCTGTTATCAACCAATATCCACGCATTTATTATTTCAAAGACAGTTATGCCAAAATATTAAACAACTATGACATAAATGCCCATTGGGGAATTCAAGCCGGATTAATTTTTCACCGGAGAAAGGCTGTAGAACATGAAGTGTATAAGAAAGCAAGAATGCCTCTTCAATATATTTCTGTGGCTCCTCTTTTTGAATTGCAATGGAGACCCACGGGATGGTATGGACCTTATGTTGTGTTAGATTACGAACGAGGCATTAAACATTTTTTGAAAGGAGACATTGACTATGAACGTTGGGAACTTGATGCACAGTGGAAACTCAAGTTGCAACAACTTAAAACTCTACAGATGCGTATGGGAGTGGGTTGTTACACCTTACAAGACGGACACACTTTCTTCTTAGACTACAGTAACTTTCGCGAGAACCATGTTCCCGGAGGTTGGAACGATGATTGGAGTGGAGAATTCGAATTACTGAATTCAGATAAATATAATGAATCACGCTGGTACATGCGGGGAAATATAACATACGAAAGCCCTTTGTTGGCAGTCTCACATCTGCCATGGGCGGGACACTTTATCGAAATGGAAAGACTATATGCTAGTATTCTTGCCTCAAAAAACTGTCACCCATATATAGAATTAGGCTATGGATTTACCACACGTTTGTTTTCAATGGGATTGTTTCTAAGCAATGACAGTGGAGAAATCAAGGAATTCGGTTGTAAATTTGGTTTTGAACTTTTTAGACATTGGTAATGCATAATTTGACTGTATACAGGGCAAGTGCAGGTTCTGGAAAGACCTTTACACTTGCAGTACAATATATCCGGCTTCTGATTGAAAATCCGCATGCTTATCGGAACACATTGGCTGTAACCTTTACAAACAAGGCTACAGAAGAGATGAAGATGCGCATACTAACCCAATTATATGGAATATCAAGAGGCCTGAAAGAAAGTAAACCTTATTTGGATAACATAAGATTGCTTACATCTTTAGATAAGAATGTCATCATCAATAATGCAAAATATGCGCTCAGTGAACTCGTCCACAACTATAGCTATTTTCGTGTAGAGACTATTGATGCTTTCTTTCAGACGGTTTTAAGAAACTTAGCACGTGAACTTGAACTAACAGCCAACCTGCGTATAGAACTTAATGATACACAAGTAGAACAGCAAGCCGTTGATCAGCTCATTGAAGATTTGAATGACTCCTCTCTCCTACTCTCATGGATTCTTGAGTACATTCATGAGAATATGGACGATGACAAATCATGGAATGTCATTGCACAGATCAAGCATTTTGGCATGAATATATTCAAAGAATACTATAAGAGGAACCGACAGAAAATAAAGGAAGTGTTTGAAGAAAAGGATTTTTTTAAGCACTATACAAGTCGTTTAAGAACAATTCGGGCAGAAGCTGACAAGCAAATTAGGAAATGTGGGACTGATTTCTTCACCATGATAGAACAGAACGGCTTCTCTATCAGCGATTTCTCAAATGGAAGTCGTGGCGTTTGTGGTTATTTTCTAAAGTTACAGTCTGGAGATTTCATTGATGATGAAAAGGTTTATAATAAAACTGCAGAAGTTGCTTCCTCAGACCCAGCAAAGTGGGTTATCAAAAAGAGAGCTTATGCGGGCGATCCCATCTATGATCTTGTCTGCAGTCAATTGATGCCAATGCTTGTAAAAGCAGAAAAGAAAAGGAAACAACAGACTCGGCTTTACAAAAGTGCAGAACTAACTCTCCGACATCTCAATCAATTAAGATTACTTGATAGTATCGGAGATAAGGTGGAGGAACTAAACCGCGAGTTGAATCGCTTTATGCTTAGTGATACCCAAACGCTGTTGCGTTCGATGATTGCTGAAAATGATTCACCTTTTATCTTTGAGAAGATAGGAACTCAGTTGAAGAATATCATGGTTGATGAGTTTCAAGACACAAGTACCATACAGTGGGAGAATTTTAGAGTGTTACTGCGTGAGACCATGAGCCATGACAACAGCAACCTTATCGTTGGTGATGTGAAACAAAGCATTTATCGTTGGCGATCGGGAGATTGGAGACTGCTCAACGATATTGAACACGAGTTCAATACACAGGAAATACACATTATACCTCTGAAAACCAATCGCCGATCTGAGAAAAGAATCATCACCTTTAACAATGTTTTTTTTGAGAAAGCTTCACATCAGGAATACCTACAACTAAAGGAATTGACGAAAGAAAATGCAGAACAATTAAAAAAGGCTTACCAAGATGTCACACAGGATATTCCACAAGGAAAAGATGATGTGGGAACTGTTGAGATCGAGCTACTCACAAATAACAAAGAATATAATCAAGAAACGCTGCGTCTCATGACAGACAAAGTTCAAGAACTTATAGATGCCGGTGTCAAAGAAAGAGATATAGCCATACTTGTCAGAACAAATTCCATAATCCAAGAAGTGGGCGACTACTTCCTGCAATACAAGCCAAATATACATCTTGTGTCCGAAGAAGCATTCCATCTTGATGCATCTCAAGCCGTAAATATGATTATCTGCGGTATGATGATACTGGATAATCCGAATGATACTATTACAACAGCAACTCTTGTCAAACTATATGTAAAGTCTAACGCTGATACCCAAGTGACAGACAGCGAAATCCTGTTAAAAGGAAAAGCCATGGAAGACGCTCTCCCCAAGGATTTTCTCAATAAAAGAACATATCTGTTGAGTTTATCTCTCATTGACATGGCGGAAGCACTTTATAAAATTTTCAATCTACAATCTCTCTCCGGGCAGACTGCTTATATCTGCACATTCTATGATAAACTCAATGAATTCATGCAGGATGGCATACCCGATTTACATAGCTTCTTGGAACAATGGGCCGATAGTATTCACAGTTGTTCCATTCAAAGCAGCAACAATGAGGGCATCAACCTTGTTACAATCCACAAGAGCAAGGGACTTGAATTCGACCATGTCATCATACCTTTTTGTGATTGGCAACTTGAGAAGAATAATATAATATGGTGCAAGCCTCAGGAGGCTCCGTTTAATGCTTTGCCGATAGTCCCTATAGATTTCAGCAAGAAAAAAATGACGAACTCCATCTACGAACAGGATTATGTCTACGAACATTTCCAAAACGTGGTCGACAATCTTAACTTGCTTTATGTTGCTTTTACGCGGGCAGGAAAGGGGCTTTATATATATGGAAAGAAGGGAGACAACGGTAGTGGACGTTCTTGGATCATAGAAAACTGCCTGCAAGATATCACCACAACCTTGCAAGCTCAGTTCTTTGCTCCAAACAATAACGAAGAACCTATATGTTTCTCATATGGAAGCGGCGTGTCGGCTTCACCAAAAAAGCAAAATAATGATTCAAAAAATATATTCAATCGGTCTGCAACAGACATAGATATCATTATTGAAAACTATGAAAGTAAGCTGCAATTCAGGCAGAGTAATAAAAGTAAAGACTTCATTCGTATCGGTGAGGAAGCCGAAGACGAATTGAAAGAGAAAAGCTATATTCAATTAGGCAATATCATGCATAAGATTTTCTCGACCATCAAGACTACTGATGATATGGATATTGCATTAAAAGAACTTGAAGAGGAGGGTGTCTTATACAATAAGGTCATCACACAAGAAAAGCTAAGAAAAACCATCACCGACCGTCTTAATGATCCCAGAGTGTCCACTTGGTTCTCTAATCATTGGACATTATTCAACGAATGCAGTATTTTGAAACTCAACCCACTTACCGACAAGGTTGAAGTACGACGCCCAGACCGTGTCATGACCGATGGTAATGAAATGATTGTGGTCGACTATAAATTTGGAAAACCACAAGCGGAACATAAAATCCAGGTTGCAGAATACATGGCACTGTTAAAAGATATGGGATATAACAATATCTCCGGCTATATTTGGTATCTGTTTTCCAATAAAATCATTAAACTATGAACAAGACGTTTCTACAATATGTGGCAGAGGATATACTAAGGAAACATGACACGAACCTTTCACGCACCGCAGTCGTCTTCCCCAACAAGCGTGCCTCGTTATTCTTAAACGAAGAGTTGGCACGTCATGCTGGCCAACCGCTATGGAGTCCTGCCTATATCACTATCAGCGACCTGTTTCGTGAATACTCCGAAAGAATGGTTGCCGACCCAATCAAACTCATTTGTGACCTACATAAAGTCTTCAATTCATGTACCGGAAGTGATGAAACGCTTGATAGATTCTATGGTTGGGGGCAGGTGTTACTGACAGACTTTGATGATATTGACAAAAACATGGGAGATGCGCATCAGATTTTTGTCAATCTGAAGAACATGCACGAGCTTGATGATGTATCCTATCTGACAGATGAACAAAAAGAATTGCTGAAGAAGTTCTTTGATAATTTCTCTGATGACATGGAATCCAAGCTCAAAGAGAGATTTATCAACCTTTGGAGTAATTTCGAAAAGATATATACACAATTCAAAGAATGCCTATATCGACAGGGACTTACCTACGAAGGTGCCCTTTACAGAGAAGTCGTTGAGAAGAAGCAGATAGACTTCAGATACGACGACTATATTTTCGTAGGTTTCAACATGATGCAGGCCGTGGAACAGAAGCTCTGTGAACGACTTAAAGCATTGGGAAAGGCACACTTCTATTGGGACTTCGATGATTATTACATGCGTGAACATAACGGTATAAACCATGAGGCCGGAACCTATATCCGGCAATACCTGCAACAATTCCCCAACGAACTCGATGCTTCTGACAAGGATATATATCATAATTTCGATAAGCCCAAAGACATTACTTATTTGAGTGCCATGACGGAAAACATTCAGGCCCGGTTTATCAGTACATGGCTGAAAGACAAGAAGCGTATCGAGGACGGGCGATGCACAGCCATCATCATGGCCGACGAGCGTCTGCTGCCAACCGTCGTCCATTGTCTTCCTCCCGAGGTTAAGCATGTGAATATCACCACGGGCTATCCACTGCAGTATTCTCCTGTCACATCGTTTGTCAAACTACTCATCAACCTCCAGACAATAGGGTTCAACGCAAGCAGAAACACATTCAGCAAAAAGTGGAAAACAATGCTTTTGCGCCACCCCTACATGCAATACGTTCAAGATACCAATATGGTGTTTGGAAAAGCATACGGGGATGTAGCATCAATGAACACATGGCTTGTCGGCCTGCTGCAGGAAATCGGCCACGGTTATGCGTCTGCATCGGGAGAAGACCCGTTCGTGCAGGAAGCCATCTTTCGAATGTACACCCTCTTCAATCGTTTAGAAACGCTGATTGTGTCGGGAGATCTCGAAGCCGATCTCAACATCTACAACAAGCTCATCAACCAGCTCATCGCGTCGACTTCGGTCCCTTTCCACGGAGAACCTGTCGCTGGGCTGCAAATCATGGGCGTATTGGAGACCCGAAACCTCGATTTCGACCACATACTTGTCCTCTCGTGCAACGAAGGAAACATGCCCAAGGGGGTCAACGACACTTCCTTCATTCCTTATGCCATCAGAAAGGCTTTCGGACTGACGACCATTGACAACAAGGTCGCCATATACGCATATTATTTCCACAGCCTGCTGCAACGAGCAACCGACATTACCCTGTCATACAACAAGGCTACCAATCGAACCAGCACGGGCGAGATGAGTCGTTTCATGCTTCAGCTGATGGTCGAGGGCCCGCAGGAGATTCATTTCAAGAACCTTAATGCCCAACAAACGCCGATGCGCAGTCGGAAACAGGCCGTTGCAAAGAACGAGGAAGTGATGAACGTCGTCAACGCCCTTCATCGGATTTCGCCGACAGCCTTAAGTGCCTATCTACGCTGCCGGTTGAGATTCTACTATCGCTACATTGCCGGGATAAAAGAGCCCGATAACGAAAGCGAAGAAATCGACAACCGCATATTCGGCAACATCTTTCACCGGGCCGCGGAACTGTTTTATACCGATAAGAACCACGGCGGAATCATTCATGCAGACGACATTGAAGCTGCATTGAAAGACAAATCCTTGTTGGAAAGGCTCGTCGACAAGGCATTCAAAGAGAAACTTTTCGAGGTCGAGGCCGACAAGAACGTCACATACAACGGATTGCAGCTCATCAACCGGCAAGTCATCATCGATTATCTTAGAAAACTGTTACGGATAGACTGCAAACTCACCCCGTTTGCCATACTCGGATTGGAAGAGCCTGTAGAAAAAGCCTTTCACATTGATACTTCCTGCGGAGCAAAGCAAATATATCTGTTCGGGAACATCGACCGTATCGACAAGGTAGAGACTGAAGGCTGCGCGCGTATCCGTGTCGTCGATTACAAAACCGGCAGCAACGCCGACATGAAAGTAAAAAGCATAGACGACATTTTTAATCCGGAGAAAATCGAAAACCACACCGATTATTACCTGCAAGCCATTCTCTATGCGCTCATACTACGCGACAGCCACTCGCTCAATCCGTCTTCTCTCCCCGTCAGTCCGGCCTTGCTCTTTATCCAGCACACTGCAGGGAATGACTACAACCCGACATTGCTGCTCGACAAGCAGCCCATCATGGACGTTGCCGACTATCGGGAAGAATTCACCGACCATCTGAAGCAACTCATAGAAGAGATTTTCAATCCCGACGTTCCGTTCTCCCCGACGCAAAACACAAAGCAATGCCAATATTGTCCTTATCGGAACATCTGTGGTTAGCAGGTGATAAATTCTTCTGTCCTTCCGGTCACTTTGTCATCTCAGCCATATTACCGTGCAATCTCAGCCATATTGCGTGGTAAAGTGGCTGATTTTAGCCCACAATATGGCTGAAATTAAAATACGGAATGATTTTTATGGTAATCCGATAGGAAAAGAGTAAACGTTTAAAAAAGAAAAGAGGACACATCATCAAAGTGAAAGTGATGTGTCCTCTCTATATATACAATTATGTATGCGAGAATAATCAGTTGTTTTCCGGCCGGAGCGTGCGCACCGTAACGCCGGCCTTCCACATTTCCTTATTGCGCATTGCCTCGAGTTCTGCGTTCAACTTCTCACGATAATCGGGCTGTGAATTCCTGTCAATAGCAATTTGCGCCTCATTACCGGTCTTCACACTTAGGTAAAGCCACTCCATGACGGGCTTGATGGCCTCGCGGAAACGCGGTGCCCAGTCAAGTGCGCCACGTTGTGCCGTAGTCGAGCAGTTGGCATACATCCAATCCATGCCTTTCTCACCGAACAAAGGCATCAGGCTCTGCGTGAGTTCCTCGACCGTCTCATTGAATGCCTCGGAAGGAGAATGGCCGTGCTCACGGAGCACATCGTATTGTGCTTCGAACAGACCCTCGATGGCGCCCATCAATGAGCCACGTTCGCCCGTAAGGTCAGATGTGGCCTCGCGTTGGAAAGTGGTCTTGAACAGATAACCCGCACCGATGCCGATACCGAAGGCAATCGTCTTCTCCTCAGCTTTGCCCGAAGCATCTTGATAAACGGCATAAGAGCAGTTCAATCCACGGCCCTCACAGAACATGGTACGCAATGATGTGCCGGAACCTTTTGGCGCAACCATGATTACATCAATGTCTTTCGGAGGCACAACGCCCGTACGGTCCTGCCAATTGATGGCAAATCCGTGCGAATAATATAAGGTTTTGCCCGACGTGAGGTATTGCTTTATCTTCGGCCATACAGCAATTTGCCCTGCATCCGAGAGCAACATACAGATGATTGTTCCCTTTTGAACAGCCTCCTCTATGGAGAATAACGTCTTACCCGGAACCCAACCGTCTTCTTTCGCCTTGTCGTAGGTTCGGCCTTCGCGCTGCCCTACAATGACGTTAAAGCCATTATCACGCAGGTTGCAAGCCTGTCCGGGGCCTTGGATACCATAGCCAATGACGGCAATCGTTTCGTTTTTCAACACTTCAAGGGCTTTCTCCAAAGAGAATTCCTTACTGGTGACAACAGTTTCTACAACGCCACCAAAATTCAGTTCTGCCATAAAAAATCAGAATGTGCGTCCTGCTTTGAGGAAACGCGGGTTAATGTTATCCCTATGAACCATGCTTGTCTTATTCAAAGAACGTGTTTGGCAGGTCCATTCCAAGACTTCTCCAAAGCCTCGGCTGGGGATTTGTTATTTTATTCGATGCAAAGGTAACATATTAACACGAATAAACCAAATTAAATTTCAATATTCTTTAAAATCAACTTTGCATCTAACAACTTCTATCTCTTCAGGCGCATTTCCGTTCGATTTGGTTATTTTGATGCCATATTCATTCTCGGCAATCTCTTCACGATAGAAGTTCAAGACATCACCGCAATAGCTTTCGGCCACATAGGCTATTTCGAAACGCTTCACACGGTGCCTACGATACCAATCGAGCGGCCATAAATCAAGCACATGCTCAATATATTTCACGCTGTTGACGTGACCGTTTATATCAACATCGCTATAGTTCGTGGCGATTGAACCTATTTGCCGTGCTGCTTCTCCCATCTTCACTCGAGAGCTCTTGTCTATCGGGCATGCTGCTTCAGTATCTATATATTGCTTGATAAGCCCGTCACGCACGGCAAGGATATCCACGGGCTGCCGAGAATCGGTATCAATCATTGCCCAAATGCTTTTGCCATATCCACAAACCGTGCCTCCTACCGACACACGGAAGTTTCGACTGGTGAAGAAACGCATCACACTGTCCACCCATGTGTCAATCGTAAATCGTTCATAGGCCTGCGGCATCTCGTTCATCTCTATGGCCAAACGTGACAACACCCATGTTTTATGAAGTGGATTGAGATAGCTCATGCCATAGCCACGGTCATTCGAATGGAAATCAGCTGCATTCAGCATGTGATTCCCTAAATGACCAAGGAAAAGACGATGTGAGAAGTCGCAATGAAACGGCTCGGCCAAGAACGCATAGCTTCCTACCTTACTCAGCATCTCCATTTCCTTCTTCCTCCTGTTGGTGCAAAATGTCGGATATTGGTTCCTCAAGACTACGTGTCACGGCGATGCGTCCACTGCGCGTGTACTGTAAGATGCAATCGAATTCATTCAAGCAATTGAACAAATCGACAATGTCCTCTGTCAGTCCGGCCAAAAGAACCGTACTATAAGTGGGATTCACCTCCATCATTCGTGCATCGTGTTTACGTATAGTACGCGACACTTCCGGCGTCTCCAATAATATTGGAGTAGAAATCTTGAACAATGCGACCTCGTGAATAAAAAGCTGTTCATCGGTATAATAATCTGCTTTGACCACGTCTATCTTCTTTTCTATGGCCTTTGTAATCTTAACGATTTGCTCTTCATTGCTCCAAGCCGTAATCGTATACTTATGGATGTTATTGATGTTACTGGCCGAAACGTTCATGCTTTCAATGTTGACCTGACGACGCGTAAACACGGCTGAAATCTGATTAAGTATTCCGGCGATATTCTCTGAATAGACCAGCAACGTATATAATTTCTTTTCTTGATTCATTTCTATTTACCAATAAGATTTCATAAATCGGGGAACCGCTCTCTCAATAGTCCAGCTCCAACAGCATTTCATCAACGCTCTTGCCCGGCATGGTCATCGGAACAATATCCTCATCCGGCTTGATGGCGCACTCCAAAAGATAAGGTCCTTCGGTTGAAATCATCTTTTCTATCTTTGCCCGCAAGTCGTTCCGGTCGGTGACTCTATCGTAAGGAATGCCATACCCCTTGGCAATATCCCCATAACAGGGGTTCAGCATGTCCGTGAAAGAATGGCGACCCTTGAACATCAAGTCCTGCCACTGACGCACGTTGCCGAGATAATTGTTGTTCAGCAATATCATTTTTACGGGAGTCTGCTGCTCCATTATCGTTCCCAACTCCTGAATACTCATCTGGAAGCCGCCATCACCGAAGAAGCAACAGACCGTGCGATTGGGTGCACCGAAGCATGCGCCGATGGCGGCAGGCAAACCGAACCCCATCGTCCCGAAGCCACCACTGGTGACAATAGAACGCTTCTTATTGAACTTGAAATAGCGACTCGATATCATCTGGTTCTGACCTACATCGTTCACCAACACGGCATTTCCTTTTGTCACTTCGGCAACAACATTCGTCACTTCGCCCATCAACAACGGTCCGTCTGTAGGATGGATATCCTTTTGAATGACCCGCTCGTCTTCCATATCGGCATATTGCTTGAAAGAAGCAATCCAAGACTTATGAGCATTCTTCCGCAACAGCCTTGTAATGGCGGGCAGGCTCTGTTTGCAGTCGCCCAACACGGCCACATCCGTCTTGATGTTCTTGTCTATCTCAGAGGCATCGATGTCCAAATGAACAATCTTGGCCTGCTTGGCATACGTAGAAGGAAGCCCGGTCACGCGGTCGCTGAAACGCATGCCGATAGCGATGAGCACGTCGCACTCCTGCGTCTTCATGTTCGCAGCATAGCTTCCGTGCATGCCGAGCATGCCCATGTTCAAGGGATGGCCTGAGACAAGGGCAGACAAACCGAGCAACGTGCGTCCGGCAGGGATATCGGCCTTCTCAAGGAACTCGAGCAATTCGCTGTGTGCATTGCCCAGCTCTACGCCCTGCCCCACCAGTGCAAACGGTCGCTCGGCCTCGTTGATGAGTTTGGCAGCCTGTTCTATCGCCTTATCATCCAACTTCGGATAAGGATTATAAGACCTCACATAGCTGACCTTCGCCTCTTCCCATTCGCACGTATGCGTCTGCGAATTCTTCGGAAGGTCGAGCACCACGGGGCCGGGACGTCCCGAGCGTGCAATATAGAAGGCCTGACTGACGGCCCACGCTATATCCTCCGGGCGACGTATCTGATAGGCCCACTTGGTGATGGGCTGCGCCACACCCACAAGGTCTACTTCCTGAAAGGCATCAGAGCCCAGCGCACCGATGCTCACCTGCCCGGCAATCACAACGATGGGCGTTGAGTCCATCATGGCATCTGCCACGCCCGTCAATGTGTTCGTGGCACCGGGGCCGCTGGTTACAAGACACACACCGACTTCGCCACTGACTCGTGCATAGCCCTCGGCCGCATGGGCCGCCGCCTGCTCATGGCGCACCAGAACGTGGTCGAACCATTTCGTCTCTCCCCTCGTGTAGTCGTAGAGTGCATCAAACACCGGCATGATGGCACCGCCCGGATAACCGAAGATGGTCTTCACCCCCTCGTTATGCAGTGCGCGCATCAATGCTTCTGAACCTGTAATAACTTCTTTGCTCATTCTTTCGCGTACATTAAATATATAGAGTCTTACCCCTGTTACACCTTATTTTATACCTATTCGCAGGGTGCCGCCATACCCAGCCGCCGGGTAGCGGTGTACCCTACCGCTGGGTCGGGTTACACCCAGCTGCTGGGTAGCGTCATACCCAGCAGCTGGGTACGGTCGTACTTCACCGCTGGGTAGAATTGCACCCTGCAGCAGGGTATCAATCTATCAGTCTCACGCCCCCCTTGTCTGCCGAACTGACATGCTGTGCATAGGCACGCAGGGCCTTGCTCACCACACGCTTGCGCTCCAAAGGCCGCGGCGTTCGAGCGGCAAGTTCCTCGTCAGAGAGCCTCACGTTGATGCTGCGGTTCGGAATGTCTATCTCGATGATATCACCGTCTTTTATCTTCCCGATATTGCCGCCCGCGGCAGCTTCGGGAGAGATGTGCCCGATACTCAGTCCCGACGTTCCGCCCGAAAAGCGTCCGTCGGTAATCAGAGCGCACTCCTTGCCCATGTGCATGCTTTTTATATACGACGTGGGATAAAGCATCTCCTGCATGCCCGGCCCGCCTTTCGGACCTTCGTGTGTAATGACGACGCAATCGCCCTTTTTTACGCTGCCGTTCAAGATGCCCTCACAGGCCGCTTCCTGACTGTCGAACACCACGGCCGGACCGCAGAATTTCCACAACGACGGGTCTACGCCGGCCGTCTTGACCACGCAGCCGTCTTGTGCGATGTTCCCGAAGAGCACACCGAGCCCACCGTCTTTTGTATAAGCATGTTCAAGGCTTCTGATGCAGCCCTTCTCGCGGTCGGTGTCGAGCTGCTCCCACTGCGCGTCTTGGCTCCCCATCTGCGTGGAGAAGCGGCGGCCGGGCGCACTGTGATAAATACGGTCGGCCTCGGCATCGGGCTGGTCAACCGTTATCCTGTATTTCTCCATCGCTTCGGCAAGCGTCAGACCGTCTACACGTTTCGTCTTGCCTTCAATCAATCCGCCTTTGTCCAGTTCGTCCATGATGCCGAGTATTCCACCCGCACGGTTGCATTCCTGCACGCTATATTTCTGCGTATTGGGCGCAAGCATACAGAGGCACGGCACACGCCGACTCAATCGGTCGATGTCGCTCATCTTGAAATCAACCCCAGCTTCCTGTGCTATGGCCAACAAGTGGAGCACCGTGTTCGTGCTTCCGCCCATGGCAATGTCCAAGGTCATGGCATTGAGGAAGGCCTCGCGCGTGGCAATGCTTCGCGGGAGCACGCTCTCGTCTCCGTCTTCATAATAGGCACGGGCATTCCTGACGATTTGTCGGGCCGCATCTTTGAACAGCTGAATGCGGTTCTTATGGGTAGCCAATATCGTTCCGTTGCCCGGCAGTGCAAGGCCGATGGCTTCGGCGAGCGAGTTCATCGAATTGGCCGTGAACATGCCCGAACAGCTACCGCAGCCCGGACAGGCACGGCTTTCTATCTCTGCCATCTCCTCGTCGCTGACAGAAGCATCGGCACCTTTGACCATAGCCGTGACAAGGTCGGCATTCTCGCCGCGCCATCTTCCCGCCTCCATCGGTCCTCCCGAGCAGAACACGGTCGGAATGTTCAAACGCATCGAAGCCATGAGCATGCCCGGCGTCACCTTGTCGCAATTGGATATGCAAATCATCGCGTCGGCCTTGTGGGCATTCACCATGTATTCCACCGAGTCGGCAATGATATCGCGCGAGGGAAGCGAATAGAGCATGCCGTCGTGTCCCATCGCAATGCCGTCGTCGACGGCTATCGTATTGAACTCTGCGGCATAGCAGCCTGCTTGCTCTATCTCTTGCTTTACGATCTGTCCGATTTCATGTAGGTGCGTATGCCCGGGCACAAACTGCGTAAAGCTGTTCACGATAGCGATGATGGGTTTGCCAAACTGCTCGCGTTTCATGCCTGCTGCCACCCAAAGTGCCCTTGCACCTGCCATTCTTCGGCCTTCCGTGCAAACAGAACTTCTTAACTGATGCTTCATAAATTTCTTCTGTTTACTTCTTCTCTTCAACTCAACGGAGCGACAAAGAACGCCTTGTCGCCCTACAATGATGCAAAGGTAATGAAAAAAGCGCAATCTCCGAACATTTTATTACGAAATGCTTCACAATCTCGTTAAAACTATCACATAAATAGGCTATATAATGTCATATTATAACCTGTGCGTCGTGATTGTACCTCCAGTGGAGGTACGATTGCATTCCCAATGGAGGTCGGGTTGTACTCCCAGTGGAGGTCGGGTTGTACTCCCAATGGAGGTACGATTGCACTCCCAGTGGAGGTACGATTGCATTCCCAATGGAAAGACGGTTGCATTCCCAATAGGAAGACGATTGTATTCCCAATGGGAAGACGATTGCATTCCCAATGGGAAGACGATTATATTCCCAATGGGAAGTACGTTTAATTCTTCTTTTCATCTCTGAGAATGGGGAGAGAGATATGATACCTCACAGCAAAGAAGCGAATGAGGCAAATGACAAGGAATGTGGTGATGGACGACAGGCCAACGTTCAGCCCCGCCAGCGTGAGAAGCCAATAGACCAGTCCGCCTGCCACGCTGGCCATGGCATAGATGTCTTTCCTGAAGATGACAGGCTCTTGGTTCAGGAGTACATCGCGGATAATGCCACCGGCCGCTCCCGTGATGCACCCCATGATGATAGCCACCCAAAAGGAATGTTCATACAACAATGTCTTCTGCAGGCCGGCTATCGTGAAGAGGGCCAGTCCGAAGGTATCGAACACGAGCCATGCGTTCTCCATGCGGTTGAGCGACTTTGCAAACAGAATGACAACCAGCAGGGCGAAGACTGTGCAGACGACATAGATGCTCGAGGTCATCCAAAAGGGAGTGGCGCCGAGCATCACGTCGCGAATCGTTCCGCCACCTATTGCAACCGCGAAACCGCAGACAAAGCCGCCGAACCAGTCGAAATGCTTGGCTGCGGCCATGCGTATGCCGGATATAGCAAAAGCAAAGGTGCCGATGAATTCGATCAACTGCTGGACGGTGTGGGCAACTTCTGGATTGGAATTAATCATCGTCTTCCTTTTATGCGTTCACGACATTCTGCGGGTGACCGTCGATGAATGCCTTGATGTTTTCTATGCAAGTGGTAAGCAAGCGAGCGCGCGCTTCTTTCGTCGCCCATGCAATGTGCGGTGTGATGAAAGCATTCGGCTGCTTGAAGAGCGGATTGTCGGCACTTGGCGGTTCGCTGCACATGACGTCTGCACCGTAGCCGCCCAGCTTGCCCGACTTCAATGCCTCGGCGACGTCGGCTTCGTTCACCAAAGGGCCGCGCCCGGTGTTGACCAGCAAGGCCCCCCGTTTCATCTTCTTCAGCGATGCTTTGTTGATCAGTTCTCTCGTGTCGGGCGTCAGTGGGCAATGCAGGGTGAGCACGTCGCTGATAGCAAACAGTCCGTCAAGTGTCGTCTTTTGTATCCCTTCCTGTAAATCGGCGGCGTTCTTGCTGGTGTAGGCAAAGACGTCCATGCCGAAGTCAAGTGCGATGCGCGCCACCTTGCAGCCGATGTTTCCCAAGCCCACGATGCCCAGTGTCTTTCCGCTGAGTTCAGGAAGCGGCGTGTCCCAATAACAGAAATCGGCGCTCCTACTCCACTTTCCCTCGCGATTGAGCCGGGCATAGTGCGCGATGCGGTTCGTCATGTTCAGTATGTGGGCAAAGGTCGTCTGCGCCACACTGTCGGTACTGTATGCCGGAACATTCGAGACAACGATGCCGTGCGCCTTGGCAGCAACAATGTCGACGACATTGTATCCCGTAGCCAAGATGCCGATGTATTTTAACTTCGGTAGCCGGTTCATCACTTCTTTCGTGATATTCACCTTGTTGACGAGAATAATGTCTGCGTCTTTGGCCCTTTCGACCACTTCTTCCGGGGCCGAACGGTCATAAAGTTCGAAATCCCCCAGTTCTCTCAAAGCGTCCCAACTTAAATCGCCGGGATTCGCTGCATATCCGTCTAATTCTACGATCTTCATATTTTCGATACGTCAAAGGTTTATTCCTTGAATCTGTCTCCCCAGCAGTCTTTCATCTGCTTGTTCAGCTTCTCCTCGGCAGCACTGTGCTGACCGAACCAGAAGCGAGCGTCTGTCAACTCGTCGGGCAGGTATTGCTGCGCCGTGAAATGACCGGGATAGTCGTGAGGATATTTGTAGCCGTCATGGTAGCCCAGCTCGGCCATCAGCTTGGTTGGCGCATTCCGCAATGGAAGCGGAACAGATAGGTTTCCCGTCTCGCGCACCTTAGCCAGCGCGGCATCTACGCCCAGATAAGCCGAGTTGCTTTTGGGGCTGGTTGCCAAATAAACCGTGGCTTCCGCCAAGGGTATCCTTCCCTCAGGCCACCCTATCTTCATCACGGCATCAAAGGCTGCATTGGCCAGCAACAGCGCATTCGGATTGGCTAAGCCCACGTCTTCGGCGGCACTGATGACAAGACGCCGGGCGATGAACTGCGGGTCTTCTCCCCCCGCTATCATCCTTGCCAGCCAATAGAGTGCGGCGTCGGGGTCGCTGCCGCGAATGCTTTTGATGAAGGCCGAAATGATGTCATAGTGCATCTCTCCGTCTTTATCATAGGCTAAAGGATTGGTTTGCAAGCGGCTTTCGACAAGTTCGTCTGTGATGACGACGTCGTCGCCGGCTGCTTCGACCACCAAATCAAGAATGTTCAGCAGCTTTCGGGCATCGCCCCCGCTATATCTCAAAAGCGCCCCACTCTCTTTCAGTTCGATATGCTTTTTCTTCAGTTCTACATCCGTGGAGATTGCCCTGTTGACGAGCCGGAGCAAATCATCCTTTTCAAGGGGTTTCAACACATAAAGCTGGCAACGGGAAAGCAATGGCCGAATAACCTCGAAAGAAGGATTTTCGGTCGTTGCTCCTATCAACGTGACGATACCACGCTCAACGGCTCCCAACAGAGAGTCCTGTTGCGACTTGCTGAAACGATGAATCTCATCTATGAAAAGTATCGGAGAAGCACTATTGAAGAAACGATTGCCCTTTGCCTTTTCAATCACTTCGCGCACGTCTTTCACACCGCTTGTCACTGCACTCAACGTATAGAAAGGTGTCTGCAGTTTATTGGCGATAATTTGTGCCAGAGTCGTTTTCCCCACTCCCGGTGGTCCCCACAGGATAAAGGAAGAAATACGCCCTGCGTCTATCATCTTACACAGGACTCCACCCGCTCCGACAAGATGTTGCTGACCAACATATTCATCGAGCGTGCGAGGACGCATTCTTTCAGCTAAAGGTTCGCTCATAACTTACGTGCAAAAATAAAGATTTCGCATGATATGGCAAAAAAATCTATGCTAAAAGTTTGTGGATATGATGCAAAGTATATACTTTTGCAGCAAAGAAAACAATGGATATGAGACAACAAAAAGCATTAACGCTGAAGACGCTCAACAAGAGCAATGTCTGGGACATTCAAGAAAACGATGTCTTTCGGATATGGGAGGCTGCCGAGAAGGAATCCGATTTGAAAGATAATGTGCGCCATTATGCCGACATCATCAGAAGCGCGTTCGATATCGAGGAAATCAAAGTCGACCGTCCCGAAGTCGTCTCCAAATATGAAGCACGCGGCTTCAAGGTGGGGCTTGTCAAGATAGACGACAACGCTAAAGTCAAATGGGCCATCAAGAAGCGGCCCATTCTACGCGTCACCGACCTCACCTACGAGAACATACGCCACATTTCGGCGGCCAAACTGCTTGAGGTCATCGAGCGGAACTTCGGCGGCGGCTGGGAGAGTCTGTCGCAAAGCGTACAAGACATCATCGAGCGGGGTTTCGACATCAGCACCACCACCCTGCCGAAAGACCGTCTTCACAAGCCGGGCGGCATGTACGAGAAGAAAGTGCACGACGGCTACGAGGTGCTCGAAATAGCCAAGGGAACGTGGGTCGAGGCCATCTTTGCAAAAGAAAAACCCAAGACAGAAGAGAGTCCGAAGGCGAAGTTCGAACCCAAAGAAGTGCCTGAAAAGGAAGAGACGCCCCAAGACAGCACGGAGGAAGAAGAGGAAGAAGACGTTGTCGTGGAGGACCATTACAATGAACCTGACGAAGATGACAACGACGACACCTTCGACGAGGACAAACTGACAGAAGAAAGCTATCGCACCACTTATGATGAAGACCCGGAGGCGCTCGAATTGGAGGCCTCTGAGATGGGTGATGAAGAGGAATATTAAATTTACATGTTTGAAATGACACTATAAAGTATGCCTTGCACGGGCATACTTTTTTTGTTTATAATCGACCAAGTCAATCTGAAACGGTTAAAGCTCCCTATTTTCGGACTTCCGAACGGCCCTGAATTCCCTTGCGGGAAGAAATAAATTTTCTCCCGTATGGAAATAAATTTCTTTGCGGGAGAAAATAAAGTTTCATACGGACGAAAATAGTGTTTCATGCGTATGGAAATAGAGTTCCATACGGATGAAAATAAAGTTTCATACGGTTGGAACTGTAGTTTCATGCGGTTGAAACTAAAGTTTCATGCGTATGAAAATTTTATGGCATACGGCAGGAAGTTTTTCAGCATACGGGAGGAAGAAAATTTTCTTGCGGGCAGAA